>Ga0206924_1018_pt1 | contig 53639 bp, 41 predicted proteins | sample Alteio_BWOrgHeat_61_FD_152947 | JGI IMG/M metagenome (GOLD analysis project Ga0206924, IMG submission 152947) | Enriched cells from forest soil in Barre Woods Harvard Forest LTER site, Petersham, Massachusetts, United States -... | ecosystem: Environmental > Terrestrial > Soil > Temperate forest >...
TAATCCTTGGCGGTGCTGCAGGCCGAGAGAGTGAGCAGGCGCGTGCCGTGGAAGGCGACGGTGGAGTTTTCCATGGCGGCGAGATTCCATTCGAATCCGTTAGGATCGCCCGCGTTGTCGCCGCCCATCATGAGGAACGGCTCGTCGCCGCTGCCGGCGATGAGAACAAAGTGGCTGGCGATGTGCACGACGGAGAAGCTGTTGCCAGAGGCGAGCTCCGATTTGAGATTAGCCAATGTGAACTGCTCGTCGGGCAGCAACTTGCCCTGCATGGGGCCGTGGGATGCGGGATTGGAGGGATCGTGAACCACGGAATCAAGTTCGGGAATCACGCCGGGGAGAGCGGGCAGGCCATTGTAGCTCTTCGAAAGGCCCATGGCGAGCGCGCTGGGCGGGGTTCCGCTCTGCAGCGGGGAATCGCTCATGTGGCCGTAGCTCTCAGGCGTGAACAGCACGTTGTGGAAGCGCTCGACCATATATCGTTTGCCGTCATAGAGCGCGCCCATGGGGACATAGCGCAGAGCATCGTCAAGCGACCAGAGAACGGTGGGAACACTGCCTTTCGGACCGGGAGTGGATTCGAGCGACTTAAGGCTGCTTTCGATGGGCGCAACGATCATGGCATAGAGCTGATTGAGCTGCGGACGAGGATCGGATGAGGGCGAACCGACAGCTTTGAGCGCTTCGAGAGCCTGCGTGCGGATCTGGCCGGAGGTGGCGTTCAGCAGAATCTTTTTGCGCGACGAGGCCGTGACGACAATAGCATAAGCGTGGTCGTCACCGAGGAGCAAGCGAATGCCCATGACGCGCGGACCCAGTTTGGAAAGCGAATCCTGGAGGAGACTTTTTGTGGTGTCCGCAGAGGCCTGGCCGGGGGCGGATTGAGCATCGAGTTCGGGAAAGATTTTGTTGTTGAGGATGGCTTGAAGGTCGGAGCTTTGCTGCTCAATCGCGGCAGCGAGCGATTTGAGCTGGGCTTCGTCATCGGGGGCACGCGAGGGCTTGGCCTGAATCACGGCGTAGGCGAGGCTCGACTCCTCGAGGACGCGGGCTTTCTTCTCAAGCTCGGGCAGCGCCGTCTCGGCATCCTGCTGAGCGGGCGAAAGCTTGAGCGGCTCGATGCCCGCCGAGGCGCCGGGTGTGGCGGTGGTGACGACATCCTGGAGTTCCTGCTCCTTGAGGAGGTCGAGAATCTGCTCGGCCTGGCCCAGCCGCCCGGTTTCGGTGAGCAGTTCAGCCAGCATGCGGTAAGCGCCTGAGCGCGATTGCGCAAAGCCGGCCTGAACCTCCTCCTCCATGCCCAGAATGTTTCTGCGGATCTGCTCGTAATCGTTGACCGCGAGGAGCCCGAAAAAGATAGCTTCCTCGGGCCGATTCTGCTTGCGGAATCCGATCATCATGGAGTTCTCAATGTTGCCTTCTATTTGCGGATCGCCGGTCGCTTTGGCGAGGCCGAGCGCAGCGATGGCACTGGTGAAGGAGAGATCGGGCTGCTTCATCAGAGAATATGCCCAAGCTATGGCCATCAAATCCTGCGCTTCGTCGCGCTGGTCCTTCGCTTCGCGCCAGATGGAGAGCGCCTGGAGGTCGAGGTTGAGGCCCTTCTGGGCTTCGCCGAGGTCGGAGTGATCGCGGCCCAGATTGTTGAGGATCATCGCTTCGCCGCGGCGGCTGCCGGTCTGGCGGAAGATGGGCAGGGCCTGGGTTTGGAAGTCGAGGGCCTTGGCGGGCTGGCCGAGATCGGCGTAGGCGCGGCCGATGTCGCTGAGAGCTAATGCCACGCCGCTTAGGTTGCCTACCTCATGCCAGATGGGCAGCGCCTGGTTGTAATAGTCGAGCGCCGTCTGGTGCTCACCGAGATCGTTATAGAGGCGGCCGATGTTGTTGAGCGTGAGAGCTTCGCCTTGACGATTGCCGAGTTCACGCCAGCTGGCAATGGCCTCGTTGTAAACGTCGAGCGCTTTTTGTTTCTGGCCAAGGGCGGCATAGGCAGGACCCATGTCGTTGAGGACCAGAGCTTCGCCGTTGCGTTCGCCCAGGTTGCGGAAGATGAGAAGTGCCTGATTGAATTCGTCGAGGGCCTGCGAGCCAGCGCCCATGTCGGAAAAGGCTCGGCCCAGATTGTCGAGCGTGGCGGCTTCGCCATTGATGCTGGCGGTTGCAAGAAAGCTCGAAGCGGGCGCGGTTTTGGCCGGGGCGGAGCCAGGTGGCGCGTTCTGCGCGGAAGGCGCGGCAGGCGAAGCATTGACTTCGTGCCAAATAACAAGGGACTGATTCAGATACTTCAGCGCATCATCGTGTTGTCCCAGGTTGTTATAGACTTTGCCGATATTGTTGAGCGTGTCGGCTTCACCGGCGCGCGACGGGAGCGCACGCCAGAACGGCAGGGCTTGATTGAGCTGATCGAGAGCCTTGTCTTCCTGGCCAAGATCGGTGTAGACGCGGCCCATAGTGTTCAAGGTTGTTGCTTGGCCGAGCAGGCTCGAGTACTCTTGCTCGATGGGCAATGCCTGATTTAGGTAGTCGAGCGCCTTTTGGAGTTGGCCAGCGCTGTAGTAGAGGGCGCCGAGAATATTGAACTCCGTAACCTGCTGGCGAACGTTCTTGCTGGAGCGCGTCTGAGCCAAGTTTTGCTCGTGTTGTGCGATCTGAGCGGCCAATGCGCCGGGCTGTGCAGATGCCGGCGTAGTGGCGAACATCGCTGCAAGGCAAATTGCGCCGGTGCAAAGCCAATTGAGGCCGGTTGGGTTCATGACTTGCATTTGCTTCAAGGGTGGGCGTTCGCCGTTGCGGCGGGGGGGGTGCGGAGTGCGAAGTCTGCGTCGGAAGAGCTGCGGTTCATGACGGGATGCTGGTGCATGCCCTGCGAAGAGACGGTCTGCGAGACCTGCAGGGCGACCGAAGAATACACCTGGCTCAAGGGCGTTTGGCCTTTGCCAGTCTTAAGAGCCTGAAGCAGATAGTACGTGAAGTAGCCGTGGTGGAGCTGACTGCTTTCGAGCGACTCCTCGTTGACTTCGCTGGCGGCCATGACAATGCGCCCGGTTCCATCGGACATATGCGCGAGCATTGCGCCCGAGGGCGCGGTGTTGGTGATCGGAGCCGAGGATTGCGCGCCGTTGTCTCCGGCTGCTCCGCCGCTGTAGCACGTATCGAGAAAGACGGCGGTACGGAGAGCCTTCATACGCGTAGAGACGGCGTCGGCCAGCTCGACCATCGGATAAGCCGTTGCGTAGAGCGCATCCTCATCGAGTTTTCCGCCGGAGTAGACTTCGGTGTCGTAGGTGATCAGGTAGTTGGCGCCACCCGCGGTGTCTGTGGTTCGCGGCGTGCCGTGCGTGGCCACATAAATCACGACCAGATCGTTGGGCTCAGCGTGACGCGCGATCCAGTTGAGCTGTTCCTTGATATTTTTCGTGGTGGCCTGATCGTCGGTGAGAACGTGAACGTTGTCCGAGGGAAAACCGCCGATAGCCGGGTCTTTGAGCGCGGCGGCAAATGCAGTGGCATCGGCGCCGGTGTAGTTAAGTTTGGGAATCTGCGTATCGGTAAAGTTACCAATGCCGACGACGAGCGCCCACTTCTGCTGCACGGGACCAAGCTTCACGGGCGGAGCGGCGGGAACCGGAGTTTCGACGCCCTCGGCCTCAATGCCGCGCGAGGCCGGCGTGGAAAGGACAAGCGGATTCAGGCTCTGATCGAGCGCCTCGGATCCATTGAAGCGCGCCTTGTCCATCGCGTAATTCGCGAGATAATCGTGGCCAAGGCGCTTCTCGACGAGACTGCGGTAGTACCACGCATCCCCCAACTCGGGACATTCGGCGACGGCGGATTTGAGCAGTTGCAGCGCATTTTCAAAGGCATCGTTGCCGCTTTGCGGCGTGATCTGCTCGAGCGCCTGAACGATAAGATCATGCCCGGCACCACAACGAACTCCCTGTGCGCGCGCGCCGTGACACGCGATCATTGCTGCAACGAGCAACGGCAGAATCGCAAGTGGAGATCGGCTGCGGAAGGTCATTTCTGAGCCACGTGCCCCGTGTTCGGCCCCGGACTCTTCGAGGATCGGGCCTTCATTGCCGCAACGACGCGGGCGCTGACACCTCCGCTGGTGAGAGCCTGCTGGCCCTCGGGGCTGAGGTCGAAGTCGATAGCATTCGCTCCGTGGATGGCCTGGATGATGGTGTCTTCATCCATGCCCGATTTGACCATGGCGATGATCTGAGTGTTCGACAGCCCTTTGTGCACAACGGCGGGCGGTTTCTTGGCCGCTTGCGTCTTCATCTCGGCCAGTATGCGAGGACTGGCGCCGCCGGCGGTTAGAGCCTTCTGGCCCGCGGGAGTCAAATCGAAGTTGACCGCCGAAGCTCCGCGAATCGCTTGAAGGACAGCGGATTCGTCAATGCCGGACTTGATCATCATGATGACCTGGGCGTTGGTCAGGCCCTTGGCTCCCGCCGGGCCCGCTGGATTGGCTGCGAGCTCAGCCTTGGCACGAGCTGCATCGTCCTGCTCCTTCTGAAGCTCTTTGTAATGAGCGATGGCAGTTTCGATGCGTTTCTGCGGCTCAATGAAGTACTTCTCGTCAGGCTTGGCGTCGATGGCTTTGCCGTAGTTGATGGCAGCCTGGTCGAGGTACTTCATCGCCGCCTTCTGATCTTCTGCTTGATAAGCAAGCGCCTCGTAAGCTACGCCAATGTCGTAGAGCCTGTATGCGTCTTCATCCGGTTTGGGGAATGCCGGCGCAGTCTCGTAGGTCTCCAGAGCGCGTTCCCAGAGTCCTGTCATGGCGTCCTTATCGCCTTCCTCTATCGGGCCATCCTTGCGCGCCAATAAGACCTCTAAGCTTTCATTCGTGTCAACCAGATGCTCCGCGATCTGCTGGACTGCATCGATGATCAGCCGCGAGCGCAGCTCCGACGGCGTGGGAGGCCCGTCTTCACTCTTCGCTCCGCCCTTCACGTGCGAGAAGGTCCCGGTCATCTGGCCGAACACGCCATGAGAGGTGGAGTTTCCCGCGCTATCGAACTCTCGATCGTAAGTTGAGTCGATGTTGTCGGAGATCAGCACTCGACCGGACGCATCCTTGGCGATAAACGAGACGTCTAGCTTTCCTGTGATGCGCTGGGTGGCCCCGATCTTCGAGGCCGTCTTCGAGAGCGTAGAGAGCGGGGAATTGGACGCACCCACCGCTTGTCCCCCCCCTAGTTTGTTTACGTACACGGGGTCAGGGTGCGAATATTCGGTGATCTGGCAGAGGATCTGCGTGGAGGGATTGTCGTCGTCGCGGAGATTCGGATCGTCTTTCAGCAGCTCGGTTTCGAGCAGCGCTTGAAAATCGTAAGGCAGAGTCCCGTCCTCTTCGGATGACGTGACTGTGACTTTGATCGTGTCTCCCGGCATGTGAACCAGTGCTGGAAGCTTGCGCTGGAGAGTGACTTTCTCCTTGTTGGCGCCAAAACCTTGCGCGCCTGCGAGCGCTGCTGGAAGCAGCCCGACGCTGATTGAAAATAGCAGCACGATTCTCGCCGAACGGCTCATCTTGACCCCCATCGATTGACCGTTTTTCCACTCCACCGGTCGCAACCGGCGCCTTGCACACTCAGCATACCCGCAGATGCGGTCTGCCGTCAGCCCTTCGTTTTTAACCTGTTCTTCAACCCGTTGATGAAACTGAAAGAAATTACGAGCGGCTTAATTTGGCGCACTATTGGGAGCACTGTGAACGGTCACGATCCCGATGCCCCAATTCGTGGGGACCTCGCCCGAAAATCCGCGGGTTCCTCCACTCGTTTGATTCAGGAGTTTCTCCAATGGCGACGAAACACCGCGCGAACCGCGAGTTGCCACGCCTTCAAAGTTCAGCACGTAGGGGTCGGCGAGTGGCTGCTCGGTGCTGAGCAGGATGAGAGTATCCACTCCGTAAGGCGGACCGATGCGCAGAACGGGCGCGCCGGGCAAAACGAACTGCCGACCATTGTCGGCGGCGTTGGGAAACTGGTTTTCGGAGTAGTCGCGCGGGTAAAGAACAGTGCCCTGTCCGTGGCAATCGATGTCGAGGACATAGACCCAGCGGTGATCAATGACGCGGTCCTCTGAGGCAAGAGCCATCCTGAGCTGATCGCCCTGGTGCGTGGTCTGATTGACCGGGAGCGGCGCCGTGGCGTTCGAGGGCAAGAGGGCGAGCGAGTAGAACTCATCGGTGGACGCGTCGGCGGGGCTGTTGGCCAGTTCGAGCCAGCCGTGCACCTTGGCGAGGAGCGACGAATAGTGATTCAGCTTGACGCCGGCGGCATCGACTGCTGAAGCACTGCCGACCGGTACCCAATCCGTGCGCACCGGATACTGTGAAGTAGCCGAACATCCGGGACTGTGCGGCGGCGCATTGGGCAAAGGCGGGCCGGCCGCCAACTCGCTCTTGTGATACCAGGCGTAAGCGGGACCATCGGCAGTCAGGACTCCGGTGAGCGCGTAGTGCGCGACTGCCAGGTTGCTTGCGGTTTGCACGGCGCTGTCGCTGCCGGCGGGCTTGAGAGCCGCGGCTAACTCCCGCGACGGCGGAAGATTGACCCACAACTTCGCACCGGCAGGAAGAGCTTTCTTGAGCGCATCGGCGGCGAGCGGCGCGCCAATGTTGACCGGGTTCGTTGATCCCGCCTGCTGCAGGGTCCAATTCGTGCCGTCCCAACTGAGGACATGGGTCCACTGCTGCTCGGCTGGGTCGGAGACCAATGCGGCTCCTGAGGCCTGCACCTGCGCGACAGCGGAGTCGATTTGGTCTTCGGTTAAATTGGAGGGCCAGAGCGAGACGAGCAGCGGTGGATTATCGGCCGGAATCCATTTGCTCAGCTCGAAAAGGTCGCCGGGAGCAACCTTCGCGCCCGCAGGGCTAACAATTTCAGCAGTCGAGCGCGCGAGGCCGTCCAGGCTGGTGATGCGAAGCTGAACTGTTTGACCTGCGCCGTTAGGCGCAGTCGCGGTAAACTCGCTGCCGACTCCAAGGCCGGAGGCGCGGCCGATGTCAAGCGATATAGAGCCATCGTCGTTGACGCCGAGTGCGGCCGCTCGCACCTTGTCTGACTTGGCTGCGGCGCCGCCGAAGAGCGGTTGCTCGCGCCGGTCGGCCGTGGCATCAAGGTCAGGCTCCTGATCGGGCACGTTGCTGCCCTCGAGGACTGCCTTTACACGCTCGTAGACAACGGACGCGGGCGTGTCGGCTGGCAATGCCTGCAGTGACTGCAGCAGCGCGGCAGTGAAAGCGCCGTGCGGCTCGGTGCCGGCAGGCATTTCCTTGGCCGTCTGATCCTGTTGCGCGGCAGAGAAGACCAGCGCGGCATTGTCCGTGCGCTGCGTGGGCGCGGGGCGCGGCTGGCCGTTGGGCAGCGCGTCCGGAGCTTCGTTGATGTCGCGCGGATCGAAGGCGAGGGCGCGCTCGCGGTAAATCGGGCCAATGCCGCGGCTGATGCCGCCGGAGTGGCAGCTATCGAGGATCACGGTCAGGTGGACGCCCTTATCGAGAGCGGCGTTGAAGATGCGCGTCATCTCGCGGTCGCGGACGTCGTAACCTCCCTTGTATGCATCAGAGGGAACCAGTGTACTGTCGGCGTGGACATACTGGCCGCCGACCAGCACGGTAAGTTTGTTGCCCTTGCTGTTGACGCGCAGCGACCCGTGGCTGGCATCGTAGAACACTACGGTGTCGCCCTTCTGCGGAAGATCGACGAGGTATTTCTGCATGGCGGCGAGAATGCCGTCGTGCGTAGTCTGTTCGGCGGGAAGGACAACGACTCCTGCGTTGGGATGCGGAGAGGCCGGGTTGGTAAGCAAGACAATGTTCGAAGCGGGAAATCCAAACTTAGGGCTGGTAAGCAGATCGGCCATGGCCTGCGCGTCGTTGACCGAGCCGTCGAGATTCTCGAAGGTGCCCAGCTCGCAGCGGCCGTAAATACATCCCGCCGGATGATCAGCCGTGGTTCCCGCGGGTTGATAAGTATTGATGCCGATCAGCAGTGCTCGCTCGGTTTGAGCAGCTGCCAGCGACCCAGCGAACAAACAAGCCAAGGCAGAAAATCCGGCGACGTGCGCTTTCATCAGAGCTCCTGTTGCGAACTGCAATCGGGGTGTTCCCCCTTTTGCCGCGGTTCAATCCGCGGACTTAGAACCACGCGTGGCCTGCTCATCAGGACGGACCACGACTCGCATGGCCATCGAAGCACGCGACCTCAAGAATCGCTCCGATTCACGCTGGATGAAACAGTGCCACTTTCAAGAAGTCGCTTCACCAGCATCCACAAAAAGTACGCGTCGAGGCCTGTACCCCCTCGTTTTATCGACGTAAGCCAGGGCGCCATGGTTTCAACGAAATACTGGTGCGACAAGCGGGAGGCGGCGAATCTAATATTATTCGTGCTGCTCAGCCCGCATCCGCCAAAGATGAGTCTGAAACACTGGATCGATTCAAAAGTAATCATTTCTAGTTACTGATTTGCTGAAATTCTATATATCGGAATGCGCATTTCCCGACCTGCCTGCTTCCACCTTTGCGTTATTGTTCATCATCGTTCCATCGAGTAGCTTCTAATCCATCAACTCGCCGGATGAATGAATCTGGGGTTGACTGCGCGGCAACGGCACTGGAAAGTCACCGCGCGTTAAGGGGCATGACAGGGGACAAATCAACAGTTCTTACAGCGTGTTTCAAGAATGGCAACAATACGTGAAGAAGACCATCCCCCGACTGCTAAAGTCGCATGAAATGTGGAGACCCCGCAGCACTGTGAAGCCGGCCCTTTCAAAACATATTTTTGAGACATGCTGCAGGAATAATTGAACGTAGATGGGGCGTGAACAGTCATGCGATAGATCGTTGGAGGGGTGAAAGCTACCGCCGCGGCAGCCACTGGTTATCACCGGCAGGGAAACAATCGGAGAACAGACGAAGGACGAGAAGTGTGCCGGAATTCCACCCACATTCCCCGATATGTTCCTGCTTCTCCGCGGGCCCTATGAAGGCGTGTGAGGCCTCTGGCAAGTGAATGATTCAGAGTTCTTCTTATCGATCGAGAGGAGCACTATTTCCGTGAACCGCAACTTAGCCGTGATGTCGCCAAGACATTGGATTGGGCGCCACAGGGGCAACACTCCGTCTGTCTCTGATATGGCGGTTCGCACCTCAGGTGGTCACTCCAATCTTAATTTGACTCAATTCCCACGCTTTGTCCTCATTGTTATCTGTCTTGCTGTTTTTCTGGTCAGAGCGTCGGGACAAGGTCCGGTCGTGTCTCACACGATTCAGATTTCTAATACTGCCGACGATGGTTACTACAACGAACAAGATGGCAGCGGCTGGAATGCCATCCCGCAATTTGGAGGAGCAGATTTAGTCGGCAGTTCGGCTGGCATAACAGCTGCATGGGTCAACGGTTACCGATTTCCGTCTACCGGCATCAATCCCGGGGAGACAATCCGCTCAGCCTACCTGCAATTAGTGAGCAGCGATAGTTTTGCATCAAGTGCTACCTGCGGTTCACCGCCTTGTGCTAATACCAATTATACTTTTCGCATTTATGGTGTGGCCCAAGGCGACGGGCCCCCTTTCAGCAATGCCGCAGGCAACACTCCGCTTGATGTACCTTATACGACAGCCTACGTTGACTACACAACGACCGGACCGGGCGATGTTCATGGGAGCTGTCACGGGAACAACAATGGACAGAATACCTGCACCCATGTCATCGATGTGACAGGTATTGTCCAGCAAATCATCTCCCAGTCGGGATGGACCAGCACGTCTGCCATGCGGTTCGTTATGTTGAGTACAACTTCCAGTACGTCTAACGTCTATGCTGGATATGAAGATTACTCAGCCAACCCCGCCAAAGCAGCCACTCTATTAGTGAATCCCCCCCTGCCAGCGATTGTGTCATCGGGGGCATGGGGAACATCCCCAACAACCACCTACCCGGCTAGTTATCCTATAGGGCCGTTTGTCTATCCAGGGGCTTCAACACTGCTTCTGTTTCTCGGAGATTATTACAACTACAACGACGCAGCCGTAAGTCAACCGACTGTTTCGGACAGCTGTGGAAACACCTGGAACATCCTGGCGGGCCCCACTGATTGGCCCGGTCTTTCCTATGACCACCGGAGTACGGTTTACTATGTTCAGAATCCAGCGTCATGTCCCTCAGGCGATACAATCACCATCACTCCCGGCGCTACTCCTGACGGGGAGCCAATATTCCTGCATTTCTTAGCGGTCGCGGGATCAAACACCGCACAAAACCCCGTTGCTTCTGCCATTACAAACCCTCCTGACGGCACGAACACGTTGAGCGCTACGACCAATTCCATCACGCTCAATAGCGTTGGAGAACTTGTGAGTTGGATCTTCGGCGACTCCGATGTATCAACCACTTTTACACCGAAGGCCGGTTTTATCACGGATGTGAATTCAACCCCGACTTATCTGACAGCAGCCGGCGAAAACGTTTCGTCGCCTGGTTCCTACCAGAACGAGTTTATGATTTCACCGTCGGATGGTTGGCAAACGATCCTGATAGGATTGCCAGCGACGACAGGAACCACAGCTACGCCGACGGTGACTTTGACGCCTTCACCGACGAGCATCGGACCGACGCAGGACTTGACGGTCGCGGTGACTGTATCGGGGACGCCCACGCCTACCGGTTCGGTAACTCTCGCCGGCGGCGGCTACAATTCGGGGGCAGCAATCTTGAGCGGCGGCGTAGCCACAGTCAACATTCCCGCCGGATCGCTGAGTGACGGGACCGACGCGCTTACAGCCAGCTACACGCCCGACTCCAACAGTTCGTCGACATACTCCGGCGCTACGGGCACCACTTCAGTGATCGTTGCGGAGTTTACACCGACCGTTATGGTGACGCCTTCGGCATCGAGCATCTCTACTACCCAGGCGCTGTCGGTCACGGTGGCAATCAGCGGAGGCACAAGCAATCCGACGGCCACGGGTTCGGTCACTCTTTCAGGCGGGGGGTACACATCGTCGGCTACATCGCTGAGCGGTGGCAGCGCCACAATCAACATCGCAGCTGGTGTGCTGGCAATAGGCAGCGATACGCTGACGGTCAGCTATACCCCGGACTCCAACAGCTCGTCGACCTATACCTCCGCGACAGGCACCACTTCAGTCTTAGTGGCCAACCCGGGCGTCATCATCAGCCCGGGGCCCGGCAGCACGCTGACCTCGGCTTCGACCACCTTCACCTGGAGTGCAGGCACCGGCGGAGTGACCGGATATTTTCTCCACGTGGGCACAATGCCCGGCGCTGCCGATCTTGTGAACATGGGTGTTGGGACTAGCACCAGCGCGACCGTGACTTTGCCCACCAATGGAGCCACGATCTACGTGCAGCTGGAGACTCACTTCGGCGGGGCCGTATTCGAAAACAACAATACATACACTGAGTACACGAAGGTAGCACCGACCGTTACAGTGACGCCTCTGTCGTCGAGCATAACCACGACGCAGGCACTTTCCGTGACGGTAACCGTGGCCGCGGGTATGGGCAGCCCGACGCCCACCGGTTCGGTGACTTTGTCTGGCGGCGGCTTCACCTCTGGGGCGGCCGCGCTGACCGCTGGCACCGCTACGATCAATATCCCCTCGGGAACGCTGGGGCCGGCCAGCTACACCTTCATCGCCAACTACACACCGGATTCGAACGGCTCCTTGCTTTACAACAGCGCTTCGGGGACAGCGCCGTCATCGGTCAGCGTAAACGTGACTACGCCGACGGTGGCGTTGACTCCTGGCGCATCGAGCATCACCACAACTCAACCGCTTTCAGTGACAGTGACGGTGAGCGGCGGGACGGGCAACGCGACGCCGACGGGGACGGTGACACTGAGCGGGGGAAGCTATACCTCGGCGGCGACCACGCTGATCAGTGGGACGGCAACAATCAACATCCCAACGGACACGCTGAGTGCAGGTGGCTATAATTTCAAGGCCAGCTACACACCTGATTCGACCAGCTCTTCGATCTACGGCAGTGCTTCGGGCACGGCGTCGTCGGGAGTCACCGTAACCTTGACAGCGCCGACGGTGACCGTGACGCCGGGCGTGTCGAGCATCAATGCCACCCAGGCGCTTTCGGTGACGGTGACCGTGAGCGGCGGAACAGGCAACCCGGCGCCAACAGGTTCAGTGACCCTGTCCGGTGGAAGCTACACTTCTGCGGCAGCCACGCTTACCAGCGACACGGTGACAATCAACATTCCGGCAAACACGCTGACCGCAGGCAGCTATAGCTTCAAAGCCAGTTACGCACCTGACTCCACAAGCTCCTCGATCTACAATATTGCTTCCGGAACGGCAACGTCAGCAGTCACTGTGAGCGTGACACCGTCGGTGACGGTGACTCCGGGCGCATCGAGCATTACGACCACTCAACCACTTTCGGTGACAGTGACGGTGAGCAGCGGAACGGGTAACCCAGCGCCGACAGGGACGGTGACGCTAAGCGGCGGCAGCTACGTCTCGGCGGCAACTACGCTGAGCGGTGGCATCGCGACCATCAACCTTCCGGCGAGTACGCTGAGTGCAGGGAACTATACCTTCAAGGCCAGCTATGCGCCGGATTCGACCAGCTCCTCGATCTTCAACAGCGCTTCAGGCACGGCGGCGTCGGCAGTCACCGTGGGCGTGACTACGCCGATGGTGACTGTGACTCCTGGCGCCTCGACCATCACTACCACTCAACCGCTTTCGGTGACGGTGACCCTGAACGGCGGAACGGGCAGCCCCACTGCGACAGGTTCGGTGACGCTTTCCAGTGGCAGCTATACCTCTACGCCGACCACGCTAAGTGGTGGGATGGCGACAATCACTATCCCGGCGAACACGCTGCCTGCAGGTAGCTATACCTTCAAGGCCAGCTACACACCGGATGCGACCAGTTCTTCGATCTACGCCAGTGCTCTAGGTACGGCATCGTCGACAGTCACCGTAATCGTGACCACGCCGACGGTGACGGTGGCGCCGAGCGCATCGAGCATTACCATCACCCAGGCGCTTTCGGTGACGGTAACAGTGAGTGGCGGGACGGGCAACCCCGCGCCGACGGGTACGGTGACGCTCAGCGGGGGAAGTTATACCTCGGCAGCAACGACATTGAGCGGCGGGACGGCGGCAATCAACATTCCGGCGGGAACGCTGAGCATGGGCACCTACACGTTCAAGGCCAGCTACACACCAGACCCGACGAGCTCCCCGATTTACGCCAGTGCTTCAGGTACGGCATCGTCGGCAGTCGGCGTAGGCCTGACGACGCCGACGGTGGGGGTGACGCCTTCAATGTCGAGCATCACCACAACCCAGGCGCTTTCCGTGACCGTAACGCTAAACGGCGGGACAAGCAACCCGACGCCGACGGGAACCGTGACGCTCAGCGGTGGCAGCTACACCTCGGCGGCCACGACCTTGAGCGGCGGGATCGCGACGATCAACATACCGGCGGACAAGCTGAGCGCGGGCAGCTACACCTTCAAGGCCAGCTACGCGTCTGATGCAACGAGCTCTTCGATCTACGGCAGTGCGTCGGGCACGGCGTCGTCGGCAGTCACCGTAAGCTTAACCACGCCGACGGTGACGGTAACGCCGGGCGTGTCGAGCATTACCATCACCCAACCGCTTTCGGTGACGGTGACGGTGGGCGGCGGGACTGGTAACCCGATGCCGACGGGAACCGTGACACTCAGCGGCGGCAGCTATACATCGGCGGCGACTACGCTGAGCGGAGGCACGGCGACAATCAGCATAACCGGGGGTACGCTGAGCGCGGGCAGTTACACCTTCACAGCCAGCTACGCACCCGACGCGACGAGCTCCCCGATCTACGGCAGCGCTTCGGGCACGGCATCGTCCGCCGTCAACGCAACGGCGCCGACTTTTACCATGTCGGCAACCTCAGTCACAGTTGCTCCAGGTGGCTCGATCTCATCGACTGTGACAGCTACTTCGTCCAACGGTTACGCTGGAACGATAACGCTGACTTGTTCAGTCACTGCAGAGCCTACCGGAGCTACAGACATTCCAACATGCATCGGGGGTCAGGTGACGTTGAACTCAAGTACGACAAGCGGCACAGTCGGCGTCAGCGTGTCCTCGACTGCGGCGAGCGCGTCGCTCATGCGGCCAAGACCCGCAACGGGAAGCGGTTGGGCCGGACCTGGCGAGGCGGTGTTGGCGGTGTTAGTGTTTCTCTGGGTGCCAGGGAAGCAAAGAAAATGGCGCGCACTGCTGGGAGTTGTGTTCGGTTTGATCTTGCTAGGAAATCTAGTTGCTTGCGGGGGCGGGGGTGGCGGTTCGACTCAGACGTCTAACCCCGGAACCACGGCGGGCAGCTATACGATCACGGTCTCGGGAACAGGAAATGACACGGCAAAGACAAATGCCTCGACCACATTCACGTTGACCGTTAACTGATGATCGAGCGAGTCTATAACATTTTCGAAATTACGGCGAGGCAATAAATAGCAATTACCTGGCGCGGCAGTGAAAGCGCCGTGCGGCTCGGTATGGCCGGCATTTCCTTGGCTGTCTGATCCTGGTGCGCGGCGGAAACGACCAATGCGACAATATCCTGATCCGACGCTTTCAGAAACAGGTCAGACGGCGCATGGGGCGATGGCCTGTTGCGATGAATTTGAGGATGAGATTTTAGAGAGATGGGCGATTATTCGGATGCGCCATCGGGGCTTGGATTATGCCAGCTGCCGGATGCGGCAAGGAGTGCGTCAGCCTCTTTGGGACCCCACGTGCCGCGTTTGTAGCGAATGACACGGTGGTGGTGCGTCAGAACCCGATTGACAACTTTCCATGCGGCTTCAATCGCGTCCTCGCGGGTGAATAGCGCCCCATCTCCCTTCATGGCGTCGCCCAGAAGACGTTCGTATGGCGTTTCCTCTCCAGGCTGTTCATCGCACAGGTAAAGCTCTCGCTCTTCTCCGATAAATTCCTGCCCCGCAAGCTTCACGCGGGCAGCCAGAGCAATGGCCGATTTAGGGGAGAGCCGGAAACGGAAGTAGTTCGATTTGCTATCTTCCCGCACAGCGTCAGCAAAAAGCTTTTGCGGGGGACGCTTCAGCTCCACCAGGATCTCAGTCGCGGTAGTAGGGAGATATTTACCGGAGCGCAGATACCACGGCACCCCTTCCCATCGCCACGAGTCGATGAAGAGCCTCAAGGCGCAGAAGGTTTCGACGTCGGAGTGCTTCGCTATTTCCGGCTCCTCGCGATAGCCGGCATACTGGCCGCGCACAACATCGCCGGACTTTAGAGGGAGCATAGCCTTAAAAACCTTGGCCTTCTCGTTGTGCACATCTCCAAAATCGCGGCCCGCAGGCGCATCCATGGCAAGCAAAGCCACGATCTGGAAGAGATGATTCTGGATCACGTCACGCAGACAGCCGGCTGTCTCGTAAAACGCGCCGCGCCCGCCCACGCCGAAGTTCTCCGACAAAGTAATCTGAACGCTGGCCACGTAGTTGCGATTCCAGATCGGTTCAAGAAACGAGTTGGCGAATCGGAAGTAAAGAATATTCATGATCGCTTCTTTTCCAAGGAAGTGATCGATGCGGAAGATGGAGTCTTCAGGGAAGACCGCATGGGCTACCTTGTTCAACTCGCGCGCTGAAGCCAGGTCGCGTCCGAACGGCTTTTCGACGATCACGCGTGCATTCTCAGCAAGATTTGCGGCTCCCAGTCCCCGAATGACTGTTTGAAAGAGAACAGGCGGTATTGCGAGATAGTACGCGGGCCGCCGTGCGGTCCCGAGCGCCACTTTAATCGCTTTGAAGGTATTGCTATCGGTATAATCTCCGCTCACGTAGTTCAACAGAGACAGAAGGTGTTGCAGTGCACGTTTGTCATCAATACCACCTGCTCGCTTGATGCTGTCCGTCGCCCGCCTGTGCAGCCGCTGCAGACTCCAATTCGGGAAGGCAACGCCGATGACCGGAACCTTGAGTACGCCGCGCTTCACCATTGCGTAGAGCGCGGGGAAGATCATTTTGTGGGCCAGATCGCCCGTCACGCCGAAAACGACTAAAGCGTCCGATTGGGAATCGGCCATCAGGCGCCTTCCTTCCCGCCGGCAGCTTTCTCCTGATGACCGCCGAACTGAAATCGCAGCGCGGATAATAGCTTATCGGCGAAAGTATCCTCGCCGCGTGAGCTGAAGCGCTCATACAGCGCGGCACTGAGAACAGGAGCCGGAACTGACTCGTCGATCGCTGCAGTGATCGTCCAACGTCCTTCGCCGGAATCCGACACGCGGCCGGTAAATTTCTCCAGGTCCGGGCTGTCGAGCAGTGAGATAGCGGTCAGATCAAGCAGCCAGGATGAGATCACACTACCTCGGCGCCACACTTCGGCGATGTCGGCGAGATTCAGATCATATTGGTACACCTCGGGATTGCGCAGGGGCGTCGTCTCAGCGTCAACGTTCTGCTGCTGCTTACCGACGTTGGCATGGTGAAGGATGTTCAACCCCTCCGCGTACGCGGCCATGATTCCGTACTCGATGCCGTTGTGCACCATTTTTACAAAGTGGCCGGCACCGCTAGGGCCGCAGTGCAGATAGCCGTGCTCGGCCGTGCCGCCTACCTTTTCCCGGCCGGGCGTGCGCGGAGCAGAATCGACACTCGGCGCCAATGCCGAAAAAATGGGGTCGAGACGCAGAACCACATCCTTTTCACCGCCGATCATCAGGCAATAGCCTCGTTCGGCCCCCCAAACTCCGCCGCTGGTTCCCGCGTCCACATAGTAAAGACCTTGAGGTTTCAGTTCGGCGGCCCGGCGAATGTCGTCGCGATAATAGGAGTTCCCGCCATCGATGATCACATCGTTGGCTTCGAGCAGCGGCGTCAGTCCTTTGAGCGTCGCATCGACCACGCCGGCCGGCACCATCATCCAGACGGCGCGAGGCGTCTTCAATTTTCTGACGAAGTCTTCCAGCGTGCCGGCGCCCACCGCTCCTTCCTTGGCGAGCGATTGCACGGTTTCAGAATGAATATCGTACACAACGCAGCGATGGCCGGCCCGCATAAGGCGCCGCACCATATTGTTTCCCATCCTGCCCAAGCCGATCATACCCAATTCCATGGAATCCTCCCGGTACGAAATTTGTTGCGAGCGCAAGAACGAACAATTGCAAACGATCACTAGATATTTTCAAACACAGCTCGCCTGATTCAGGCCGAGTACAGGAAATGTGGGGAATCTACCTTCATTCTGGCGAGGAAGTGTTTCTGCTCGGGCCGTTAAGGCCAGTGTAGAAATAATACGCGACGGATAGATTGCGGTTTCAAGCCTCTTGCCAAACAGTCGGAGTGCGGGCTTTGACATACGATCTACATCACGCCTTTTCGCATCGCGGCAGACCGCGGTCCAGAATTCTTTCCCCTCAGATGGGACGCAGTTGCAAGCGAGGCGAGTACATTTGCTCGCAAGAAGTCCCCCTTTCCGCGTCGCGACTTGCTGCGCTCACTTGTGCCGGATTTCCGGTGCCTCGCAAGAAGGAGTAATTTGTGCTAGATGGCAACCTCCATAACCTCCATAGCCTCCCTAATCTACTGTTTCTATGTAGTTTGATAGGCGTGGAGGTTCTTGTTCTCCGTCGGCATATCCTCCAGCATCTCCACCGTGTACATCGTGGCGAGCTCCCGAATTCGAGCGACAGTGGCCTTATCGAAGGTCAGACCATTGCCTGTTTGTGATAAACGGCGAGTGCGCAGACCGAACCTTTTCAGTTTGTGGCCGACGATCTCGGGCGTCAGCCGCGTCGTTTCACCGCGAGCTTCCATCAAGCGGTTGGCCGCGGCCGCGATCTCCCGAGCATAGGCGTGTTCCCGCCCGTCACGGCTGAGCGCCAGGGTCGCTTCCAGGACAACGGCGTCGGTGGTGTTCGACCGGTCCGCCTTTTGCTGGTCCTCAACCGCCGCCAGCAAAGAGATAAGTTGCGATTGAAGGCCAGGCGAGTCAATGATGCAGGCGCCCAGCGCGTTTGCGACCGCGCGGTTGTCTGACGTGAGCTCAGATGCAACGAAGTCGGAATGGTAGACGTTGACGAGATTCTTTAGGCGGTACTGCAGCAACATATTTTGCAGGTCCTGAACTTCCGAGCTCGTCAGCTGCGAAGCTTTCTGAGATACGCAAGCAGCGGTCGGCTGCAGGCTGACTTGAATACTGCAGCGCGGTATCCGGTCAACGGGTGGCTCCTGGCCGATGTACAAACCCTTCGCTCCGTAATAGTCCTGGTATTTGCCGCCGCCGACAACGTAGCCGCGCATCGCGGTGGAGCCCAAGAGTGCAGCCATTTGCCTGGTCAAGTTTGGCTCGTAGCAAAGCAATGTTCGTGGGATCTGCCGGTCGATTTTCTTCAGGTCGGCTGCATTGATTCCGTTCATCATCAACGAGTTCCGGCAAAAGTTCCGCAGCACATTCAGCACCAGATCTCCTTCATAAGGCAACCCAATTACCACCAAACCGGGGGCAAGCTTCAGCGCGTCGACGAACCAAGTGGAGATCGTCCAGTAGGTTAACAGCGCGCTGGCCTGCTCGGATAAGAAGGCTTGTGCAGCAATTGCTCTCCGGAGTCGGAGGAAGAGTTCGTCCGTGGTCCCGAATTGCATGGCGCCAGTCGGCGCCGGTGTTGCATTCCACGGCGAGCGCACCAACTCAGCTCGCTCCATGATCTCTTTGATGCTGCCCTCAAGTCCTTTCTGCACGTAGAACGGCGGCTTCCAAGAGGTGATCCTGGAGGTCTCGCCGTCTCGACCAATCTCCGTAATGCAGCCGATTCTCTCCACGAGATCCGGGGCACCGCTGTCAGAGTCAATGGTCTCCGATGAGCCGGCGCAGGTGACCGCCGAAGCCGAGATACTCGACGTCCCTAGCGGTGCACCCGCCGCAGGGCCAAATGACGGTTCTTCCACACTGGCTGCCGTGAGAAGGTCCGCCGCCGGTGCGCTGCGCTCCGCCGGGCCGGGCGTTGAGTCCACATTAAGAGCGGCGTCGGTTTGAGGAAACTCGGAGCCGTTGGAGTTTGTTTCCGTACTATACTCTTGCATTTCTTACCTTACCTTTCTGGAGTACTCTAGACCGCTGTGAATTCTTAGGCGGCCCAGAGGCACGCTATCTATGAATTTGAAAGTTCGAATTTTCAGAACCGTGTCCGTTTGGCCTGGAATTCTTGGAGGGGGAGCCGGCAGTCGCCAATCTCGGCGCTCAAGCTAGTGTTCCTCAGCCCGCGCGCGACGAACGAGTTCGGCGATGCGGGACCTCAACGCTAAACGGTAGTTGTGCTCTACTTTGAGAAGCTCGGAAGCGCAACGACGAAAGTCATTAGCGATCTCTTGCGAGATAGGTTGCAGCTGCAGATAGCAGCAGTTAATGTCATCCTTGGACCGGGTGACCCGATATGAGGCTGTGGTGGTGTCCCCGAAAGCGAATTGCTCCATGAGCTGCATCACCCGCTGGCGGTCCGGCGCCGCAAGCCGCATCACCCTCCGGCGGTCCGGCCTCGCGACCGACATGCAGGCCTTGCGAAACTCGACCCCTAGTTTAGGAAGTTTGAAGTCGTCGGACTGCGATCCTGCAGCGCGATCGCTATTTTTTGCTTTGTGCATGTTAACTCCTATATTTTGAAAGGTTTCAATTTCACGTTCACTCCCCATTCACCGAGTGCAGTAGCCTGTGGGCCGGAACGACCGAATGAGTAGCCTTTCCCACCGCCGTGAGTGGGTTTCACCCGGAACCCACATACTTCTAAATACTGACTTTCTCGAAATCTGACTCGAGAATTTCAAGGTGACGACGAAAAATCTTGCAGCTCAGTGCAGCCCAGATAAACGGCCCCCCAGGCCGGCCCGGACAAACTAAGCAACAGCCCCGGTGCCAATCGGGCGCGGAGCCCCACCTTGGTGCCTACGTGCTCTAGCGCATCGATTGCCCTGTGGCCGGTAAGAACGGCACGACGAACGCTACAGGCGGTCTGAGTGGGCAAAGAATTCAAATTCCCAGACCTCCCGTCGTTCGCCTTCATGGCCGGAGATCTCGACACGAAAAGAGGTAGAGATACGGCGCGCCGAGAGGATTTCAAAGCGGGCTACGCCTTCAAAGAAACCTGCTTGATCCGCGAGAAGGTTCTGTGTAGCTTCCACCAGGTTGCGGCCGGTCGCTGATTCAAACACCGTCTTCATCACCGAAATGCGATCCTGCTGATAATTAGCTATTTGGTTCTCCATAATTTCTCCAATCAATTTGAATTTTCCAGGCCGTACGGTCCTTGCTTTCTTGGAGTAAATCGGGCTATCATGGCCACGATATTATCGTGTGCGCGGCATTCTCAATTCGCCAACTTTGCAGCGGCTATGGCTTCCCCTTTTCCCGTCTGGCCTGATAAGACTATAACACGGCCTTGATGTTTTTCATGGCCATGAAATAAAATTTGAGGGAGAGCATGAAGCGCCGACTTTCTGATTTGGAATCTGTAGATTACAGCGAAAACCAGTATCTCGATCTGCTCGTTAAGCTATTCGAGCAGGATGAGTGGCAGGTAAAACTCGGAGCATCATTCGCTGACAAGAGTGCAGAACTGACTATTTCGAGAGGCAGCTTGAGCTACGCCGTTGTGTTGGAAGTTTCCTCGGAGGGTCGACGCGACCGATTGGCAGGATGTCTGTGCCTGGCAATTCTAGAGGCCAGGGCAGCTGCGTCGGGTTCGCTGGGCAAGCCCGCTTCGTTGGCCGTAATTGCGGCCCCATCGATTCTTAGGAGTACCGCGGACGAGTTGATTGACTTTCGGTCCAAGGTTGCGCCAGATACTGCAGTTGGGATCTTTGATCGGGAAGGGTTACTGCGATTCGTTGGAATAGGACTGGAGAAGCTTATCGCGACACCTCCACGCTCTGCGCGCAGGCAAAAGCTTCGAGTGCCGGACTCCACCAACCTCTTCAGTGACCTAAATCAATGGCTGATGAAAGTGCTACTCGCACCGCTTGTCTCGGAGAACCTTCTCGACGCGCCTAGAGGGGATTACAGAAACGCCTCCGATCTTGCGAAGGCTGCTCAGGTCTCGGTAATGAGTGCCTTCCGGTTCGTTCGCCAGTTAGAGCAGGATGGGTTTCTGGACAAAGAAAGCGATTTTCTTCGCCTGGTGCGGAGAGAAGAACTGATGCGTCGCTGGCAGGCCGCTTACCTACGTCCCGTGCTCGAAAGGCCATTGGTTTGGGATCCAGCAGTCAACGTGCGCCAGGTTTCCGCTGCGCTCCGTGAATTCAATGGCGAGTCTTCGTCTGGATCGGGGCCGCTTGCCTGCCTCGGCCTCTCTGCGGCCGCGAAATGTCTAGGGTTTGAGCCCGCCGAGCGAGTTCAGCCTAGCTTCTATCTGGAGCGCCTCGACCGCGAAGTTCTCACGAGGATGGGACTCTCTCCGGACGGAGCTGAATTCAGGCCAGATCTTTTCGTGCGGCAACCGGTCTTCCGAAAGTCGGTCTTTAAAGCCGCTGTCACTCGCGATAGCATCCTTGTTTCAGACATCATCCAAATCTGGCTCGATATCACTTCGCCTCCGGCCGGCGACAAGGCGTTGGCAGATGAGATCCGCCGGCACGCCCTTGCACAAGTTTTCGCGTAGCGGACGTAGGGCTCTTGTTCTGAGGCAGAAAAACTATCTCTTCGCCGGCGCCGACGAGGGTGGCTCTTACTGCCCATCACGCTATCTCCTTATAAATCGAGGCTTCGTTGACGTGGATCGTGAGACGACGGAATTCGCGCTCGTCGGCAGTCGGCTTCACACTGCACATTGTCGGTGCGCAGAGCCTCTTCCCGGATGATCCACGGCGCCCCTTTGCAGAGTTCCCCAAACGCTTTCGGAGACGCTGCTCCAAAGCTCTCCGCGTCGGATTGGCTGAAAAAGAATCCTTTGAATTCCGTGCCGTTGGGGGCAACACTAAATGATCCAAGTGATTCGATGCTGTCAGCTTCAGCCGGCCCAACAGCTCGAAATAGAGAAGTAGTTCCAACCCCGGCTGCAGCTTCCGCCTCTCCAACCGCTCCGAGAACTGGCCCGGCGGCCAGTCCCGCTGCGGCAGGCAATAAGACCTGCGCTGCCAAAGATGCTTGGGCTTGCGTCGTGTTGGAAGGTTGAAGAGCCTTCGGTCCGGGTTCGATCATCGAGGCAGCAAGTTTCCCAGGATCGCCGCCCGAAGCTGCCAGTTTCAGCGTATTGACCGCAGCACTTCCAGTTCCCTTGAGAATGCCTGTCGCAACGTTCTTAAGGTACGGCCCCACACCACCGTCACGTTGAATGCCATTCGCAACCCCAAGAGCAAGGCTCACGTAGCACCCAATATCGAAGCCGCAGTGCCCATCAGGATCAACACCGGCAAGTGGGTTGTTCAACATGTAAGCGTAGAGGTTCAAGCTCTGAGGGTCGGTCAATTTGGCATACGGCACGGGTACGATCTTGGCCGACCAATCAGGGCTTAAAAAGCGGCCCATGCTCGACGCATAATAGCGGGCCATGAAGTAATCATTGCCAGATTCTGTGTCGCATTCTTTGCCGGTAGAAAGGTCTGACTCGGAAAACACGTCAGTCGCACACGCCCCGAAGTTCGTCGTACGCATATGCGCCCCTGATCGTAGTCGTATCCAACGCTTCGCCTGCTGTTCTGACCGTTCAAGCAGGTCAGTCTGCGCCCACAAGTATGCTTGTGATGTTGCCTTCATGCGGCAGCTTCAGAGCCCGGTACGGTGTACTTCTTCTCGACCAGCAGCTTGCCAGCTTCGTCGTACAAGGGAAGGAGCCGCTCCATCTCCTCCTTTAGATAGGTCCCCAAGCAAGGCCATTCCGACAGCTTTTGGCCGCGTTTACGCTCGACTGCTCGGACTCCTCCGGTAGGACGGTGTAGCATCACCCGCGTGCCATCGAAGCTATAGCTTCCGATCAAGAGCCATTCTCCTTCAGGCGATAGTCGCGATTGGCTGTTCAACTCTTGGAGATCAAATGGGCTTCAGACCTTTCGCTCATCCTGGACAAGAGCCGTCCCGGTTCAAGGACACCGAACAGAGACAGTGCGTTGAAAAACAGATCCGCTCCGTTTTGGTACTTAAAGAATAGATTGAGAACCGCGGGTAATCGGAGGCTCAACGATGGCTCGTGCGTGCGGCTGCGCCCGGAGCATCAGAATCACGTCTGGTCGTACGACTTCGTCAGCACGTTCACCCACGATGGAAGGACAGTGCGCATGCTCAACCTGATCGACGAACATACGCGGGAATGCCTGGCCATCCATGTGCGGCGCAGGATCAACAGTGCAAACCTGATCGATGTTCTGGCCGACGCGATGATCGAACACGGCATCCCGGAATACATCCGCTCAGACAACGGCCCCGAGTTCGTGGCCAAGGAACTGCGCAAATGGCTCGCCCGCACCGGTGCAGCCACGCTGTACATCGAACCCGGATCTCCATGGGAGAACGGCTACTGCGAGAGCTTCAACTCCAAGCTTCGCGACGAGTTCCTGAATGGAGAGATCTTCTACTCGTTGAAGGAGGCGCAGGTGCTGGCGGAACGATGGAGGATCTACTACAACACCGAACGTCCGCACTCTTCACTGGGATATCGGCCGCCAGCTCCGGTGGCACGGCAAATCGAAGTTCCCCTGGGGCATGGAAAAGTGGAAAGCAAACAATCCCTCCCACTTTTCCACGCCCCCGACTGCGGCGGCGAGTTAACTAACTCACCTTCCGCGCTACACTAACTATCTCGCTGGTACAAATTACCGGGCAGGCCAGTGGGCACCACGCGCACATTGACCTGTCGCTCCCGTGCCAGCCGAATCTAGGCGATGAGGCACGCGCCGAGAAAAGGGTTCTAAAAGTGACACACTTGTCACATATGTCCAATTTTTCCCTGTCATGTGATATATTTATCACATATGCACACTCTAGCAGAACTCGGCGAAGCGGTCGCAACGAGGCGCAAGGCTCTCAAGATGAGCCAGAGCGAAGTTGCCAATCGCACTGGCCTGACGCGAGAGACTCTCGTGCGGTTCGAAAGAGGGCAATTGACCGAATTCGGCTCTCGCAAGCTATTGGCCGTGCTTGCCGTTCTCGGAATGGAGATGAACTTTGTTGAGGCCGGGATGTCGGGCACTCTCGATGAACTGCGGCGGGAACGGAGTGGAGCATGAAGCTGAATGTCCACGTTCTCTCGAAGCACGTCGGCGTGCTTGAACAGGTCAACGATTTCCGGAGCGTCTTCGCCTATACGCCGGATGCCGCACAAGAAGACCTTGTTTCGCTGACAATGCCCGTTCGCACCGAGTCCTACCCGTGGGACGATGAACTTCATCCCATCTTTCGCATGAATCTGCCCGAGGGCTACCTGCTGCAAGTTTTGCAGGAGGAGTTCGGACCGCACATCGGAGCCAGCCCGGTCGCGCTGCTCTCGGTCATTGGCCGCAACATGGTGGGGCGGCTGAAGGTGGCTCCACCGGGCGCGGTGCTTGACGAACCAGCCAAGCCGGTCGAGGTCGCCGAACTACTGAAGGGTGACAACTCCGAAGAGGCATTCTCACAGCTTGTGCGGGAACACGCAACAAGTGGCGTGTCGGGCGTTCTCCCGAAGTTTCTCGACACAGAGAAGAAAAAGCATACCGGATTCGGACGGCACCCCAAGGCAACGCTGCTTGCCCACAGGCACATCGTCAAAGGTTCATCTTCGCGGCTCCCATTCGCGACCACGAATGAGCACTTATGTATGCAGGTCGGGGCGAAGTTGCTGCCTACGGCAAAAACAGAACTCTCAGAAGATGGCAACGTGCTCGTCGTCCATCGCTTCGACGTGGATGAGAATGGCAAACCCTTCCGGGCTCTGGAGGATTTCTGTTCGCTGCTCGGCTTGCGCCCTGCTCAGAAGTACGAAACCACGTGGGAGAGAATCGCGAAGGCAGTCCGAGCACATGTGCCGGGACAAAACCGTTACGAGACGTTTCAGAAGCTGACGCAAATGCTACTGATGACCTACGCTCTACGGAACGCCGACTGTCACGCAAAGAATATTGCTCTGGTCTACACTTCGCGAGACGATGCCAGTCTCGCTCCCGTCTACGACTTCTTTACGACCTCGGTTTATGCTGGCTACCAACACAATCCGCCCGGCATCAGCGTGATGGGCAAAAAGACATGGCTCCCCGGCAAGACTCTGACCCGATTCATAACCGCCAACTTCGGTATACCGGAAAGGGAGCAACGGGAAATGGTTGAGCGCATCAGCGATGCCGTTGCCGACACCGCTCTGGCAGTTCGCGAGAAGATGGACAGCTTGGCTGGTTTCAGAGATACGGGCAAGCGGATGCTTGCCGCTTGGAGCGAGGGAGTGAACTCACTGCGGGATTCCCGGATGTACAGCCTGAGCCCGTGGAACTCGAATCAAGCCTTCGAAGGCATCTCCGACCCGCCGAAGCTGGAGGACCCGCGAAAGGTCATTGGGAAGTCACGGCTAATGGGCACAGGCGGCAAACGAAAACGCAAGTGATTATTTCAGGCCGCTGGCCTCTCGGTAACTTCGGACAAGCGCCTGTGCGTCCAGGCGATCGTCCTTTCGCCGGCTTTCACCGATCAACCGCACATTACGCGCATGCGCCACGATCGCTTCGTGTCCTAATTCCGTGAGCAGTCGGCTCAGCCATGGTGAATGCGCGCCCGTCTCCAGAGCAATTCGACTCGATGGCATCTTTTCAAACGTCTTCCGCATGGCTGCCGGGTTGGTTGCGACCTTCGCTTCCAAGATCACCTCGCCAGCTCCGTTGAGTACACAGTAAAAGCTCGACCGATCGCCCAGATCGAGCCCTATGGTTAGCTGTTCACTCTGCAGTTTTCCTCTCCGGCGTAACGCCGAAGTGCTAGGCTTCCTCATAGCCGGTCTCCTTATCTCGTGCGCTTCGAGCGCGTCGATAACTTGGGAGCTTAACGCATCCCGCCGGAGACCGGCCTTCTTATCCCATCCGATGTGGCCAGTTGAAAATCACTTCTGGCTTGCCCAGTATCCAGAAGGACCCGCCCGGCAGGGAATAGTGCGCGGCTAGATAATCTCTGGGCGGGACACTTCGGATAACATCTCGGTATTGATCGGTTCAAGGTCACCGAGTGGTGCTGGTGCGGGATCAAGGTTATCGGACTGTGCGTCAAATGTGATCGCGAACTACTCCCTAGTCGGTGCCGCGCAGTTATGATCTACGCCTGCGTATGTTGGCCTCTGCTCATCGCGTCCTCTTTCCGAAAGCGACAGAACTCTAACCAGGCTCGATCCATGTGCTGGAAGCGAGATGCTGTAGCTATCGTCTTCACGTCCTACTCGGCTGTGATTCCACAAGTCAAACACTTCAGCGCGACCCTGCAATCCAAGCTCGCTCCAGTTGATGGTTGCCATGGCGGGGCTTGCGTTGAGGTTAAACAGCGCCACGGTGTAGGAGCAGTCATCGTTCTTGACAGCCCAGACCGGCGTTTGGCCATCGCTGCCATTTGTCACGAGCTGGCCTGAATGCCCGGATTGATCGACCGCAATCACGTCGTCGTTGGTGAGCAGTTGAAGACCGACCGCATCGAGTTGCGTCAGGTCGTCTCCAATTTGGAGTGGCGCGTTGGCGATTACCCAAAGCGTCATCATCGATTGCCTCTCATTGTCGGTCAATCCGGATACCAACGTGTTTCCGTCATTGGTATTGGTTCCGTTCCCGACTTCAAGGGAGTCGAGGTCATTCCAGCCCTTACCCGGTCCGGAGTCGGATTCCCAGGTGGCCAGGTCAGTAAATCGAAGAAGGACCGTCGGCCAAGTTGTGATCGTGGTCGTGCAGCTGTGGCATTCGATATCGAACTCAATTCGGCGCGAATTTCCATATTGCTGCCACCAGCTAACGTCATCATGGTCAAGAGACCAGGAAAGATTCAGCAATATCTCGCGCCCGGACTTCTCAATCGCAGTATGCCAGGCCTTCACATCCGGGCGATTGTCAATGCAGTTGTTTTCCGGGCAATTGGGCAACGGAACCTGGAACGGCGCGGGCGCATTGGGTGTGACCGAGTCGAGCTTGATTAAGTCGAAACCCCATGACGCAAACAGATCGACGACGGAGTTCACGTATTCCTGAGCTCCGGGTTTGCTGAAGTCGATCTTGTAAGAATTGCGGAAGCTGTTGCCTAAGGTGTATGGAACGACCAGAATGTCATCGACGCGATAAGGGGTGTGGAGGATGGGCGGATTGGTCGCCGCTAGGACCATGGGGACACCGGGATACCAGTAGATCCCTGCCTTTTGCCCATTGTGGTGGATATAGGCCACCGTAGCCGCGATTCCGTCGGGAAACTTCGACGGATTGGCGAGCGGGCGACCATAAGTGTCGTAATTGATCGATGAATCCGCCGCAAGGCTATATGCCATGTTCAAGGCCCATCCGGCGTCTATATTGATGTATTCGAAGCCATGGCGTTGAAGCCCGGTCGATATGAGCGCGTCAGACTGAATCTTGATTTGTGCTTCTGTCAGCCACGGTTCTCCGCCGACAGTTTGTCCGGCATCGTTTGTGAAGGTGTGAGATTCCTGGCTCCAACTGCTCCAGCCGAGGTAAGGCTTTGCCCCAAGTCGCGGATTCTGCTCGTGGTGGAAGTCAGGACTCAAATCTTGTCCCCGCGCGATCCGTGGAGCCAGTGAAGAAAAAACAAGTAGAGTGAGCAAGCCGCCCAACATTCCGCATGGCGACTCCTTTTTGAGGCGGAAATAACCCTGCTGCGCTACATTCAGAATTTTCATAAATACTCAACCCCCAATCGCTTCCAACTCAATTCTTTGCAGCCCAGAAGGACAGAGAAGGGCAACGAGAACGCCTCGGCTCTCACGACGAAAGGGGATCGTGCCTCGGTTTCCAGGAAGAATTGAATCAGGAAGCAGAGCAATTCTATCGGAGGAATGACGGACTCACAACAGGAAACGCAAAGAAATATGAGAGAAATAGGATCGAAGGCGTCAAACGTGGGCGAGGTGAAGAAGAGGAAGCATCTGGTGCCAATGGCCGCGCGCATCAACGCTGGGTAACCCATTGAGCCTGAACACGAGCATCGAGCCCTCCGGGTGGATTATCGACCATTTGAAAGTTTCGCGGATTAGCCGAGAAAGTCGGCAACTCGGACGAGGCCGTCCATCTCTCGGTTCGTGTCAAATCACCTTACCGTAATTCCAGAGAGGCAGAAGCGCTGGGAACGTGCAATGGCCTGTTTTCGGCATTTAAGGGCCGACCCGCTGAAACGCTTGACGATGGCCGACATGTCAGCATTGCCATCGGTTTGATATGCTCACCGGCTATGGCATGGTTGCACAGTCAGGCGTGAGATAAAGTGTTGAAGACAGCTAAAGAAGAAGCGAGGCTTTTCCATGGCGCAGACAGTTTTGATTACGGGTTGTTCGGCGGGAATCGGACGGGCTGTAGCCGAGTTGTTTGCAGACAGAGGGTGGAATGTAGTGGCGACGATGCGGTCGCCAGAGTCGGCGGGTGAATTAGCTGGAAAAAGGAACGTCCTGGTGACTACGCTCGATGTGACGGACAAGGATTCGATTGCCGTAGGGGTGAAGAAGGCCGAGGAGCGGTTCGAGGCGATTGACGTGCTGGTAAATAATGCCGGCTTTGGGCTGTACGGGTTATTGGAAGCAACCTCGGTGGAGAGCATCCGCAAGCAGTTCGAGACGAACGTGGTGGGCTTGCTGGCGACGACGCGGGCCGTGGTGCCGGGGATGCGAAAGAGGCGGTCAGGTGTGGTCGTGAATGTAGGCTCGATAGCCGGGAAGATGACTTATCCGCTGGGTACGATGTACAACGGCACGAAGTTCGCCGTAGAAGGGATCTCCGAGGCCCTACGGTTTGAACTGCGCGAGATCGGCGTGCGGGTGAAGCTAATTGAGCCGGGGATTATTTATACGAACTTTGCGAATGCGATGGAGTTTAACAATGACGAGTCGCTGGCGGATTACCAGGCGTTGATGCAGAAGTTCGGTGCGGCAATGGAAGAGCTATGGAAGAATGGCACGGAAGTCGCCGTGGCCGCGGAGACCATCTATGAGGCGGCAACCGACGGCAGTGATCGGCTGCGGTATCTGGTCGGTGAAGACGCGAAGGCGTGGGCTACCATGCTGGCGGGCATGGACGGCGAGCAGTATTTCGCGAACATGAGCGCGATCTTTGGTCTATAGGCAACGGGAAAGAAGTGCAATGGCAGCTTTGCACATACCAATAAACTGGCTTTGGTCATGGAATGCGGAGCGGCGTCTAGTTGTGCCAAATCGGGACTTTGCGCTCCAGCCGCCACAAGTCTGGAAACGCGCATCGTGTCCCTCGCCAAAATCAAATCTGCGCAGTTAGCAATCGCTTCTTAACCGTTAAGAAAGTCCTGAGAATGATCCGTCGCTTTTGACTTGTAAGGAATATATCCGGCCAGATTTCCATTGTATTTTGTTTGGTATCACCCGTACATGGTCCGATTGTTGAGCCTTCTTTTCACTCTGCTCGTCCGTTCTCTACGGTCACGCCGTCATCTTCTCTTGGAAAACCTGGCTTTGCGGCAGCGGGTTTTGGTCCTCGCGCGACATCGCCCGCGGCTGCGTTTTCCGAATTCCGACCGATTCCTCTGGGTTATATTGCGACGCTTCTGGCCGCGATGGCGGAGAGCTTTGATCCTTGTTCAACCTGAGACCGTAGTTGGTTGGCATCGAGCTGGCTTCAGGCTCTACTGGACCTGGCTCTCCCGGCATCGCAAGCGTGCCGAAAAAAATTGCGTGAACAGGGAACTGCGCGAGCTCATCTTCCGTTTGATGACCGAAAACAGGACTTGGGGAGCGCCACGGATTCAAGGCGAGCTCAAGATGCTCGGTTTCGATATCTCTGAGCGGACGGTATTGCGATGGATGCGAAGAGCGCCGAGAGATCCTGAGCCAGCAAAGCGCTGGAAAGCATTCCTGCAGAACCACCGTGAAGTCATCGCAGCGATGGACTTCTTCACTGTGCCAACGCTCGCCTTCGGCGTTCTCTATTGCTTCTTTGTGATCGCCCATGACAGGCGGCACATCCTGGACTTCAATGTGACGAAGAAGCCGACGAGCGCATGGGTGATCCAGCAATTGCGCGAAGCCTTTCCATATGATTCCGCGCCTCGCCACCTGATCTTCGACCGCGGTGCAAACTTCAATGATGAAGTCGTCGAGTTGATCAAGAGCTTCGGCATTGAGCCCAAACGAACCAGTTTTCAAAGCCCTGGCACAACGGTGTAGCCGAACGCTTCGATGGGAGCTGCCGCCGCGATTTGCTCGACCATGTGATCGTGATCAATAAACATCACCTAAGACGCCTGGTGAATGAGTTCGTTCGCTACTATCATGACGATCGAACTCATCTCGGTTTGGACAAGGAAACTCCCGCCGGCAGGAAGATCGAGATGGGAACGCCGGTCAATGCGAAGGTAGTTTCCATGCCGAGGCTCGGCGGCCTGCATCATCGATATAATCTCGTGGCGCAATGTTTCTGAGAAACGTGCTGGTTTGAATCGAGAAAGCTTATGGCCCTAGTGCAAGCACTCGTGGCCAAAACATGTTCAGCAAACTTTCCCGTGCTCCGAATCACCGCATCTGATTCTGCCAGATCTTATCCTACCGAACAGCTCGCGCGACCTTTTACGAGCCTTAACTGTTAAGCGTCGCCTTTGTCCGCCAAAATTTAATTATGGCGAGGGACAGGGCCAGAGTGTCGTGTCATTGTTCATGTGAGACTTCCTTTCAACGGAAAGCTGACGTCCGTCACAGCGCAGATCAATCTCCTGCGGGGGAGTTCGCTTCAAGCCATACGAGGAAACTACGAATGCTCCCCGTGGCTAATGCGATGCTCGAGTCGGCTGCTCCGTAATACAGGTTGATGGTGTCGCCATCCTCGCCGATAGTCTGGCCGCAGGGAAACACGACGTCGCGCACGTCTCCGATGCGCTCGTAGGGCGCTTCTGGACCGAACATCCAAGAGTCCCCCCGCCGCAGGCAGATCTCAGGATGTTGAAGGTCGAAGAGCGCCAGACCCAAGCGATAGATGCTTCCCGAGGCCGTATTTCGCACACCGTGATAGATAGTCAGCCAGCCCTTGGGCGTCTCGATCGGCGGAGAGCACAGGCCAATCTTGTTCGCATCCCACCACCCGCCGCGCCGCGCTTCCAGAATGACTTTGTGGCTGCCCCAATGCTGCAGATCGGGGGAATAAGAGATCCACATATGAGCGCCGGTCGTGGTGACAGGCCGGTGGATGAGGGTCCAGTAACCGTTGATTCTTCGCGGCAACAGCGCAGCATCCTTATCTTCGGGCGGCATGATCACACCGAATCGCTCGAAACTGCGGAAGTCTTTTGTGAGCGCCAGGGAGACTCCGGGGCCACCGCGCGCAAACGACGTGTACGCCACCGCGTATTTCCCGAGCTCAGGAACGTACGTGATGCGAGGATCCTCGATGCCCCAGATTTCTTCGGGGTATTGTTTAGGACTCGCCATTAGTGTTGGTTCCGCGTCGATACGCCATCCGTCGATTCCATTCTGCGAACGTGCCGCGCACAAGTGCGACAAGCCGCTCCGGTCTTCCACGCGGCAAAGCAGCAAAGTGTCTCCGTCAGACAGTCGCACTGCCCCCGCATTGAAGACGCTGTTCATGGCATACGGCCAGTTCTCACGGCTCAAAATCGGGTTGCCCGCATGGCGCGTGAGCAGAGGATGGTCCGCAAATGCTGCCGGCTTGGGTCGTTCCGGTGCAACAGTTTTTGAGAAAGGCGCTGGATGTATGAGTTGATTCAAAAGGAGAAACTCATTTCCTGGTGCGGTTTTGCTGCGTTCGTTGTGCTCGCTTCCTGCATTTCGAGAAGCGCCATCAGGAATGAAAGCGTCGATTCCGCTCCCTGATTTTCATTGACGCGATCGGGATGAAGTCCATCTTTGCATCCGCCGGTTGTTGCGTCGTAGAGGTGCGCTTGCAGATCGTTCTTGCCCAGGAACCAACGGAAGACGCAGTGGGCTTCGTCGGTCCAGCGATGGTGGTGCGTAAGCCTGTAAGCCTCAAGACAAGCAGAGATGGTGGCGCAGGCTTCGACGGGCTGCTGATCGAAGCGGGGCTTTTCACCACCCTCGTTGAAGCATCCGCTGGAGCCGATGGGCACATAGGTCTCCGGGTCACCGCAATGCTGAGCAGCGACGAGCCATTCGAGCGACTCGATTCCGGCCGCGATCATCTTCTTGTTCTTGCTGCGCCCGCCAGCCAGGATGAGCGCCTGCGGCAGCCGCGCATTGGAGTACGCAAGGCTCTTCTCAAACCAATGCCAGTGATCGGTACGGCTCCGCTTATAAATATCCAGCAGGCGATTGGCAAGCGCGTTGCGCGCGATTTGGATGGCCCTGTCGCCGGGGAACCAGTCTAGATAGGCTTGCAACCCGAGAACACTAAATGCCCACGCGCGCGGGCTCGAGAACTTCAACACTGCCGGCACAGCGGCCTCAAAAAGTCTTCCTGCCGCTCCCCGCAATCCGGCATTCTGCGACTGGCCGAGCACCGAACCCACGGCCCACAATGCGCGCCCGTGGCTGTCTTCCGAGCCAACGTCCTCAAGCCATCTGCGATCATAGCCGAGAAAATTCCTGAAGCGCCCGGTATCGGAATGAAATGCAAGCCAGAGAAAAGCGAGGTACCGGCGAGAGAGGTTGAGATGGTCCTCCCTGTGCGGGAACCCAATGCTCTCGTTGAGAAGCGTGGACACGATCAGTGCGCGCGCGTTGTCGTCGGTGGTATATCCTTCGCGCGTATTGGGCACAGTAAAGATTGCGTGCTGCAACATGCCCGTATCGTCGGTCATGGTGCGCAGATGAGCGGTATTCAGAGCCGGTAGATGTTCTACGGGGTCTATCAAGGTAATCATGGCACCGTCCTGCTGGGCGGGCCTGGGCTGCAAGGAGCGCTCAAAACGCGCCCGCTGAAAGGTCGCCATGTATGCACGCGCAGTCGTCGGCCAGGTTGTTTCGCGGGAGTGCAGATATGCACGCTTGCGCATCGCATGGCGCTCCGCATCGTTCTCCAGCAATGAGACAACCGATTCTGCGATGGCATCGGGATTGTCAAACGGGACAAGCACGCCCCTTTTGTCGGCGAGCAGTTCCTTGGCGTGCAGGTAAGGCGTAGAGATAATCGCCTTGCCGGCTCCAAGTGCGATGGCCAATGTGCCGGAGACGATTTGCGCCTCCTGCCGGTAGGGCGTGATGTAGATATCGGCGGCGCCGACGTGCTCAATCAGTTCTTCAGTACTTACAAAGCGATTGTTCAGAATCAAATGGGAAGAGACGCCAAGCTCGGCGGCCAGCGCCTGCAACTCTTCGCGGTAGCGTTCGCCATCGCGTTTCCGGATATGAGGATGCGTCACACCGGAGACGATATACACCACGTTCGGATGGCGAGCGAGAATCGCCGGAAGCGCGCGAATGACGTTTTCAATTCCCTTGTTTGGAGAGAGCAGGCCGAATGTAAGCAGAACCGATTTGCCCTCGGTGCCGAACTTGTCCTTGAAGTAGTTGGGGTCCATGAAGGGCATATCGGGCACACCGTGCGGGATCACATCGATCTTTCCGCAGGGAGCCTCATAGACTTCGCGCAACAGTTGGGCCGCCAGTTCGCTCATAACGATCAGGCGATCGGAGAGTTGGGCGATCTCTTCGAGCACGATGCGTTGATTTGCATCCGGCTCGCGTAGAACTGTGTGCAGCGTAGTGACCAGCGGCATTTTCAATCTGCGCAGTAAGGCCAGAATGTAGCGGCCCGCGGCGCCGCCGTAGATGCCGTATTCGTGCTGCAGGCAGACGAGATCGTTGCTATTGAAATTCAGGAAATCTGCGGCCCGTTCATAGGAGGCGATATCTTCCTGCGTCAATTCCAGCCGCACTTGCTCAGGATAATCGTAGCTTGAATCGGGATCGTTGACGGGAATGGCAAACAAGCGCCCTTCTCCGAATTCGGCGGTGAGCGCGTTGCACAAGTCGGTGGTGAAGGTAGCGATGCCGCACTCCCGCGGCAGATAATTCCCGATCACAGCAATGCGCGTGGGCAATGGCAGTAGGCTGGCTTTCAATGGGACGGGCAGAGAACACTCCGCGCCGGTTCCTTGAGTCGGTGCGTCGCAGCGAATTCTTTCGGGGAAAGACATCCAACCCTCTTTTCAATCGGGAATCGCTCCGCGCTTTAACCCGCTGTGCGATTTTCGTGCGTACGCGGGGCACGAGACTCAAAGCTCAGTGTTGAAGAGTTATGAACTCGGGCCTATCTCGTGTGAACGATCAATCGATGCCAATCCGCGAAAATCTCAAGCGAGGTGAATTGCTGGATCTGGCGGGGTTGCAATGTAACGGCGGCTACGTAAAAGGCCGGATATCTCCTGGACGTAACGGAAATAAGCTCAGCTGCGTTATATTGCCTCGCAACACGATTGAGCGCGCTGGCCAAAGCTCGTTTTGCCGCATCCACCTCTGTTCTGCCGAGGCCCTTCCGGCAATAGGGGCGAAGCACACAAAGGAAGTGCCAGCCCATGCGGCGAATCATCGTATCCAGAACCGGGGCCTTGATCTCTGCGACAAGAGACCAGTTTTCGCAAACAGGATCCTGGACCGGATCTAAACGATCCGGCAGAGTGCACCCTCTGCGCAGAAAAACGGAATGCGGCTTCAAGGTTTTGCGCTTTGGGAATCTGAGGCTGCGTGTGAACGATTGGGAACTGCCACTGGATGAACGGGTGCGACAGCAGTGCCCGGTGAAGAATGTTCAACAACGAAATCGTCAGAAAAAACCGATTGATCTGCTCTGGTTGCATCCGGTTCGGCCCCGGAAAAGCCGGTTGCATCGGGCTGGCTCATTGGCTCGCATCGATGTATTTTTGTGCGAAAGCGCGGAGACAGGTGATTTTTGACATCGCTTTGCATGATGTTGCTCAACGTGGCTCCGGTTGTTCGGTTGCGTGCCTGAAGGATGCTCGTCTGGAGCGAAGCCAAGAATGCCAAAGGCGAGGACGGATAATCGCGCTGCTCCCTCAAGCATACGCTCGCAAGAGCTCGCGTGCCGGTGACTTTCCTATCCTCGTACATTAAAGTTTGCAAATAAAACCAGCACAACGATTTCGATCTCTAAGAAGCCCCGGAGCGACCAATCGGGCCCTCGAACCCGACCTTGAGCCTCAGTTCATCGGGACAAGACACTCCTTGAAATGTGCCCGTCAAATCACGAGGGGGCAGTCTGCACTACCTTACTAGCGCGGCTCGCCTGCAGCGAGACCGGCAGTTACCGGCAGGCGAACTGTTCAAAATTGACCAGTTTCCCTGCCGCCCTGTCTTGGATAGTTCTTGTGTCGGTCGGCCTGCCTGCAGGACGCAGTCAAGGAATATAGAGGATCATCGCGATGCAAATTCAGCCTCCTCTTAGTCCGGAATACACGCGGGCTGCAACCATGACTCGTGTGATCCGGGCAAGGGCCCCGGACACCTATCGACAAGGCCTGCAGCTACAGCTTCAAAGCGCGTGGTTCCTATTGCTCAGACATGGGCGATACCTGGGACTAGATTTGAGCATGTAAGGGCAATTGGATGATGGCCTCGATCAAACAGTGGGAAATCATGTACTGACTCAACCCCTTATGTAGGCTGCTGTTGCCGTGTTGATCTTAACGGCCCCAAAGCATCCCACCCTAACGAGGGAACCGCAGACACCTTAAGGGGTCTCACATGCGCGGAATCAGAATTCTATTCGGTACAACAGCATTGCTTGCCGGCCTAGCCCTGGCGTCAGCGACTCAAGCGCAGCTTGTGGTTGACATTGGAGTGCAACCAAGCTGTGCGTACGGTTACTACGGCTATTCGCCGTATGCCTGCGCGCCCTACGGCTATTATGGGCCGGGCTACTTCTACAACGGCATTTTTCTGGGAATGGGTCCCTGGGGTGGATGGGGCTACAGCCATGGCTGGGGCAGCCATCGCTTTGTGAGCGAAGGTGGAGGAAAGTACCACGGCGGACCGAGCCGCGCGTCCTATCGCACCAGCGGCGGCGAGTCTCGCGGCGGTGCGCCCGTTTCTCATTCGAACGGGTCACGTCCCAGCCTAGGCTCTGCGCCAGTTGCGCGTAATAGCGTTCGTCGCACATCGCAAGCCGCACCTTCCCGTGCCCCTGCTTCGCACGCAGCTCCAAGCGGCGGTGGCGGCAGTCGACATGGTGGTGATGGTGCCGGCGGACGGCACTAACTCGTAGCCGCTGAATCAAGCTGCGAGTTACACAACAAGCGGCGGAGCATACCAGCTCCGCCGCTATGCTTTTGCTGAGGCATCTAAAGTCGCATCGTGTCCAGCGGGGCGCTGTAGGAAAGTGCTTAGAGCTATGTACTCAATGAAAGGATGCCCGAGGATCCCTCTGCCGTGTTTCACGGAACAGGGCTGCGCCGGTTAGCTGTGTCGTTGAGTTGGTGACCTTGGATAGTTTCTGTGTCATCGCTGGAAAGCGATAGCCAATGACTGCCATGTGACCGCGACATTCGCCTTCATCGGCCAGCTCCGAGCGGAAGAGGGCGCCGGCGAATATGAACAGGCTTGGCTCGATGGGCGTTTCCAGCGCTCGCATGTAGAAGCGACTGCGATAGAGACGGCGCACCTATTCCGGAACAGATTGCTCTGCGATTTGGGTAGAAGACTCTATAACAAGGAATCATTTTCCAGGAGAAGGTCGAATTCTCAGGCTGGAGACGCTCTTGAACGCCATTTGCCGGCCAATCTCCAGGGCCGTTTTATAAGACGCCACGGCGACCAGAGACCAGGTTGAAGACCAGGATGATCAACGCGACTACCAGCAAAAGGTGAATCAGGCTACCGGCTATGTGAAAGCTAAAGCCCAAGAGCCATAGGATCAGAACGACGACGAAGATTGCCCAAAGCATAGTCAACACACCTCTCTCGCTTGTTTGCGCCTGAGACGGGAAACCCTGCCCAGGCGCAAACAACGGGTTCACAAGCAACGATTACTTGGATGCAATTGCCTGTGCCTTTGCCTCCCTGACAGCATCGATAAACCGGTTTGCCGATGCAGGTGTCGCCACTTCGCCGCGGAGAACGCGATGTGTGGAGATGTCAGGCCCATAGAAGGCATCCATGGAATCGTTGTCCCGACGAACATCGGCCCCGGTCAGCGTGAGTCCGGCAAATAGGCCTTTGGCGCGCGAGTAGGTCAGGATTTCAGTGTTCAGTTTCCAGTCGGTATCGGCAGTGGCATGGCGCCCCACCGGCCCGGCTGCCGCGGAGGCATCAGCTCCAAGCTGGAACTTGGCGTCTTCTAGGCGCAGCATGCCTCTGTCGCCCTGGAAGATCATGACCAGATCCACGCCCTCGACGCCGATCTGCAATCCCCAGCTTCCGCCAGTAATGACAAAGAACGCCGGCGCGCTCCATCCGTCCGCGGACCGGCAGGTGACGAGGCCCTTGCCGTTCTCGGCGCCAAACACCAAGCCGCCCTTGATCATGTGCGGCACGACGGCAATGCACTTCGCGTGCTCCAGCACCTCTTGCGGAACACCACTATCGGGCGCGGCCATGATCTGGTGAAGCACCAACGTTGCATTGTCGAGCCGATTCTGCACATCTTCGCGCGTCTCAGCCGCGGCAGCGCTTGCCACACCCAGACCGAACAATGCCACCAACGTCATAAATTTCTTCATACATCTCACCTTTTTTCTACCTATGCGCAGTGTCACTTTCATATTGCGCACTAAGGCGCACAAGGTATCCTCACCTTAGGGGTGTTAACCGGCAGTGTCTGAGCAATAGGGCTCTCTCGATAGATAGCGGTGGGTTAATCGATGCGGCGGGAGATGTCTTTGATGTGGACTTCACATATTGGCAAGTGCGTGCTGCGGCCGTCCGGAAAACCCTCCGCGGTTCTCATTGGCGCCAGCCATCGCAAGGCTCTCGCAAATCGGAGGCCAAAGTTCGTCTTGGGTTCCACCTGTAAAGTCGCGTTATATCGCTCCACTCGTCAGAAGGAGGACTGATCCGTGGTTGCGCGTGCAAAGCCAGCAGTTGATGTTGCCGCGTTTCTGGCGAGCGCCGGGCTGGGACGAAGAATCATCCAATTGGCGCCCAAGCAGACCTTCTTTACGCAGGGAGACCCGGCCGATTCCGTCTTCTACCTTCAACGAGGCCGCGCAAGAGTTACCGTTGTGTCGACAGTCGGCAAAGAAGCTACCATCACGCTTCTCGTGGCCGGGGATTTTATTGGAGAAGAGTCGCTGGCGGCCCCGGCCGGGCTTCGTTTGGCGACGGCCACGGCTCTTACGGCCTGCACTGCATTCAAAATTGCGCGGGATGAGATGATTCGCGTGATGCATGAGGAACATAACTTCTCGGACCTATTTTTGAAGTTTCTGCTTGCCCGCAGCATGCGCATCCAGGCCGACCTTGTCGATCAACTTTTCAACTCGAGTGAAAAGCGGCTGGCGCGGATTCTCCTATTGATGGCTGAATTCGGCCAGTCCGGTAGCCACGAAACAACGCTTCCCAAGATCTCACAGGAGACGCTGGCAGAGATGATCGGCACCACTCGTTCCCGTGTCAGCTTTTTCATGAACCGCTTTCGCAAGCTCGGCTTTGTGGAATACGACGGTCGCATTCGTGTTCATAGGTCGCTGATGAATGTGGTCCTTCACGATTGAGCTCCGCCCAATTGTTGTGGCGATGGAGTTCCCGTTTGGCCTTGTCGACCGTCTGCACTAGCCGCCTTGACGCATTTATTCTCCTGGCAGATCGGATCGCTCGGTCCGAAGCGGCGAAGTCACGGTATGGATTGACTGCGCCGCAACTGGTCGAAACTGCTCAGACTTGCATGATTTGAGCCGCTACGCTCAAGAGGGTTGCCGCAGACAAATAACGGCTCCTACAATCGCCCGCCGAGTTACTGAGGTCGAACTGCTTAGGCCCCCTCTACGGACACGACCTGCATGATCTTTAATCGAGGCACCGAGGATGCATTTCGGCGCCTTCGTCGAAGCTCCACAAGTTGAATCCACGGAGGTAAGCCAATGAATAGTGATCGAGTGAACGGTAAGGTTGACGAAGTGCTAGGAAGCATCAAGCGAAAAGCGGGCAAGTTGACTGACGATACGCCGCTCTAGGTCAAGGGTATTTCCCAGCACGTGAAGGGAAAGCTTGAGAACGCCCTAGGTAAGGCCAAAGATGCAGTCCGCGGTACCAACCAGAAAACCAGTGAGCAAAACGGTGCACGCACGTAAGTAGAGTTACTCTTAATCGAAGGTCGATTCAAGTTAGCGCGTAGCCTTTATCATTGCGACAGGATGAAGCCGGCATGAGCCGATGTCGACGGTTCGCACAGAATTCGTCGGCTTTGCACAATTGACCGACTTGGCGCCGGAGCGGTCACAAGCCTGAGCAGATGCGCCTTGATGAGCAGAGGGTGTACAGCCTAATTTTCTTTTGCCGACATCCGCCCCATCTCGTTGGATTCGCTCGCTGCTGAAGTCGCTTGGGCCCGGAATTATCACAGGAGCCGCTGACGACGACCCATCGGGCATCGCCACCTATTCTGTCGCCGGCGCTCAGCTCGGAACCAAGCTCCTCTGGACTGCGCTCCTTACATGGCCGCTGATGGCCGCGGTGCAGATGATGTGCGCCCGTATCGGCAAAGTCACGGGCCAAGGTCTTGCCGGAAATCTCAAGCAACGATTCCCCAAATGGTTATTGCTTACGGTTGTTATAGCTCTTTTGACCGCCAACACAATCAATATTGCGGCAGATCTGGCGGGCATGGCGGATGCGGCTTCCATGCTGTCGGGAATCAGCTCCCGCTGGTTCGTTGTGACGTTCGCGATTCTCATTTCGTGGGCGACGATTCGGCTCAAGTACCAGCAGATCGCGAACGTGCTGAAGTGGCTGGTTCTGGTGCTTTTCGCTTATCCCGTTACTGCGTTCGTAGTGGGAGCTAACTGGGGCGAGGTGCTGCGAGACACCTTGATTCCCTCCATGCCGCATACCCGAAATGAATGGGCGACGCTGGTGGCAATTCTCGGCACCACGATCAGTCCTTACCTTTTTTTCTGGCAGGCGAGTGAAGAAGTTGAAGAAGAAAAGTCGGCAGGCCAAAATACACTCGCCTTGCGCAGAGGCGCCACATCCGAAGAGCTCGAATTAAGAAATATCGATGTGGGTGTCGGCGCGTTTTTCTCGAATATGGTCATGTTCTTCATCATCCTGACCACCGCCATCACCCTCCACCGGCACGGTATTACAAATATTGAAACCTCCCGGCAAGCGGCCGAGGCGCTGCGGCCCTTTGCCGGCACCTTCGCTGCGACCGTATTCACGCTCGGCATTGTCGGAGTTGGGTTTCTTGCCATCCCCACGCTGGCGGGATCTGCCGCATACGCCTTCGCCGAGACTCTGGGATGGCGGCAAGGCTTGAACAAGAAGCTGACGGGTGCCCGCTGGTTTTACGCCCTGATCCTGGTTTCTACTGCGGTGGGCGTCACGCTGGACTTTATCGGGATCAATCCGGTAAAGGCGCTCTACTGGACAGCAGTAATCAACGGATTACTGGCGCCATTCCTCATGGTTGCAATCCTGATTGTGGCAGCCGACAAGAAGCTCATGCAAGGCCAGCCGAGCTCTCGCCTGGGATGGCTTGTTGTGGCAATCACGGCAATCGCGATGTTCGCAGCCGGCATTGCGATGTTTGTTGTGTAAGCCGCACGACTAAGCAACCTCGGGAGTTTTGCATGTCCAAGCCGTCGCGCAGTAAGACAATAGTCTGCGAGCAGCATTTCCTGTATATATTGCATTTTCTCGAATTAGTTCAGCAAGGCCTGCCTCTGAATCTGGCGGGCGTGAACGGTTACTGTGGCCATATGGAAGCCCACAAACCTCGTAACGCGCACGGAATCCAGCTCGGCAGCATTGAACCGACTCCTTACCGCAGGAAGGATTCGAGCCAATGCTCGATGAATCGCAGTTTCTGCCGTTCTGCCGAGTGCTTGCGACGAGTACGAATCAGCCAGCCACATAAAGTGCCAGCCAACGCTACGAATTCTCGCGTCCAGCTCCGTTGCCACGGTGCCCATCGCCTCTGCCCATCCCTTGGAAAATGGCTCCTGGCGCAAAATGATCTGATTCGGAAGGATACATCCATCCCGCAGGAAGATCGTGTTTATCTTCACCGGTGCCGGCTTCCCGGCAGTCTGAGCAACCGGCTCCGACCGGACTCGGACCCGATCGGGATCGGGGCGGAGACTGCGCTCGGAGAAGAATGATCCAAGATGAGAGCTTCGGCGGAGGCTGGAACTTTCTCTCTCTTGGCGGAGGACTTGACCCCGGCAGCGCCACGCTGGCCCAGCGGCAGCGTTCGTCCCAACCGCATGGCTCGTCGCTCTGCAAAATACCTTTCAACATCGACTTTCTTGATGAGGCTCATTGGTGCTCCAGTCGTTCTTCCAATATCCTCTGCGGCCGTAATCGGGTCCGCAGAGGTCGGCGCGGTCAAACTACCGCAGGCTTCCAGTCGTAGCATTAACCGGGCTTCCAATGGCATCGCCCGATACGACAAGTTCCACTCGCCGGTTTTCTTGCCTCCCGGCGGAGTTATCGTTCGAAGCTACCGGCAGAGTATTGCCGAATCCCTTTGCTGTGACGGAGTTGGCAGTTACGCCCTCTTGTACGAGGTAATCGCGAACGGCTCCGGCACGGTTCTCCGACAGCTTTTGATTCATATCATCGCCGCCAACGTTGTCAGTGTAGCCGCCAACCTGGATTTCGAGGGTTGGATAAGCGATCAGGATTCCGGCAACCTTTGCCAGCTCCTCCCGCGCGCCGGACTTCAACGAATACTGCCCGGTGTCAAAAAGAACATCGGACATGCTGATAATGAGCCCGCGTGCGCTGTCGCGTGTCTCAAGCACCTTGTTCAGCTGCTCAGACAACTGCGCACGCAGAACCGCCTTATCGCTATCCGCCGCGGATTCATTCTGCTGCGCCTGCTGCGCGATCGCTCGGGAACGGTCGGCCTCGGCCTGGGCGGCGGCAATCGCCGCTGCCGATTCATTTTGACTTGTGACCAATGCAGCCTGGGAATTTGCCGCATCAACTTGCGCTGTTGTCGCATTGTGCTGTGCCGCGGTGGCGTTGGCTTGCGCCGTAGCGGTATCCGATTGGGCTTGGTCCCGTTGCCGGGTTGCCTCGTCGGCTCGCGCCTGCGAGTTTGCCTGTGCATCCGCGGAAGCCTGGCGTTCGTTCGCCCGACGATCCTCTTCAACCCTTTTGACAGCTATTTCTCGCGCGTCTTCGGCAGTCTGCACGGTCTCGCGTGACTTCGCGATCAGTTCCTTCTTGTCCGAATGTCCATCTGTTGCATACCCGTCGGCACTATTCATCAATTGGACAGCATGCCCATAACTCTCGGCGGCGTACTTCTCGGCTCCTTCGGATTGTGCAATGCGAACTGCATTCCGTGCTTCCAGGAATTCCAAAGGCAACTTGGCATCCAGAACTACAGGGTCAAATTTGTATCCGGTCGGAATATAGCCGCCGCGCTCCATAAGTTCATATTTTGCATTCACTGCCTCTGTGGTTCCTTGTGTGCCGGCGTGAACAACATTCTCGAGCACGACAACATTGCTGGGCTGGCGGACGGCAAAATAGGGCTCCGCAGTGACGATCAGCGCGAACGACTGAAGATCGGTAGTGGCAGTCAGCTTGCTGCGATCGTTGTCCCCGATCAAAACTTCTCCAAGGTTGACGGCACGGCCGTCAGGTGAGATCGCCCAAAGCACATAAGTGAGATATTCCGTGCCAAAGGACTTGGGGCTTTGCAAATTCCCGAATTCTGCTTCGACTTCCATGGTGCCCCGTTTGCTTCGCACTTTGGCTCGTCCGTCAGATGAAGGCAGCAAAGCGGTTCCGGCCAGGCTTACATCCGTGGCTCCGCTGCGATGCTGATAGTCAATCGCTTGGACCGTGCGACTGGTTTCGTCCGTAACATAGGCGGGCATCGATTGGGTAGGCACGAGGGCGATTGAATCTTGCGGGCCGGCTTGAGCAAACGCACTCAGGCTGAATATACTTCCCATCACGAACCATAGTGTGTGCTTCACGATATCTCCTGCAGTCAGAAGACTGCCGTATTGCGTTGTTGTCTTAGGTTGGCGGGCGCGATCCCGCTGGCTTCGATAGTGTGTCAATCAACGCCCGACGCGGAACTGATGGAGGTGATTGAACACGCCGTAGAGGTTCGCGATCCACAAGACCAAAACGACGACGACCAGGCCGTTCAGGATCGATTTGATTTGTCCTTGCATGGGGATAAACCTATTCACAATCCACAGCAGTATCCCTGCTGCAACGAGTGTGATGAGGACAGTGGTAAGCGGCATATCGTGTTCTCCAATCATTTCTCGAAATTGATCCACGGTTAAAGCATGGACTTGAAGTCGAGAATGTTCTTACCGCTTCAGTCTTCCACTTTGGATGGTCAACATTCTGAGCAATTCAGGACACGAGCCAAGAATCTGTGCGTTGCTGGAGCAATTGCTGTTCAACCTCGATCGCACCACTATGGCTTTGGAGTTGCCGCAGCTGTGACCTGGATTGATCGGTCGGTATCGGTTGTGGATGAGCTAAGCGCCGACGCCGGCGTTGCGGCTGGTAACACAGTACCAGCCGGATAAATGAGGATCTGGATCGAGCCCCAATCCGCGTCAGGGTTTTCGCCTGCCTGCTTACCTTTTCCCAATGTCCTGAGCTGGCTGTCGTCAAAGCCAAAGTTCTCGACCAGATACTCGCGAATCACCATTGCTCTGGCTTCGCTGAGGATAAGATCCTTCTGAGTATCGCCATCCATTCCAGTGGAGACAACGACGACCGCAACTCCGAATTGAGTCTGTGCCAGGAAGTCGCCAGCGTCTTTGAGAGTCTTCTGGTATTTTATTTTGGCCGAATCCCGGTCATCAAAGACTTGTTTGCCTGAATACATGAACGTCTTTTCTGGAATCGTTCGCGGGAGCTCCGCGATCCTATTCGCGGCCAAATCAGCGGAGTCCTCGTATCCACGTTTTTTGAAATACCCGCTCAGGAAGAAGTTATGTTTCAGGGCCTCCATATTCTCCCGGAAGTCCGTTACGCCGGCTTGCGCCTGCACCATCGTGGCCTGGAGCGTGGCCGTAGTCTGTTCCAGGTCGTTATAGACCTGCTTGTCATTCACCAACGCTCCCACGGTTCCCTGTCCCGAATCGATTTTGGCGCTCACCGAGTTCAGATGGGCCGTGGCCAAAGTTGTGTTGAAGATGACCTGCTGGCTGCTATCCAGGATCGCGCTCGTCTTCGCAAGCAGTTCTCCCAACTGCAGCGGCGGTACGCTTCCGATGGTCTCGCCATCCTCTATTTCGGCTCGCCCGGCGGATCCGAACGAGATCGCAACGTATTGATTACCCAACATCCCCTCGGTTTCGATCGAGGCTACCGAATCACGCTTGACGATCTCCTTTGTTGATCTGTCGAGATCCATGACGACGATGATCTTATCGCCCGGTTTGTGAGGCAGTAGAATGCTGTGCACATTTCCGCTGTGAACTCCGCCTACTTGCACGTCAGCTCCCACAGCCAGGCCCGCAACATTATCGAACTGAGTTTTCAGTTGGTAAGTGGACCGAAACAGGTACTCCCTGGTCCCAATGATGAAGACACCCGCAGCCAGAACTGCGAGCGTCGCAACGATGAACGCACCTAACCGCGCCAGTCTTGTCATATGTCCTCCTACGATTGCTTCAAGAACTCCCTCACAAAACCGATGTTGCTTTGTTGAAGGTCTTCAAACGTGCCCTCGATCACTGCGTCACCCTCATTCAGCAGGGCGAGACGGCCTGCAATCGTCCTGGCGCTGTGCAGATCGTGCGTCACTACGATGGACGCCATCCGGTGTTCTCTCTGGAGCTTGAGAATTAGCTCGCCGATTTCGGCAGAACTGATGGGGTCGAGGCCGGCTGTCGGCTCATCGAGCAGCAGGATCTCCGGGGCAAGCGCCAATGCGCGTGCCAGGCCCACACGCTTTTGCATCCCGCCTGAGATATCGGACGGCATCTTATCGATGTCGCCATCCAATCCCACCTCGGCCAGCAATTGCCTTACGCGATCGGCTCGCTCGGATTTGGACATATCTCTGCGATGGTGTTCAAGGGGGAAGGCCACGTTTTCCTGGACGGTGAGCGAATCGTAAAGCGCTGCCTGCTGAAACAGGAAGCCCATCTTCTTCCGGATTTCTCCCATGCGGTCAAGTGCCAGGCCCGCGATCGAGTGGCCATGAATGCGGATCTCTCCAGAGTCGGGCGTATCGAGGCCAATGATGAGTCTCAGCAGCACGCTCTTCCCCGTGCCGCTGCGTCCGAGCACGGCCAGGGTTTCTCCGTGGTTCACGTGCAGGCTTATCCCGTTTAAAACCTTGTGACCGGCGAAAGATTTGTACACGTTCTCGACGGCAATAACGGGCGCACGGCTGTCTTGATCGGGTTCCGCTTGTTTCGTCGCAATGTCATAAGCCGTGGCCATATTCGTTTCACAAACGCTTCGAACAACGATTAAGTAAAGAAGACAAGGATAAATTTCACGAGGACGACATCGGCCAGGATAAGGAAGAGCGAGGCCAGCACGACTGAGTTGGTGGCTGCGCGGCCCACACCCGCAGCTCCTCCGCGTGTGCGCATTCCCTGAAAGCACGCGATGAGCCCGATGATCAGACCATAGACGGCGGTCTTGAATGTCTGGGGCAGGAATGCACTGAAAGTGGCGCCATTAAAGCCGTTTGCAATGAACTGATGAAATGAGAGCGGTTCAACCATAGCCTGTGCAAACCAGCCAGTCAGCAACGCGCTTGCGTCGGTAGCAATCGTCAGCAGCGGTAACATCAGGATGCAGGCCAGTATGCGTGTCGCGGCCAACAGTCTGTAAGGGTTGATCGCGGAGGCCTCGATGGCGTCGATCTGCTCCGTCACTTTCATCGATGCCAACTCAGCGCCCATACCCGCGCCTACGCGTCCGCTTACGACAAGGCCGGTGATGACCGGTCCCATAACCTGAATCACGGAATACACAAGAGTGGCAGGAAACATCGATTTGGCGCCGAATCGACTTAAACTGTAGCGGGCTTCGAGCGAGAGGATGACGCCAATTGCGGCGCCTGCCATGGCGACCAGCGGCAGAGACTTCGATCCAACTTCGTCGAGCTGCCGAATCAGCTCGCGCCATTCATACGGCGGAGTGACAGCGGCACGCAAGACCCGCCAGGAAAAGATGCCGAGGCTGCCAAACCACTCGAAGAACCCGTTGAACAGTTTCGTCGCATTACCTGCAACAGAAGGCAGAAGTTCGATCCGCCGCACCGGAAGTGGGGGGCTGATACCTGCGACCGCTGTCAATCCGCTGTTTTTCAATGGTTCGGACCGGGATCTGGCGAGCCGTGCGCATTGTTCAGATGCATACGTGAAATCAAGGCGTGGGGTCCGCTATAGAAGAACTCCAGAGCAATATTGCCGTCCATATATGCAAACAGGCTGTGCTTGCCCATTCAAAACGCATCCTTTGCTATACCCATAGAGATGTTTTCAGAGTGGAGGCCTCCAGAGATGGTCATATTTGCACGCAATCGCAAGCTGTCTGCTTAAGCTTTTCGCCGCGCTCAATTGTGCCAACCCCCGGGCGCATCCCACAAAGTGAGCAATATAGACCAGACTGCCGGTTCGAACCCGGGCGATGATGGACAGAGATTGATCGTAATTGCGATTAATCAAAGAGTGGACTGACCCCATGTTGTGGAAGTCCCCAGGAATCAACTCAAGGCTTCGTTGACGGCGTCAGGCCGCAAAGAGAGACGGGCTCTTATTTCCTCGAGCACTGCGTTCGCGGCCTTTGATCCGTTCGCCACAAACTCCAAACGCGGCACGAAGCGACGAAGCTTTTCTGGGCATAAAGCGGCCGCCCAATCAACCCGTCTGCAACGAGGTAGAAGTTTGACGAGCAATATCACCATCGAATTCGATTCCGCCGCCTTTCTGGCGAACGCTGGACTTGGCAGAACTATCACCGAGTTGAAGCCAAAGCAAACATTTTTTTGCCAGGGAGACACTGCGGACTGTGTGTTCTATCTACAAAAAGGCCGCGCAAGAGTCACCGTTGTTTCGCAGAGAGGAAAAGAAGCCACTATCACCCTTCTATCCGCGGGTGATTTTGTCGGAGAGGAATCTCTCGCAGCAATTGTCGGGTTGCACATGGCCACCGCGACTGCCGTGAACACCTGCACGGCGCTCAAGATCAGCAGAGACGAAATGATCCGCGTGATGCATGACGAGCCTGTATTTGCCGATCTGTTTCTTAAATTCCTGCTGACTCGCAGCATGAGAACCCAGGCCGATCTTGTCGATCAACTCTTCAACTCCAGTGAAAAGCGCCTGGCGCGGATTCTCCTCCTGATGGCGGAATTTGGCAAACCAGGTGAACCGGAAACATTCATCCCGCCCATCACTCAGGAAACACTCGCTGATATGATCGGCACCACCCGATCCCGCGTCAGCTTCTTTATGAATCGCTTTCGCAAGCTCGGATTTATCAGCTACAACGGCCGCATCCAGGTGCATAAGTCGCTGCTCAACGTGGTCCTGCTCGATCAGTTGCCGGAACGAAACGCGCAGAAACCTGAGCTTCTTTCGATCCCGTGAACGGCTTCAACCTGATGTTTCTCACAGTCTCACTGCGAGTTATGGGAACGATTGCGGAGGAGGCGGGCCATTTGCATCGGGAGCCTCGCGCGCAGCTAGCGCCGGAGCCCAATTTGAATCGAGAACGTTGACCAGCGACCAGGGACTGCCCGCCAGATCACATTGAAACGCGCCTTGCTCATCGACCACGAGCTTGCTTGCCGGGTACAGGAATCCCGTGCTCTCGTTGGTGAATCGTTCCCGCTCAATGGCGCCGAGTTCGCGGATCTTCAGCCTGTTTACATGCGTTTCACGATCGGCCAACGTTGCCTCGGCCTTCTGCGAAGAGCCGTGCTCCTGGATAGCACGGTCGTACTCCGATCCGAACCGATTGCGCAGGCCTGCAGTCTTGGCTTTGCGGCGCTGAAGATGCATGCCAACCGCGATGACAACAACCACGACGAGTGCAACCGCAGCAACGATAAGCTCGGCATTCGTGAAGTGATAAGGCATTGAGTTCTCCTGCGTAGAATTTTCGGGACGGCAAGGGCTGATAGAGGGAGGCCTTTTCCGACCGTGAAGGAACTCTCGCAGAATCGATCATGCGCGGACAGGCGCGTGAATGCTGGCCAATATTGCACACCGCGAAATTGAAAACCTCGGTGGAACTATTTTTCAGATTGCGTCGCCGGTTCTTCCTCGGTCACGACGAAAAAACTGCGCAAGTCCGCTTGTCCAAACGAGGTGGTTATCGCTACATCAGCCGCGTCTCGGCCTGTCGCCATCAGCACGCGGCCAATCCGGGTCTGATTGTTGCGCGCATCGAACGTCCACCAGCGGCCTCCCAAATAGGCCTCGAACCATGCACTGAAGTCCATGGGAAGCCTCGCAGGCACGCCGATGTCGCCCAGATACCCTGTTGCATAACGCGCTGGAATATTGAGCGCGCGGCAGAAGGTGATCGCCAGATGTTGAAAGTCGCGGCACACGCCCACGCGTTCAGTAAACACATCGAGAGCCGTTTTTGTGGGCCTGGCCTGCTGATAATTGAACGTCACCTTATCGTGCACCCAGTTGCAAATGGCTTGCACGCGGCCCCAGCCAGGTTCGACTTGTCCAAAAAGTTCAAGCGCAATGGTCGAGAAACGATCCACTTCGCAGTAACGGCTGTTGAGCAGGAAGCTGAGAATTTCGTGCGGCAGATCGCCCACGGCCGACTCGCGCGCTAACCAATCGATCTCATCCAGCAAACCGGAGTCTCGAATAAGTGTGGAATTGAAAAGCCTCAGTTGCCCTTGAGGAGCCACAAATCGTGCACAACGATTCCCGAAACCGTCGATGTAATGAGTGATTTCAAGTCTTGGTTCAGTTTGCAACTCGTCCGGCTCCAGCAGATCGCGGGAGCGCGAAGGATGGATATTGAGAAGCGCCACCATTGCGACAGCTGCCGGAATATGGAACTGAATGTCGTACGCAAGGCGGATCAACATGGCGTTACCCCTACGAATAAGGGTACAGGGATACGAAGGATTCTGTCGCAGGAGACATGGTCGGTCAGAATCCTTTGATAACCCCGATCCAACTGATGAGCTGTGGATGGAAATCGCACAGGGGCGGCAACGTGAGGGATTTTTTTAGGGACGGGACTGCGTTAAAAAAGACGCGAAAGTCCAAGTAACCCCTACATCATCGATCAAACTTCCACGCGATTGATGCATAACTGTATAGAGCAATGTCGAGCAATCCTGAGCAGGGCGGCTTTCTAGCTGTTAACCGGGGGGTCGTATATTCCACGATGCTCAATAGAACTCGTTTTGGTCGAGCTAGGTTTAGCCATTGGTCCGCAAGAATTGAATATGCAGCTATGCGGCAGCTCGTTCGAGTGCATATTCATGGTGAAGGCCGCCCAAGATTGGCGTGGACGTGACTCGCTCTCCTTTTTCGAAGCGATGAGGATGCGCCCTGTATGGCGGCACGGAACTCTGATCCGGAATTCCTGGGCCTAACCGAGAATGTGGGCGTCCGCGATTGTAATGCGAAACCCACTCGCGAAGGATCAGACGTAGATGGCGCTCGTTGAGCGGGATCACGTAACCCAAGCACTCCCTTCTAATCGTTCCGATCAACCGTTCGCAGTATGCATTCGCTTGCGGCGTTCGAACAGGTGTCTTCAGCACCTACAGTCCGAGGGCAGCAACGGTTTCGTCCACTTCTTGGGAGAACGTCGCGTGCCGATCATGTATGAGGAAGCAGTACTCATGATCACTTGGTATGGCTTCACGTAGCTGTTGCATCGTCCATTCAGCAGTCGGGTATGGCGTCACGTTAATATGAACGATGCAGCGGGAACCTATCTCTATCAATACAAAAATGTAAATGACCCGGAAGCGAGCAGTAACCACGACCATAAAATCGCACGCGAGAAGGGATCGGGCGTGGTTACGGACAAAGGTGTTCCACCTCTGAGAGCGCCGTCCGGACCCTCCGTCTCCTGGAGGCCAGTAAGCTCTCACTGTCCGCGGAGAGACACGGATGCCAACCTTCAGCAAAAGTTCATGAGCGATCCGCTCCTCTCCCCATGTAGGATTCTCGCAGATCATTTGCACAATGAGCTTGCGTAGTTCCAACGGGATACGCCGCCTGTCCGATCGCGACTTCCATCTCCAAATTAACCGGAATGCCTTGCGATGCCAGCCGATCAGTGTGGCGGGCTTGACCACCAGAAGAGCGGATCTCCAATCAAAATAGCGCGACCAGAAGACCAACCAAACCCGAGCCGCGTCCGTCAGTCGCCGCGGTCGAATTTGGCGTTCCTGGTAGAACACCAACTGCTTAGGTAGAAACAGATTCTAGGCAATCAGAGCAGTTCGCGAGCGAAGACCTAAGAGAACGAGGCCTGGAGCCTCGTCCGACAAGTCTCGGAGAACATCAATTGCTGATCGAATCAGCCTGAGGAAGCTCATCGGTCCAATTTATCAGTGAATGTGCTCATACGATTGCCATCGCCGACAGGTTCAAAACATCTTTGTTTTCAAGAAGTAGAAAATTTTTGCGGAGCACAACGGAGCGACTCTCACAAGATCCGACCTTCCGCTTAATGGGCTCGGTGAAGATCCGGGGTGCGGTCCGTAGGAACATTGCTTCACACTTTCAGCGAACAGCGGCATAGGTGTATAATCAGCGCCGTCCTTGAATAAAACGGAAATTCGGGTTGAATTCGTTGAGCAGTTCTGGCACGCCACTGCTTTCCCGGAATGTTATTGCGTGGCAATACGTCGCCAAATGCAGAGATCTGCGTAGCTTCTCGTTATCTCATCAGTAGGAGGCCCCGTCACAATGAAGCGCATTACAGCTTTGTTTCCAATGCTCCTGTTTCTAGTATCAGCGCCAGGCTGGTCCCAATGCGCCCAGAGACACTTCTACAACCAGTCGCGTACAAGCTGGACCTACACCATCACAGCAAACGGGGGAAGCTGTTCTTTGGACAAATACACAGGAAATGTATGCACAGCAGCTCCGGGTCAGACCATGGATTTGCACTATCCCTTAACTTCGGCCGACGCGGAGATGCGCATAAGGATCTCCTCCGCCTTCGACCAAGTCAGCCAGGACTTCAACGTTATTACGTTCTCTGACTGCTACATCGATCACAGTGGCGATACCGGCCGCGTTTATCTTAACGAGACAGCGCATGGCGATGTAAAGACCTGTATTGGCGCCTGCGGGTTCTATATCGCCCCGCTCCTCAGTGCGTTGCCGCCAGGCGGAATCTACTCGAATCTGATCTGCACTCTGAACGATGCTCGCAGCGCCTCAGCCTGCATTGCCCGTGCCCGCTCCACTCGCCGGGACCAGTTCACCATCCCGCTCGTGCTCTATAACTCTCAAGGAATCCCAGCCTCCGGAATTGGGGTTGGTACCAATTACTCCAACGCTAGTCTTTCCAGCATGTCAATTCCGGCATCCGCCAATCTGACAAATTGCCAAAACATAAACAACCTGACCATCAAATGCACGTACGGGAGAGATGTGTCGCTCACCATGACGGCAACGGCAAGCGGCTCCCCCAGCTTCCAGGTCAATTTTGCGTTCGCTGGTTATCCTCCCGAGGGGTCTTCGGACGTTGAAACCGGGCCGATACCGCTGGTATTCCAAATACCTGGACTCGATGCAGCATTCCCGTCAACGATCTACCAGAGCACGGTCTACGTAACGGTATTCCCGCAGGGGAGTAACATGACTCCGGTCTGGGGACCTACGAGCCAGGACGCGCAGTAAGCGCAACCTACGGGGCCGCGACTCGGCTTCGGGTTGTCGCCCATTTGGCAGTTACTCTTTAGGGAAATAAGCGCCGTGAAATATTGCTGTTGGCGCTATGGAGACAATACGGGTTGTATGAAGAAATTACCGCCCGCGCCAGAACGACCGTGTGGATAAGTTCTTACAAATGAATCGCATGGGTCGTGGCGATTTGCGTGCATAGACAAATGGCATGACGAGGGACATTGGGTTCGTTCTGCGGGAAAATCCCGACTTAATGATAGATTTGATCTGCCTGCGCTGCTTTATGACTGTGGCGAGCGCGAAGGCGAATTCTGATGTCTCAGCATTGCAATTGTCCCATCATTGTGATCCAGCTAACGTTCGCTTCCCGCTCGACTATGAGGATCGGATGAGCCTTCCGGAGAAAGTGATGCGGTTTCTCGGCGGGCGTGAAGAAAAATCTCGATATGCGTGTTAGATGGACGATACTCCAGAGAGAAAGGCCGCACAGGGTTATACCGTCAAGACGCGAATCGACGCGACGTTGGCGATGTCGAGTTCCCGTCAGATTGGATTTTTCGTTAAATACTTTTACGTTCGGGTGGATACTCGTTTTCCAGAGGGTCGCGAAAGCCGCGAAACAATAGTCCACCAAATCAGGAGCTATAGTCCTTCGACTTCCAGAACACCGATCGATTCACGTCGGCCAGCCGCGTATTCCCCGTCATCGCCATCGCGCCTTCCAACTCGGTTCTGAGAATCTTCACCACATCGCGTACGCCCTCCGCCCCCGCCACGCTCAACCCGTACAAATAAGGCCGCCCAATCAGCACCGCCGCGGCTCCATTCGCCAACCCCTTCAGTACATCCGTCCCCCGCCGGATCCCACCATCGAACAGCACCGGCACGCGCCCGGCCACGCGATCCACCACCGCCGGAAGCACCTCGATCGTCGCTGGATCGGTATCCAGAACCCGCCCACCATGATTCGAAACAACAATCGCTGCAACACCATGGCTCACTGCCAGTTCAGCATCGTCCGGATTCAGTATCCCCTTCAGCACAATCTGCATCTTGGTGAACGACTGAATCCACTCAAGATCGTTCCAATTGAAATGCCTTCGCGAGCGTGACCGCGCTCCCGGCACCGCTTCAATCCCCAGGTTTGGAAACGGCAGCTTCGGCATCTGTGCGGCCACGCGCTCTTCACGGTTCCGCGCGTAGGCAAACGGATTGTCAGCCGTGATCACCATTGTCTTGCAACCCGCAGCCTCAGCCCGCTCAATCAGCGCGCGCACGGCATTGCGGTCGTCATCCACATAAAGCTGAAACCAGATCGCCGCCGTTCCCGCCTTGCAAATATCCTCAATGCTACGGTTGGAGTTGGTGCTGGCCACCATGATGGTCTTCGCCATCGCCGCGCCCTGCGCCGTAGCCACTTCTCCGTCCGGATGCGCCAGCATATGCGACGACGTCGGTGCCAACAGAATCGGGTGCTCCATCTTATACCCAA
>Ga0206924_1019_pt1 | contig 52021 bp, 47 predicted proteins | sample Alteio_BWOrgHeat_61_FD_152947 | JGI IMG/M metagenome (GOLD analysis project Ga0206924, IMG submission 152947) | Enriched cells from forest soil in Barre Woods Harvard Forest LTER site, Petersham, Massachusetts, United States -... | ecosystem: Environmental > Terrestrial > Soil > Temperate forest >...
TTGGCGTAACAGATTCCTGTTGGTTGCAAGAATTATATATGATGTCTCCCTTGCTCCTTACCACAATCAATAAAACCCTAGACCAACCCTATATCAAACAGCTACGATTTAAAAGAACAGGGCAATATCTCTATGCAAAAAAGCCGAAAGGCGAAGGAGCATCTTGCATGATAAAACAAATTCATCTCACACATGCAGAGCAACGTGCACTAGAGCTTATTAAAAATCAAGAATTGCGTAATGCGCTAGAAGCGTTTTGCATCCGCTGCCATCGGGAGCGCCGCTAATGCGTTACGGTATACTTGGTATCGCAAGCTTTGCAATAACTATGAATATGGCAATAGACGTAGATTCTTCAGATAATGATTATGTACAGGCAGTGCATCACACCATGTGGGCAACTTTTTTACATAAAGATAAAAAATCAAACGATGCACAGAACTGGTACCAAACCATTACGCAAAAACCTGTGTCTCCTTATTCATTAAAAAGCTACATTCTTTTTCTTGCAGAAACGGACAATTATAAAAAAATTGCTTCATACATACCGGAATACAGCCAACAGTTTGCCCATGATGCTACCATTCAAGCAACGTTTGCGCATGCACTTGCAAAAACAGGAAAAGAAGCGGAAGCAAATGAACTTTTTATACAACTCAATAAAACATTTCCCACTAATCAAGACATTGCTTTTCAAGCAGTGCAGGCACTTGCACATAAAAAAGAAATGGGGCAAGCACTTACTATTGCACAAGAAATTATTAATAAATCAACACAAAAACAAAGCAACTTTATTTTCTACTTTTTGCAAGCACAACTGAATGTACAACTGGGCAAGCTAGAAGAAGCTCGTGCAGCTGCACAAGAATGCCTCGCGCTGCAGCCACACTTTTTCAAAGCGTGGCTTATGGTGGGTTTGGTTGAAGAGCAACTGGGCAATATCGACAAAGCAATTCAAGGGTACCGTTCATTCTTAGAAACAAGCCAGCAACGCAATACGCATATCGAACAACACATACTTGCGTTAACACTAAAACAAACAACCGCGCAACCAACAACTGGTTTGCCGATGCCACGCAACCCCTCGTTAGAAAAAACCATTCTTTTGTTAAAACAAAAACAATATGATCAAGCATTAAAAAGCGTTGATCAATGCATTGCACAATCACCCAAAAATCCACATAACAAACTGCTAAAAATTCAGATTCTTATGGATATGAAGCGTCATGATGATGCTCTTGCGCTTGTTGTTTCATGGATAAAAAAAGAGCCGAAACAACAAATTTGGTTTAGCGCGTTGCATCTGCTTGCTCGTATGGGCATTAAAGAGCAGGCACTAATTAATGCATTATGCTCGGTAAAAAAAAGCATGCCGCATAATCAATGGGCAACGCTTTATCTTGCTGATTTATACATGCGCACACAAACCTATGATGATGCACTCGAACAACTAAAACAAGCATGTGAACAAACAAATGATGCACTGCTCAAAGCAGATCTCTATTTTTATAGCGCGTGCATTCATTATGAGCGCCGCGCCTTTGATCTTGTTGCGCACGCACTTGAACAAGGACTAGCACAACAACAACTTCATGCTCCATTATTGAATATGTCTGCTTATTTTTATGCCACCAAAGGTAAAAATATTAATAAAGCCGAGGAATTAATTACGCAAGCATTGCGCTTAGAACCAAGCAATCAACATTACTTGGATACACGCGCCGTTATTCTTTATAAACAAGGCGAATACGACAAAGCAGAGCTGCTCTTGTCTGGCCTTCTTGCACAAACAAATCATGATGGTACTATTATGCTCAACTTAGCAAAAACAAAGTATAAGCTTGGAAAGGTGGATGAAGCGCGCACTTTGTTAAAACAAGCACAAGCAGTAGCACACAATATGCACGAACGCACAACCATAGCAACATTAGAACAAAAATGGCAGGCTCAGTAAAAACAGTTGTCTTTGTAGCAGGAAAATCGGGCGGACACATAATCCCTTGCATCACTCTTATGCAGCAACACTACGCTCAACATCAAACCTTGTTTTTTACTACAGACAACCAACTAGACCATACTATTATACAAAAGCATGCACCACAGGTGACGCATATCACCTTGCCGCTTGGCCTTTCTTATACCAATGCCTGGAAAGCACTGCCGCGTCTTGCATGGCGTTTACTTATTTCATGTTTCATAAGCATAAAAGTCTTACGTAATCAAAGGCCTGAACGCATTATAACCACTGGTGGTATTATTGCCATACCGGTATGCCTAGCTGGTTATGTATTAAAAATACCGATAGACATCTACGAACTCAACGCCATTCCCGGCAAAACAACAACATTTTTGAGTCGCATTGCAACCCGCATAAAGATATGTTTTAATGATGCACGTGCATGGCTCCCTGCATCAAAATGTACATTAACACCGTATCCACTTCGCTATACGCCAGAAGCAACGATTAATACATTAGGCGCACCTGCAATCTGCGCCTTCGATAGCACTATTCCTACACTCTTAGTTCTTGGTGGATCGCAAGGGTCTATAAGTTTAAATAATGCACTCAAAAAAACACTCGACCATCGAACGCAACCACTACAAGTTATTCATCAAACCGGATCACTTGATACTACCGACTGGCACAAGTGGTATGCGCAGCAAGGCATAACCGCACACGTCATGACCTATGAACATAATCTTGCACCCTTTTTGGCAACCTCAACTATTATTCTCTGCAGGGCTGGCGCTGGCACCTTATTTGAAGCACTCTCATTTAAAAAACCATGCATTGTTGTGCCTCTTGAGGGCCTTGGCGACAATCACCAAATAGCCAATGCGCACGCCATGCAAAAAATGTACTCACAATGTAGTGTGTTAAAACAATCTACGTTGCATAATGACAACACCCTACTAATGCACACCATCGAACATATTTTGAACAGCCTTTCATTTTAATTTTCAGATAAATCCTTAATTTGTACCTTTATTGAGCAATCTTATATACTACACGCGTGTTGTATATACAAAGCATCTACAAAACAAGGAGCCTTATGACCGTGGTAACAAAAAAAGTATTCCAGGCGCTCGCACTCACATTATTAGTGAGCTTTAATGCACGTGCAATGGAAGAGGCTGAACGCATTCAACAGTTAGAACAAGAAAAAAAAGCACTAGAGCAAGAATTGCAAAAAACTAAAGCTAGGTTAGGAGAAACAGCTCAGAAATTAAAACAATGCACTTGGGCACTCAACGAATCTACTTCAATAATAATGATGGATGCAACAAGCATATCCAGAATAAACAAATACTTAGAAAAAGCTTTAGCTGACAACACAGAACTTCAACAAACCAACCATAGCCTTACAGCAACGCATGAGGATTCACAACGAAGATTGGAAACAACAACAAGGGCATATAATAATCTTGTTAAAGTAAATGATGCACAGCGCGCTTATCTGAGCGAGCGTCAAACAGAAGGTGCCGTCACGTTGCGCTATAAAGAAACAGAATAACAGCGTCGCGCATTAATCAAATGAACATAATAAGATAAGGGCCCCATTAAATACGGGGCCCTCATCTTATTAAAAAAAACTTATCTGAAAAATCTCTTCACGTAAAAATAACGCCATTATTTGCCAAAATTGGCACTCTTGCCAGGCATATTTTAGCAAACAAGATTAGGAACGGCATTTTAACGTGAAAAATCCGGGTACGATGAAGAAGTGGCAATCCGCTCTTCATCTGGTGAACAACACAAGCAACCAGCTTGACAATTACAAAAGTGAACCATAGTGGTAACTCCTTATCATTAAAGCTAAAACATCAACTTTAGTATGTCACACCTTGCCTTGTTATGTCAAATAGATATTTAACAAGCGAACATCTCAATTTGAATCTTTGGATATAATTTCATATAATGAAAATGTTATAGTATGAAGAAATTACCTAAAATGGAACTAGCTTATGATTATTACGACAAAAAGAATTATCTATAGTGCCTTTGCGCTCACATTATGCATCGCCAACATCTCACAGGCAATGAGAGAAGCAGACACAGATCTTCCTGCTTTAATGCATACCAACTCTTCCTCAGAACCCTCTGCCGATAATGCATGGATGCAACAATGGCCTGATGATACAATGTTATTGAAAAAAGCCTTAGAAGAAAAACAAAATCTAGCAGAAAATCTACAAAAAACAAAAACCGAATTAATAAAAAGAGAAAAAGAATTGGCATGGGCTAATTTAACCATAGCGGGAGCAAAGCACCTGCATAGGGAACTTGACCAATATGGAGTAAATTACGAAGATTTATGCTGCAACATAGCAAATCTATATGAATTAACTGCTAGCCTACAAAGCAAAAATAATGCGCTTGAAAAAGTGAAGGCACAATACAATGCTTCTCTGCAGGATAACCGGGAGATAGTGGAGACTCTCCAAATAGATGCCGCTCTACAAAATCGAAACCTGCTAATCAAAATTACGGAATTGGAAAAAGAAAAAGAAACACTGATGGACTTACTAATAAACAGCATCAACGAAGTTGGCCAACTAAAACAAAAAAACACCAAAATAAAAAAAGCATACACTACCGCTATTAGTATAAATGGTATGCGGCGCAATCTATTAACTCAATATCAAAAGCATACATCAACAACTAACTCCTATGATTTCTCACGCAACCAACGATTAGAAGAATAAAAAGCTTATTACAAGAGGGTCCTATTAAAATAATGGGGCCCTCATACCAAAACGGTAATTGCTAAGGACTATTATGCCAAGTAAGATTTCTCAAAAACTATTAATGATATTTCTAGTTTGTGCGCAAGCAGCTAATGCGATGCAAAACCCTGACCCTGATATGAAAAATGCGATGGATAGTACTCATGATGCAGCCTTAGCATGTGGAACAAGATTTATTACCTATACTGGTGGTGGATATACCTTTAAGATGCATGAGTCCAGAAAGTATTCATCTGACCTCTGGCAGTGTGTTGGGGATATAGCAAATTCCGCCACACAACTCCATGACCTATCAGATACATCTATTTGCCAAAACACAATAAAAATGAGAGTAGCAGCATGGAAGGCACAAGATTCCGCTACTCAACTCTACTACGGCTTGTTAACAAGCCACAATCAACAGTTTCTTCAACAGTTACAAATGTCCAATAAAACCAACACAGCAATTCGTCCTTATCAACGATTAGAAGAATAAAAAGTTTATTACACATGAGGGCCCAGCAGGCCCCTTCATACCAAAATGGAAACAATTCATGGTTATTACGCCAAAAAGAATTATATATGGTGCCTTTGCACTGACATTATGCATCGCGAACATCTCACAGGCTATGCAATATAGCAAAAGAAAAAATAGCAGTTCTTCGTCAGAATCTTCTGACGACAATGCATGGGCAATGAAATACCCTACTTCGGGCATGCTCTTGAAACATGACATACAAACAAAACAAGAGCTCAGCGACGAGTTGCGAAAAACGCAAAAAGAACTGGCATTAACCAAATTAGCTTTATTGGGAGCAGAAAAGCTGCATAGTCGAATTTTCGATACAGCTGATGCGAACTATGAAAATGTATGTCGCATGATAGGAAGTTTGAAAAATGAAAATATTCAACTACAAGAACAAAACGCTATTAATACGCAACATCATGATTATGAAGAAGAGCAGGCTGCGAGAATTGAATTTTTAGAAGAAGAATTGTATGTTGCTGATTCTAAAATTCAAGAATTGCAAGAAGCACAAGAAAAATGGAAAGGTTTATTCACCCATGGCAAAAAGATACTTGAAACAAAACAACGCCAAGTTGATGCGTTAACAAAAATAAACCATACCCTGCTTACCTATAATCAAGTATTGCAACAAGAAAGAGATCATCTCAAAGGTACAACCCAAGAAAGAGATGAAGAATCTCTACATACTTTAGCAATGCTTGCTCACCATACCCGCACATCTGCATCAATAACCACCTACCATTCATTCCCATGCAACCAACGATCAGAAGAGTAAAAAATTATTACTAAAAGATTTCTTATTAAAACAGAGACCCTCATATCAAAATGGTTATTGCTTGAGGGTCATCATCAGATACATGCTTCCCCGTGCGCTCATGAATGGTAACTTCTTGTAATGTTGGGTCATAGAGAAATGTTTTACGCGTGTGCGTAATGCATCTGTTAAAATCTAACCAGATAGGAAACGCGGTTTGTACTGGATACACATACTTGCCCATTGACCTGTTATCATCACATCCTATATAGATACCTGTTGTGAGCGTAGGTGTTGCGCCAATAAACCAACACGTGCGAAAATCATTTGTTGTGCCGGTTTTTGCAATAGCTTGCGCGTCAATCCAATTAGACCCGGACTTTTTCTGCAATCGAGCCATGCCAAGGCCTAGTACTTTTGTTACTTGGCCACTTATACGAGGCTGCAATACTTGATCTGCACGCACAACAGGACTTTTATATAATTTACGTCCCCAACAATCTTTTACACAATGCAGTAACACTGGTTCAATGTAACAGCCATTATTGGCAAAAATATTAAACATCGCTGCAGTTTCTTTAAGCGTTGCGTCAACACACCCTAAAGCAAGGGAAGGATACGGATGCACAACACTCGTAATATGACAACGTTTCACCATATCAACCACACGCTGCACTCCGATAGCAAGCAAGGTTTTTATAGCAACAATATTATTCGAGCGTGATAATGCGTAGGCCCACGTCATACATCCTTCAAATTTTTCATTATAATTTTGCGGACTCCACGTACTATTTCCTTGCACTATATTCAAGGGCTCATCAATAGCAGTTTCTACAAATGAATGTCCCATTTCTAGCGCGGCTGCGTACAGCATACCTTTAAACACTGATCCCATTTGCCGCTGCGCATGCCATACCCGATTAAATTTAGATGTTGCAAAATCAAATCCGCCTACAAGCGCTTTAATGTCGCCTGTTGCGGTATCAAATGCGATTAATCCACCATCAAATGGTTGTTCTTTTTCTGTACGCAATCGATTGATATGGCGCGTAAATGCGCGTTCGGCATTTTTTTGCATCGCACTATTAAGGGTGGTGTATACAACAAGGCCATTACTGTAGAGTGCCTTTTTGCCAAACATATCTTCTAGCTGTAGGCGCAATAGCTCTTTAACATGCGGCGCAAGGCAAGGCTCATCTGACCTTTCTATGGTGGTAACAGGAATAAGGCATGACGACTCATATTCTTCTTGCGAAAGATAGCCGAGCTTGTGCATAGAACCAAGAATAATATTGCGTCTTCGTTGCGCAGAATGAGGATATAACAAAGGGCAATAGTTATTGGGTGAACAAATAATTGCTGCTAAAGTAGCTGATTCATGGGGCATTAAATCTGATGCACTTTTGCCCCAAAAACGTATACTTGCTGCCTCTACACCATAAATGCCACAACCAAAATAGATATGATTCAAATACGTCTGCAAAATATAATCTTTGGTAAACTGTTGTTCTACCAAAAGAGCATATATTTGTTCTTTTAATTTGCGCGTAAATGTTTTCTCCGCATCAAAAAAAAGTAATCGTACAAGTTGTTGCGTGATAGTGCTCGCACCCTGCGCCCTGCGCCCATAATACATATTTACAAGCAATGAGCGCGCCATACCACGCCAAGAAATACCATGATGATCAAAAAAATGCCAATCTTCTGCCGCAATAAAAGCGTATTTAAGGTGCTCAGGTACTTGAGCCAAAATAATGGGCTCTCGCCTATCAAGTTGAAAGCGCGCCCATTCTTTGCCTTGATCATCTAATAAGAGCGTGGGCTTGCCGGGATTGTAATGTTCCAGACGAGAAAAATCAATGTTTTGATTATGTATAAAAAAAAAGAGCGCACCAAGCGCTGCTGCACCTAGAAGTATTACGCCGCAAAAAAAACTATATACTACACGCCCAATCATAAAAAACCTATCAATAAAAAAAGCAGAGTGTTTCTACCCTGCCCTTTTTATTCTAACACATAAATGCGTTATTCTTATTTCAAATACATAGCTATCGCGCGATGATCTGCATAAAAACGAGTATCTTCTTGATTATCATCAGAAGTAAACAATGCACTCACGGCACCTTTGATACGCTGCGCAACCGAACGACCTGCTTCTGTTTTGGTAAGCGCCATATATACTATTACAAGGCCAATTATGCCAGAAGCGGTGCGGTGTTCTTGAGAAGCAACCACAATAGAAGATCCTACGTCGCCAACTTTCATTAAACCATTTCCTGTCATTTCTACTACTGTTGAACCGCTTAGCAATATACCATTTGCTACGGCACCTACTAATGTTGCTGCGCCGCCAACAAGATATCCTGGAAACGCAATGATTTTATCAAGTACACCTTTTGCATCTTGAGCAGGAGCTGATTCTAATGCACCTTGAACTACTTGTGCACCTTCACTTGCCCCTTGCTTTACTGCTTGAGATAATGCATGCGCTTCTTGCTTGACAACTGATCCTATGGAACTTACTTCAGCTGATACATCTGCAAATAAAGGCGACCCCGCCGCACTTAAAAGCATAGACAACACTAACACTTTTGGATTTTTCATCACACTACTCCTTAAAAATGAGATGATTTGATATATACTATTTACAACTCTGCCAAAACAAAAGTACTCATTTTTATACAATAGTCAATCGTATAGTGCAAACGATACATATCGTTAAAAAAAATAACTTAAATAGGCTTAATGTCATGATTGTTTTAACACAGCCACACCAAAAACTCAAACAATGGTATCAGTCTTTTTTGCTATGGATGCGTTTTTTTTTACAATGCCTTACAGGCATATATGCCGGCGTGATATATCTTTTTTTAATTGATCTGTGTCTCTTTTTTGTTCATTATACGTTGCAACCCTGCATGGTTATTGCTCTTTATTGCATGTTACTTGCCTACGCATATACCCCTCTTTTAGTATGGACATTCTTTTGGATAGGCCTCATATCACTCTATACCCATGGATTCATGTTTCTTTATTATATAACCCTCATTCCATTAAGCATGCTCGTTATCACCTTAAAACGCTTTTTTTATCCTACTCCCATAACCCCCATTACAACCTTTGTTCTCTTTCTCTTTTTTAATTATCTGGCTTTGCACTGTATGGGATTCTCCCCATCCTTGCACAATTGTACAATTGTATATGTTTTTGCTATAATCATCAGTGTATGGCTCCTTTTTAAGCGAGTCATGCATGCAGGTGAGTAAGACAATCGCGCACTAGCAGTAGTGTGAGGAAAGTCCGGACTCCTAATGAACACGGTGCCTTTGGAGGAATATCCAACAAAGGGGAGCCCTTAAAAAAGGCTCACGGAAAGTGCCACAGAAAATAACCGCCCCCTATTTATATAGAAGGGTAAGGGTGAAAATGTGCGGTAAGAGCGCACGCGTTGTATCAGCAATGATGCAAATGGGGCAAACCCCACTGGGAGCAAGACAAAGCAGTGCAGACGATTGTTCATTTCGGTTTGTATGCACGGGTATGTCGCGTAGATAAATGGTTGTCACAAAAAAATAAATACGGTATTTTTTTGCAACAGAATCCGGCTTATCAGCTCACCTGCACCGTACACTTCTCTTGCAGATTTATGGTAAGTAAGTAGCCTAATAGCTATGAAATCTTTTTATAATTCACTTATGTGGCTCACGCCATTCTGTTTTTTTGTTATTGGTTACATGGGCGCCCGGTATTATAGTGCACCAGAAACAGTTGCTATGCCTTCATTTATAGGTATGCATGCAACTGAGGCACTCATACTCCTTTCTGAGTATCATCTCACGCCCCATATTATTGCTCAAAAAGAAGAGAACGATGTACCCCATGGCACCATTTTGCAACAATCACCTGCACCGGGACAAACTATAAAAAAACGCCAATCTATTTTTTTAGTAATCGCAACAAAATCAAAACCTCTTCTTATGCCTCATTATGTACAGATACCATTGAATGAAATTCAACGACAAAGCAAACAAGAAAATATAAATGTGCACGCGCATCATATTCCTCATGCATGGCCTGCTCACACCTGCTTTGCCCAATGGCCTTCTCCTGGAGAGCCATTGACCAAAGAGACACCAATTGTGTATGTTTCAAGCGGTGATTCACACACAATTATTTGGCCAGATTTTATTGGTCAAGATGCACAAGACGTTATCACTTTTTTAAATGAGCATCAGATTCACCCTGATATTGTTTGTCATTATACTCACGCAACCATGACATCATATAAAGGATATCGCGTGATAGATCAACGCCCTCTTGCAGGATCGTGCGTGCAGAACGATAAACCAGAACAACTGATAACACAACTGCGCATTGAATAGGAGATACACTAATGAGTACTGCCACCCAAACTGACAGTAAAAAAATTATCTTATGGGACCTCCACGAAGTCCTTTTTTCTCATAGCTTATTGCATTGGATATATCTATGCCTCACCTATAAACACAAATGGGCCGTGTTATGCTCGTTAGATGGGCACATACTTTCACTCTTTTTCCGCTATTTTTTGCATGTTATGCATATTAAACGTGCAGAAATAACTACGCAAGAAATAATAGATTACGCGCGAGCGAAAAAAGCGTATGCATTAATTGACTTTATCGCTCTCGTGGGCTCAGATTATAAACCTATTCCCAAAACAGTTGCCATTCTCCATGCATTGCAAAAAAAAGGTTATACACAACACGTCGGCTCAAATATCGGCACTGTGGTACTCGATCGGTTTGAACATCGCTTTCCCGACATCTTTGCATGCTTTAGCGATATTTATATTGTACATTACGAAGATGGCGTTCTGATTAAAAAACCGAATCCTCAATTTTTTAAAAGCTACCTAAAAAAGCATAACCTCACCCCTGATAATGTTCTTTTTATTGATGATAAATCATATAATGTTGCATCGGCAGAATCATGCGGCATACAAAGCATTCTCTATAAAAATTCAGCGCAATTACGCCGTACATTAATAAAAAACAACTATCTTTAGACATTCTCTTAAAAATATTTATACTTTGGTTGTTCTGACAATTAATAATTACCTATTTACATAATAGAACACCATGAAATTGTATCATCTTTGCACCTTGCTCTTATTATGCTTTGCGCATGCTGCATATTCCTGCGAAGTGCCTAAAAATATACCATTGCCTGCTACTCGCATAAATTTTGGCAACCAGCAAATTTTTTGGCTATCAGAAGCAACAGCTAAAAAATTTAATGTCTTTAATGCTACTATTGAAACGTTTAAACCGTTGCTTCTTACACCAACTGAAGAATCCCTTTCACCAATAATGTTAGACATTCATCAAGAATTATGTAAAGAAAATGAATTAAAGCCCAGACATTTCTTACAATTACTGGCATATGCCACTAAAAACCCTGCGCAGCGCCCTATAACGCAAGAAGATATCAAAAAAGTAGCTTTTTTAGCTAATTATTTAGACGCCAATGAAGAGATTTTAACAACATCTGAAAAATACCAATCATTAATAGACATAAATTTTGCCGATACCCAAGATTTTTATCTAGAACCAAATACTGCGAAGGTATTCAAAAAATGGAAACATGAAATAGGACAAAATAATAATGTTTATTTACCTATTTCACACGAATTTTGCAATGATAATCAAGTATATCCAAAACATTTTTCACAATTACTCATCTACATCCAGGAAGGTCTAATACCAAATACATTAAAAGATTTAGAAAAAACCATTCTTCTTTCCCATTTTTTGAATACTGAATCAAAAATTCACCAAAAGTTAGTGGACGATGTCTGCCATAAAACAAATTTAGAAGCGGTCACTTATAATGCAATGTATTCACCAGAATCATCGCCTTGTTGGCACAATGTGGTGCAAGCACCTGCTGAACAAAAATTAAGTGCCATACAACTATGGAAGCGCGATGATCCACATAAACGGTTATTCGATGCAATGATGGCCAACACACTATCTATTGCTACATATAAGGAAAATATTCATGAACTATATAGTGGTAATACTAGGCTTAGAGTAGAAGAAAACCTAACATCAATTCATGATTTTGATCTATTATATATCCAACCCAATGCTGATCTGAAAAAACTTAACAAACGAATGCGATTTCTAACGCTTCCACTTATAAGAACAGTTCATCTTCCTCTTCTTGATCAACTACGATCATTAACAAAAAATAAATACTCACATATTTCCTTTTATTCCCATAAAAATAAGTCTAGCACAAAAGATCTTAACGCCATTGATTTAGAAACTTTCGATATATCATGCCTATCTTTTTATAATTCTACTATTAGACAACTGCCGATCCTTACTAAATCATCGCTACATTATGATCTAAGATTTGAAAACTGTGTTTTGCCGTCTGAGTTTATGCAGTCTCTGGAGACTATTTCTTGTAAAAAGTTTGAGGAAAAAGAGGAAGAAACAAAACGCATAGTCTTTACTATAGATGATTCCCACATTTGCCTATCTACCGCATCTACCACAAAAAAAATATTAGTCTTCGGTGGTATGACAGCATTAACATTGGCTGGCTATCACTACGGCATTTATCCTTATATAGCACATTATTTTAACACTCAATGCGCATCCCATACATGCGATATGTTAAAAACACACGCGTCACCCATCTTGTTGCCATCACTGCAATTCTTATTAAACAACACCGAAAAATTTGGCCTATCTTTTTCTCCATCGTGCATAAATGCCATACAACATATCATACCGCAAGCAAAAACTGACAATCTCACATTACATTCAGAAACATTACTGAATGCTCAAGATATTCTTAAAAAAATTGATACACTGGATACCAAATTTTTTAATATCAAAAAGATGTTTAATACGAACATGTTTGCTACTTTAGGAATAATGGCAACCTGTGGTCTCTATGCCTTAAAAGAAGTTGCAAAGCCATCAAGTTATTATACGGTCACAATTGACACACCAATAGAAGAATCTGATCTTCAATGAAATTCTCTTAATCCATCTGTAAAGAATGCAGAGCATCTCTTTTAATTTTGGAAAAAACTAGATAAGCTAGAATACGATTTCGGCCCTTACTTTTCATATAGTAAAAAAGAGGAATAAGCTCACAAGCACAAACGCACTACACATGAGATAGCGTATTAAAAAACATGGTGATATCAAAAAAAGGAATCATGATGCATAAAACTATATCGTCTTTCTTATCCCTTTCATTACTACTGGTTCCTACGCATTTTTATGGCATGGAAAGCAAACCAGCCGACGCAACTCCATCGCAAGAATTTGTAATAATATCTCCTCAAAATACTCAAGCCAATCTTTCAGCTTCGCAAATAACATCAACACAAGCAGCCACAGCACCACAAGATAGGCTTCATTCTTTTACAGCTCAAACAAATGATTTAGCTGCAATAACAGCACTTTCAGAATCACAAAGACTCAGACTTAATGCATCATCGCCTCAGTTAACTCAACCTAGAGATAGTACATCTGCCGTTACACAAGAGCAAACTTCACCAAAAATAGATACGTATGCTGGCACCAGGCAAGAAATTCTCAGACAAAAATTAGCCCAACTTAAAGTTCAAGTTAATTCTCCTGCAACATCGCTTTCTGCTTCTGTGCCGACATTATCAACAACTAAAGCACCAATCGAGCCACTTGCACACTCAACCTTAACAACACGAACAGCAACCGAAGACATTGTTACATATGAAGAAAAAAGTGGGATCTTTGATAAACTTTGGTACATAAATTCAACATACACAGAGATTGCGCTAGATCAGGTCGCCTCACTTACTCCTGGAAAAAAACCAGCCAATTCTGTTGGTTTGGCGCATCAATGTGAGTGGGCAATTGATGAGATACTAAAAGAAATCAATAAAATAAAAACAAGAAATAAAGCTATGCCACAAGAAATTCCTACTCTTTTGACAGACAAAAAGAAAATATTAGAACTCCAAATAGCAAACGTTCGTAGCTTATCTGATGGGTTCCGTAAAACTATCCGCGAACAAGAACCATATCTAACTAATTTAGAAACTATTCTTTCTGCAGCTAAACGTAGCTATGTACCTATCAACGAAGACTCTTTAACAAGAAGTTCAACTGTTTTGACTAGTTCTAGAAATGAAGCGTTGCTCTTGGCATCGTATAGTAATCTCGAGGCTAAATATCACCTTCAAAATAACAAACGCCTACGACGCGATATTTATGACACAAAAGAAAAAAAGCATGAAGTAAAAGTTCCATCAGACGACGAATATGATGATGTGAGTCTTTGTGAACATTATCTACATGTTGCAAAAGACATGAACTTCATAGATTTTAGATAATCAGCAGTTATTAGACACAATTTTAAGGGCATCGGTAACGGTGCCCTTTTTTCATACAACACGGCTCACAACCACCGCGACCACTTGCATAGCCTTATGCGCATACAATTCTTTTGCGCATGCACGTAATGTAGAACCTGTCGTCATTAAATCATCAACCAAAAGAATGCGCGCGCCTTTTAATATTGTACTTTGCGATTTGCGCACTGCAAATACCTGTGCAACGTTACTCACGCGCTCATGGCCTTTCACAGCCGATTGTGGAATGGTCGCTCGTGTACGCTTAATTACATTAAGTACCGGTTTTCCTGATTGTTTGCTTAATGCACGCGCCATCTCATATGCCTGATTATAGCCACGCCACGCATAACGCTTCCAATGCAATGGCACCGGCACAATATAATCAAACTGCTGATGCCGGATGTCTGTCATCTGCCATAACAGCTGCCCCAATTGATACGCAACCGTACAATTAGATTTCGATTTTGCAAGAATCAGTCGCCGCATAGGATCTTGATAGTGAGAAATTGCAAAAACACGCATCGCGCGTGTATTGGTTATGGGCAAATCATGAGACATAATAGGCTGCACTTTTTTTCTGCACACATCACACAAAATGGCATCGTCCCATAAAAAAACCTTGCAATACGCGCAAAACGGCGGTGCAATAAAAAGACGAATGGCATATCTGATGGTAGCTACAAAAGAAATGAAACGTGCATACACGATGTACTCTTTATGGAATAATTATAATTATTACTTTATCTAGCTACTCTGAGTATATTTTTTCTTATTACCTATATTACTTTAAATATACTTTCTTTATTTTATTTGAATTCATCTAAACATATTTTCTTTATTCATCCTGAGTGATTTTTACGGAGTTTACGTAGTAAAAATTGTATCGAAGGGCGGTTAATGAAACGTTTTTTTTGCCAATGTTTTAATTTGGTCCCAGTTGCCTGAAATAAGAGCTTGTTTTTTAGCTCTTGACCATCCTTTTATTTTCATTTCTAATGCATATGCTTCTTGTTCAGATTGAACACTTTCAACAAATACTACTTTAATTGGTAATCGCTGAGCTGTAAAAAAACAACCATCGCCAATACTATGTTCTGAAACTCGTTGTTCTATATTATGTGTACGCCCAACATAAAAAGATCCATCATTACACTCTAAAATGTAAACATAAAAATCTTGCATAAAGTGCACTTTTTTGTTTTTTATTAATCGCCCTTCGATATAATTTTTACTACGTAAACTCCGTAAAAATCACTCAGGGTGAATAAAGGGAAAATAATTCATTTGTCAAAAGGATTGGTTTTAATATAACATAAAAAGCGTAATGTATGAATAAAAAAATTCTGAAACTCTGGACTCTCAAGTTTTAAGCGTCGATTTGTACAAAGCTTTTTTAGGTTCGAGAAAGATCATATAAAGATATCATGAAGTTCTATACATCTGTAGAATCATCAAAAAAACACCGCAAACAATACACGTGTCTGCAATATTAAAAACGGGCCATGAAAATGAACCATAAGAAAGCATGATAAAATCAACAACGCCGCCATATAACACGCGGTCAATTAAATTTGACACTGAACCCGTAATAACGAGCAATTCACCATATATCGGTAAACCAGCACGATAGGTATGCCAAGCGTGTATCATAAGTCCTATAGTAATGCATGCAATGAGCATGCTCAACACTATAAAACGCGCATCATCGGCAAAACTAAAAAAACTCCATGATACGCCACGATTGAATGCTAACGTACATGTTAAAAATTGATTAATGTGCCATGCATCTGCACAAGCCCGCAACGCCCACACTTTAGTTATACGGTCGAGCAGAAACAGCAATGCTGCTCCAATGAGCGTAGCACCTATATGCATTCTTTTCATCGAATGTCTGCTCCATACGCACGCACCGCTTGATTGACCAATTGGCCGATGGCATCTACTTCTTGTGTTGTCATGGTCGCATGCATACTGCGTATAATATAACTAAATGTTAGTGACTTTTTGTCTGTCCAATCTTCTTTTTGGAAAAAGTCTATCAAATCAACGGCGATAATTTGTTCATGAGCACGTGCAATAGCAGTACGTACGTCATCGGCTATTACGGTTAAAGGAACAAGCATACTAATATCGCGATGAATATCAGGGAACCGCGAACCTGCTTTATATGTTTTGACAGGAACGTTATATGATTGCAAATATGCCGCATTCAACTCAAAGACACCTATAGTGCCTGTTGGGGCAATCTTTGCACGCCACTCTTCATTGAGCATTCCTAACGTACCAATTACCTTATCTTCAGCTATAATATCTGCCGTTTGATGCGCTAAAAACCATGGCGCTAATTCTCGCTCAACGCGCTTCCACCGAACGGTAATAGAACACTCTTGTAACAATGTTTCAATAAGAGCTTTGTAATCATAAAAGTCTTCTTTTCCCTCAGCATCAAAAAAAATACCTGCGAGCACAGACGATTCTACTATTACTTGATTCTTATGCCATACGCGCGCCCATTCAAAAAAGCGTAACTTGGCGTGATGCTCTCGATTGTCTGCTATAGCTTTCATATGCGTTGGAGCGAGCGTGGTAACCAATCGGCGCCAATTTGCCGATACTGGTTGCAACGCTTCTAACGTATCAGTTGGTTGCCACCCAATATCATGAAGCCATGATTCATCAAAAAACGCATAACTATATAACTCACGCATCTGTAATGACAAACTAAGCACATCTTTAATATATCGCTTACGATAAAGTTCTGCAGTGTCTACAGGCTGACGTTCAGCAGCCAATGGCTTGCTTTTTATATTTTTATAACCAAAAAAACGTCCTATTTCTTCAACAATATCTTCTTTATTACGTATATCTTTCGTTGAACGCCAGGTAGGTACATCAATCTCATAATGTATGCCACCGCCGGTCTCTAAACACTTCACCTGAAATGCGAGGCTTTCAAGCACGTCTATAATAAATGCACTCTCTAACACAGCACCTAATTTTTTTTCTATAAACGTATGATTAATTTTCAAAGAAACGCTGTGGGCTTGCGGCCCCACTACAACAATATTATGTTCTGCTATATATGAAATATGATACTCATGTAACAAAAACATAAAACGCTGCAATGCGTATACGGTCTGTGCGGCATCGAGCGTCTTTTCAAAACGCACAGATGCATCTGTACGTTTTTTATGCCTCGCTGATGAATGTCTAATATCGCTAGGGTTAAAACAACCCGCTTCTAATAATAATGATCGTGTTTCTGGCGTAACGGCAGAATCAGCACCACCCATAATGCCTGCAAGGGCAAGAGGCTGTTTTGTATCTGCAACAATAACATCAGAAGAATTTAATTCTATAATTTGATCATCTAATAATTTTATACGTTCTGCGCCATATGCTTTACGCACTATCAGCTGATGATCACGCACTTTTTGCGCATCAAAAGCGTGCATTGGCTGACCAATATCAAACATGACGTAATTGGTAACATCAACAAGCGCATCATTTGGCTTGCTATCTATGCGGCATAAGCGTGAAAGCATTGGTATGCGTGAAGGAGACCAAGAAATGGTTTCTATCAACGAACTTGCCAAGCGATAACAACTGTGTGGCTCTTGAATAGTAATAACGGGCATGGTTGAGCTTGCCGGAGAAGCGGTGCCAGTAAATACCTGCACCTCCATGGGTGTAAGCAATTCTTCTAATGGTTTTAACGAGTATCCTAATAATGCTGCAATTTCTCGTGCAAAACCTCGATGGCTCCAAAGATCTGGTCTATGGGTAATCGATTTGTTATCTACTTCTAATACATAATCCGTAACTTCTATCATAGAACGCCACGTTGAGGAATTAATACTCGTATCTGCATATACAAGCGGTAGTAACGCATCTTTGGTACTACCAAAATCATTCATGCGTGCCCACGTGTAGGCATTATCTTCTATGCGTAAAAAACAATGATGACCGGCTCGCACATCTGCACGAAATGGCAGGCGAATATCAATATTATATTCAGGCACATGCACATCAACACCATTCTCATCAACCTCTACCGTACGCGCAAGTGTTAAATGAGCAGTATCAAGTTCGATACGATACCATGATTCAATTTCTGCTGTTGTTTCATTAAGACGCTCGATAAGGTGAGCCACATCTCCATGCATACTTACCGCATCGATGTGATCAAAGATCCAAGCTAAAGAAAGTTTCATATAGGTGAACGCTCCGTAAGCGATTGATCTAAACCGACTTTGTTCATGATACGTGAAAATCATTGATGCAGCAATCTAAACAAAAAAATGAGGGGCGTTACAGCCCCTCACACAATCACTATCAGTCATATATTAACGCATATCACTTTCACGCTGCTCATTTAAAAAATGATACAAACCAGCAGCAATTGCGCCACCAATAAATGGTGCTATTAAGTACACGGTCATAGCAGAAACAGTCACTGATGAACTGTCGCGAACCATATTCAATATAAACGCTGCACCTGCAATAGCAGGATTAAAAATTCCGCCAATAGAAGCAATTGCCAGTAAGGTTAATCCTATAACAAATCCCTGCACTGCTTGGTTACGATAACGTTCAAGCAGACAAACGCTTAATGCAGTCATGCAAAAAACAAAGGTTAACACACCCTCAATGCTCACAGCGCTCATCATAGAAATGTCGGGTGATAACTCTGGCAAGAATGGCGATAGGGTCATATAGGCATATTCAAAAAATAGTATTGCTGATAACGCACCTATCAATTGCGCAAGCATATAGAAGCCTAATTCTTCCAACCGTAGCCTATTGCACATAAAAAACGAAAAACTCAACGCCGGATTATAATGAGCTCCTGAAATATGGGCTCCAATATAAATCATAGCCATAAGCATTAAGGCTGCTGGTATAGGGTTTCCCGTGTAGCCAGCAAATACAACTGCAAAAGCGAAAAAGAATGTTCCTATCGCTTCCATTAAGTATCTCTTCATCATCACTCCTTTTTTAAGATGATCATACACTGTCTGTTATCATACATAGCTCATGTGTAATTTAATGCAAGATTTAGAAAAAATTGCAAGAATTTTCTTTTCTTGTTATAGTATAAAATAATACACTTACAGTTTAAACAACGGCTTTTTTGCCAATAATGTGTCTATTTTACTAGATTTCAAAAAGGCTTGTTTTTCAACTAGCGTGTATATAATGTTAATGCTATATACAATCGATACTTGAGTCTATTATGCAGCCAATCTTAGACATCCAACACCTTTCCAAAGTGTATAAATCCGGTAAAACTACCGTGCGCGCTCTCAATAACGTTTCTCTTTCTATTAATAGTGGTGAAATTATTGGCCTTCTAGGAGTTAATGGCGCAGGGAAAACAACGCTATCCTCTATTCTGGCGACCCTTCATCCGGCAACATCAGGAACGGTTTTATTTAACGGCGTACCCATTTATGACAATATGTATGCGTACCGGCAAGCTCTCGGTTTTTGCCCGCAAAAGCCCAATCTTGATGCGTTGCTTTCGGTGCGAGAGAATTTATTATTTGCAGGCAGATATTTTTTAATGCCAGAAGATCTTATTCGTGCACGCGTAGATGAACTTTTAGAACAACTGTATCTAACAAAATATGCAGATTTTGAGATTAACGCGTTATCAGGCGGCACAAAACAGCGAGTGCTCATCGCACGAGCCCTGGTACATTCGCCTCGTATTGTCATCCTTGATGAGCCCACAGTAGGCCTTGATCCCGATGTGCGCAGGTCATTATGGGATCTTATTAAAAATCTCAAAAATCAAGGCATCACCGTTATTCTTACTACTCACTACCTTGATGAAGCAGAATACCTCTCTGATCGTATTTGCATATTACATCAGGGCAATATTATGCTTACAGAAACTGTTGCATCTCTGCAACAACGATATGAACAAACTAAATTAGAAGATATTTTCTTAGCACTTATGCGGGAGTATCGCGCATATGAATAGCAACAGCGCAGTTTTTTTTGCTCTTTTACGGCGCGATCTTCATGTCATGAAAAAAAATATCCTAGGCGATATGATCGATGCCATGATTTATATGGTCATAACGCTGATTGTTTTTGGTAAATTATTACCACTCATTGGCATGAAACCTGCCTTTATAGCGCCTCTATATATAGGATCTAGCTTATTTTTTACCTTAGCTACGCGCGGTTATGCCCTGGCAATGACTATCGTATATAAAATTGCCTTTGAAAATTTGGGCCTTTTTGGGTATCATCTAACGCTGCCTATCGACAGAAAGTGGCTTTTTGCAGAGTATGTCACTTATTTTGTGATAGAAACGTGCATTCTTACATTGCCCCTGCTTCTTATTGGTACGTATATATTAACTACATTCATAGATCTTACTATTTATAGCTGGCCACTTTTTTTATGTATGTACCTTTTAATGGTTATTCTTTTCGGCCTCTTTTTTATTGGCAGTGCGTTTACCTATTCTTTCCACTGGTTTCGCGCAAACCTGTGGCCACGGCGTATCGACTTTTTTATGGTTTTTAGTTCTACTTTTTTTCCTTGGCAAGCAGTACATAATTTCTCTCCCATCGTAAGTTATATTATGCTGCTCAATCCTATTACGTATGCCATGGAAGGTATGCGCAATGCGTTGTTTGGCACTCCAATTCCTATACCATTATGGTTCTGCATGCTTGTTATGGTAATGAGCATAGGTATATGCGGACTTTGGCTGCACGCTGGTATTCGTAAAACAATTGATCCAATATAGAAGGCACACCGATGACCCATTTTATGCACTCTTGTATGGTCTTTTTACAGTTCATGCGACGTGACTTTTATATTTACAAAAAACAGATCAAAACTTTTTTTATAAACTATGTAATCCTTACTCCCTTGCGTTTAGGGTTCTTTTTTGCATACTTACAAAAAAATATCTATTTTGAATCACAAGCTGCAGAACATGGCACCATGCTCTTTGTCGGCAGTCTCATTATTCCATTACTTGTTATTGCCTTTACCATAACGATAGATCTCCTGTTTGATCTAGAAGGTGATCGCTATATCGCTTATCAACTGAGTATTCTCAATCCTCGTTTAGTGTTTGTACAGCGCACTCTTTTTGCAGGATTATTTACATTCATCTTAACGCTACCGCTCTTTCCTATGGTAAAACTCGTTGTTGGCAATAATTTAGTGACTGATGAGACTTCATGGGTTAAGCTTACGTGCGTTCTATTCATGGGCGCTTTATGTTGCGCAAGTTATAATATGTTAGCCATGAGTCTGTTGTCGATAAAGCGTCTACGCGTTTTTTGGCCTCGCGTGAACACGCCACTAGTGAATCTGGCAGGTATGTGGGCACCGCTTTTTGCTATAAAAATGTTTTCGCCACTGCTGGGTGTTATAGCCTATGCAAATCCCCTCCTATATATTATTGAGGGCATGCGACAAGCAGTACTTGCTTCCCCCGTGTTTCTTTCGTTTGGGCTCTGCATGGGAGCACTTGCATTATTCACGTGCTTCTTTACTGTTCTCTCATGGCATTTTTTCAAAAAGAGATTGGATTACGTATAATCGTATGATTGTAGATAATGTATGCCACCGGTAGCATCACATAATGCTGCGTAATAATACGACACATACACAATGTCGCGTTTCCACTGCATCGCTTTAAACCGAGCAAGATAATATAAAAGCCGCCTAATATACAGTGCTGGGCACCAGCTGTCATTTACTATTACCACAATAGGATAACGGGTATTGTCTGATTCCGGCCATGTATTAAAAAAAAGTTCTGAGCATATATAGGGCATCAACACGCAAGTATCCCCAATAATAAATGGTTTACGATCTCGCGCAGATGCCGCTACTTGCGATGCTTGGGCAAAATAAAAATCACGTATAAAACTATAATCACACAGGGATGGTATACGCTCAGTTAATGGCATCGTATGCCGCTTATCATGACGTTGGCATACATGACCATCATATACCCAATAACATGCATTTCGATAATACCTCTGTTCATCATAGGCAAATGAACCCGCTATAATATGCACCGCTTTTTTTATATGATGCACAGATAAAAGTGTTACACATTCATCACATGAAAAAAGATCTGCATCAACAACAGCCGATTCGGGCATAATTATTACATCCGCATCAGAAAATCGTTCCATTAACTGTCGCGCTTCATATGCTATAGTGCGCGCTCTTTTAAGCGTTGATGGTCCGCATGAAAAACATCGCGGCATATGCACTATGCGATCAAGCCATGCAGGCCTTGGAGAAATAGAATGGGGCATAGCTATAATGATGCCACATACAACAAAAATTGAACCAAAAACTATTGCCGCCTTACACCATTTACGATGCACCAAATAAAAAGCACATGTACCTGCCCATCCATATATAGTCAACGATATAAGTGATGTACCCAATGGCATCATACATGCCAAAAGATGCGAATGCTCCACCAAAACAAGTAAAGGGCTCATCAACATATACCCTTCGCATCTATCAAAACAGATCAAACACATATGCTCTATACATAAAAAGTAAAGCCACATCCCAATAACCCATAACACCATAGACCTTACACTTGCACGAGGGATAACAAACCACCTGTGCATGTAATCGGTAATCAAAAACCAACATCCTGCATATACACCTTGATACAAAACACAAAATAAAAATGGCAATAGACAAAACCATAGAGGAGCGCATGACATGCGCGCAAGCCCGCACAATACGCCACTCATGTGCAGCAAAAATGTTAGTACGCCCCACGCATAACCAGAAAACCATGAAAACCGATGCGTTGACACTGCATAAAAAAATGTAATGGGAAATATAATAATAAGCCACCACAGAAAAGTAATCCAAAATGGCACTACGTATAGCAACACCGAAAGAACAAGAAAAAGAAGTGCAACCCAATTCAAAACAAAGATCCTTTTGGAACATCTAGCCTAGTAAAAGTAGAATCACTTATACTGTATATAATTAAAATAAACTAAACAGCCCGAGGCTTAACTGAGGAAGCCAATGAACAACATATTAAAAACGTCTCTTATGCTCAGCATAGCCTCATCAGCATCCGCAATGGAATCGGACAAACCTCTCCAAGGTATTGATTCAGAAATTTTCAAATCAGAATCATCTACACCTTCAACACCGCCCAGGCCACCACGACCTCCTCGCCATCTTTTTAAAACCAATGACAACGGCACAACGTCACCGCTTAATGGTGCAAAATCAATGCCCGACTTACACGAATCTCCATCATCTGCACGCGCTTGTTTAAGCTTACCCCTTACATCACATTTAGATACCATGGCTGAAACGAACACAACGCCACGTCGCCAATCTCATTCTAGACAATCAAAACACACAAGAAATTCTTCTTTATTTTCTGCAATACCAACCTTTGTGCCACCCTCATCAGCACGAGAATACGAGTCTACCTCTACCACAACAACTACTACTACAACCACTAAGCCTTACCCATCTCTTGATACTGTTTCGTCTTACCTGGCACCTATTTCGCTATTGCCAGATTCATCTCTAGATACTTCAAAAATAACTGATCGGCATCAATCAGCGCCTTCAATAAAAGCCAAAAAATACGCCCACATGCACAAGCTCCCTTTTCTTTCATCTACTCAATCATCGCAATCTTCTAGCCCTTCTTCTTCACGCGAGCATTCTCCACGTTCATCAAAACATCGCTTTCTTATAAAACCGTCGCAACCATCGCATATGAACATGTCGCGCGAAGACTTACAATCGCTGATTACCGCATCTGACATCGACCAAGACACACGTAATGCAGTAGAAAAAAATAGAGAAAGCATGGTAAAGGTAGCGCAAGAATTTCGCAAGGTAATAACAGATTCAACAATAGGAAAAATCTATTATTCTATGACTCCGGAAGTCTTTCGCAATCCGCATGTATTATGCCTTGTCAACTGCTATTTTTTACATTTAATACCTCAAAAAGATGCCAACGATCCCCTTACCCCTCTTCTTTATGAAAAAACAGGACATATTACACCAGAAGAAAGTAATGCTGACCGCGCTAAATGTTTTGATCTTCTCAAAGAGTTAATAAATAAGCGCTGTAATATGCTCATAAAATGGCCAACCGTTTCTCGCCAGGAAGATGAACACATATATTTTAAGCAATTATTCGCCCACAATAGATCAGTTGACTACAATACATGTTACTACCCGTTTTCAGCAGGCGTCATTGCTACGCTCTTGTTATATCAAATAGAGCGAGAGCCTCAAGTCAAGTTAAAATTACTTGAAATAACGCGCAGACCAGAGCTACACAAATATCTTTCAAAACAGCTAGAAATGGCTCTACCGGTAATGGAAGCTATGGGAAACCCTCCCAATCCTGAAGATTATTTCGACACTATTTGAAATAGTACCGCATCCAAAAAAGCTATAACCGCCGAATAAAAATGCCGTATCCTGGGCAGGTGCCATTCACCCAGCGCGGTACTTATGCTATACTGCTTTTATATAATGTTTTTGCTTGAGTTTGGAGGCGCTTTATGGGAAAAATACTCCTTTTTTATAAATATATTTATGTTGAATATCCAAAACGCCTTGTAAAGTGGCAACAAAAGATCTGTGCAGATCTCGCCCTTAAAGGTCGTATTTTTATTGGTCACGAAGGTATTAACGGCACTGTGGGCGGTTCTTTAGACAATATTGAACGGTATAAAATGCTTATGCATGCCCATGAGCTCTTTGGTGACATAGATTTTAAAGAGTCTGAAGGTAGCGAACACGATTTTCCTCGTATGCAAGTAACAGTCAAAAAAGAGATTGTTGCCCTTGGCATCGACCCAGAACGCCTTACATGTGCACAAAGTGGCGCACACTTAAAACCAGAAGAAACACACAGACTCATTCAAGAAAATCCTGAAAACCTTGTTATTCTAGATGCGCGCAACAATTTTGAATCAGAAGTTGGCGCGTTTACAAATGCCATAAAACCTGACATAAAAAGCTTTAGGGAATTTCCCGATTACATTAACGCTCATGCAAGCCAATTTGAAGGCAAGCAAGTGCTTATGTACTGCACCGGTGGCATTAGATGTGAACGTGCATCTGCATATGTTCGCGAAAACACCAACGCAAAAGAAATATATCAAATGGACGGTGGCATTCACCGATATGTAGAAGCATATCCCGATGGTTTTTTCCGCGGCAAAAATTATGTTTTTGATGGCCGCATTGCCGTACGTATTAACCCTGATGTTTTAGCTACATGCTCTCTTTGCCAACAACCAAGTGATGATTTTACCAACTGCATCAATAGTGAATGCAATACTCATTATATTTGCTGTGATGCATGTCTTGCCGCATACAACAACACCTGCTGTATGGAATGTAAAGAATTGGTCGAGCACAATAAAGTAGCAATACGTCAAGACAGAATTGGTACGCATGCTTCATTGCAACACCCTCGCTGATTGATATTTGTACATTTGTTATAACGCATAGCGTTCAGGACTTTCATGCCACATACGCCGTTACCCGCACTTATCAAAGAGGACGTCTCATTAAAAGACAAAAATTGGTTTAAAACTGGTGGTAACGCCCGTTATTATAGTGAACCCACTTCGCTTGAAGAGACTCTTTCTGTGTTAAACTTTGCACAAGATCATGTTACGCAATTGTTTATACTGGGTCAGGGAGCCAATGTTCTGATCAACGATAAAGGCTTTGATGGTCTTGTCTTGTGTCCGCATATGCGCACTATAGAAATCGTAGATGAACAGAATGATGATGTATACGTGCAAGCTCAAGCAGGGGTTATTCTTGAAGAGCTTATTGAGTGGTGTCTTGCGCATAACATAAGTGGCTTAGAAGAATTTAGCGGTATTCCTGGAACTGTTGGCGGCTCTATGTATATCAACCTCCATTATTATCAATTTTTACTAGAAGAGTTTGTGCAGAGCGCACGCGTAATTAATCTAAACAGCCTTGATCTAGAATCGGTTAAGACCGAATGGTTTGAATTTGATTACAACGACTCTGTTTTACAACGCAAACAACATCTGCTTGTGGACACGGTATTCAAACTCAAAAAAATATCTGACCTTGAAGTGGCGTATGCCCGTGGCCGACGAGCAGAAATTATAAGGCATCGTGCGGCGCGCTATCCTCAAAAAAATACCTGCGGCAGCTTTTTCCGCAACTTTTATGAAGATGAAGTTACCATCCAAAGTGGCGACAAACCAATGATCTATGTTGCTTATTATTTAGATAAAATTGGTGTTAAGGGAGAACTTGCGCACGGAGACGCTATCGTTTCTTATCAACATGCTAATATGATCGTTAATCAAGGTAATGCAACCAGTGCAGATATTATAGCAGTTGCACGTACCATGCAAGAATTGGTCTCTGAACATTTTGATATTATTCCTCAACCTGAATGCCAGATGATTGGTTTTGAGACCTATCCTCTATTGAGATAGAAAAAAGATGCATGCAATGCTCATGGAAATCCAAAAATCTCTCTATCTCCCCAATGGTTTGGCATGTGCCAATCTTGTTACTGATAGCGAAAGTTCTGCTTATAACGCCTGCACATTTGAGCTCAATTGCAAACGAATTCTTTTTCGAACAGCCCACATTACACCAACTAAAATTGGACAATTTGTAACCCTATGGAAACGAATTGGCAATGGCCCTATCTTGCCATATGATAAAAAAGATCCTATCGATTTTGTCATCATAACCGTTAAAAATAAAGAGCAACTTGGCCACTTTATTTTTCCAATAGATCTTTTATGCAGAAAAGATATCTTTTCGACCGATGGAACAGGTGGAAAACGCGCTATTCGCGTTTATCCGCCATGGGATATCACTACCAACAAACAAGCACAAAAAACACAAGCCTGGCAAATCAGTTATTTTGTAGAGCTGCAACCTCATATAAACATCGATCAATTGAAACAGTTATTAAGCGTAGATCTTACATAAAAAATTCATGCTCGCACTCTTTTTTATGCTTATTATGCACAATGTTACACCCGCATATTGATTTACTATCTACAATTATTTTACTGTAAGTGCTACTATTGTATTCCATTTATGCAAAAGGGAGAAAACTATGCATATACGAACAGTACTCGGTATAAGTTGCCTAATAGTATGCACCCATTTTGAAACCAAAAGTATGGAACAAAAAGGAAAAGATAAAGAAAAAGAAAAACCTATTATGGTACGCGTAGATACCCAAGAAGATCATCCCTATCTTGAAATATGCCCAGAAGAACGAGCTTATCTTGAAAAACGTATGCCTATTGCAAAAGATGCATTAGAAAAAGCACTCAAATGTTCGTTGGATGGTAAATATATTCCCAAAATTGCAATACTCGGTAGTGGTGGCGGCTATCGCGCGGCATGTTTTACAACAGGTAGCCTCGACGGCATCAGAAAAATTAATCTCTTTAATGCTCTCACACACATGATAGGATTGTCTGGATCTACATGGGCAATCAGCTCATACGTCACCAATGCAAAAGAATCAAAAGATTTTAAAAAATTAAAGGAATTTAAAAAGGCTTTAAGTCACCATATGGCACGGCCTTTCCATGAAACAACGGATGAAGAAAAAGAAGAAATCAAAAAAAGTTTTGCCGATCAAAAAGAGCATCATCAGCAGTTTAATCTGGGTTCCGCATATGGCGCACTATTGGCAAAAACATTTTTAGCTGACCAAGGGGATCAAAAGCAACGGGTCACTCTTTCTCAGCAAGCAAACCGCATCCGCAAAGCAAAAAGACCTCTTCCTGTTTATGCTGCCATTGATTCACGCAATAGCGTTTCTGAAAATCCACCTCATTATGCAGTAACACCTTTTGAAGTTATGAATCTTACACACAAAACGGCTATTCCAACTCGTGTATGTGGCTCTCTTTTTTATGATGGAGTCATCACTGAACCCAATAGCGAAAATAACGAACCACCACTTGCCCGTTTTATGGCAGGATTTGGCTCAGCTTTTTCTGCAAATTTAGAAAATGTTGAAACTGCCATTGAATCAAGTTCAGAAACCATGAAACACATCCACAAGTTATGGGCAGAATGTGCACCCCATATGGCGCATCAACCACACATACCCCTTCTGGAAAAATTCAAACACACTATCGAAGATACTCGCCTGTTGCCATTTTGGATAGATTTGCCTAATTATGCGTATAACATGGAAGGGCAAGAAAACGCCCACGAAAAAAGGTTAAAATTGGCAGATGGCGGTCTTGCAGAAAACATACCGTTTGCGCAAGCAATGCAATGCGAAGGGCGCCAACCAGACATCATGATCATCTTTGATGCTTCAGCCGGCATTATGGGTGAAGAGCTTAAAAAGATGGGACAATATGCGCGCGATCATAATATTCCATGCCCACCTATCGATTACACACAGGTCGGTCAAAAAACAATGAGCATTTTTAAAGATCCGAGCAATCCCAAGGCACCTGTTATTATCTACATGCCACGCATAAGCGATCCGGAACTATGGAAAAAACACAAAGCCCATGCTATGTGCAGCCAATTTAATTTAGACAATCTTGATTTGGAGCATGAAACCAATAACGGCTGGGCAAAAACTGAACACTTCTGTTACACGCCGGACCATTCTACACAAGTTATCAATCAGGCAACCTTTAATGTGTGGGCGAATAGAAAAGAAATATTTAAAACAATTCAAGAAGTGATAGAAGAGCGATCTAAATAGAGATAACTATACCTTCTGAGTACATTGCACAACAAAACCACAAAAAATGCCCAATTTGACAATTTTTGGGGGTAAGGTATACTTATTGTAAAGAATATCGATGGAAATGGGGGTTATTATGGTTTTTAAAAAGAATCTTTTCTTTAGTTCATTTTTTACAATTTTGATGGCATTCTGTGGATGTTCAGTGTCTTCTGCCGATCAAGCTTGGCACACTGTTTTTGATGCATATCCTCAGAAATCTATTATTAAAACATTGAGATATAATCCCCAGATAACCAAATATGAACCTCTATATGACACGGTAACCCATGAGTCTGAATCTAGAGTCACTGTATATTGTCATGGATATGGTGAAAGTCAGGCGAGTATTCCCTATCTTCAAAAAATGGGTATTTTGTCTGGAACCATTATAGGATTCAATTTTGAATCGGCAGTTGAACAAGGCATGCCGCCATTAGGAAAGACAAGTCTTGGACAGACTAAAGACATAGCCTCCCTTTGCCTCGTTTTAAAATGCATTCATGAGAGCGGCGTTAATATCATAGATCTTTCAGGATTCTCTGCCGGAGCAGCAACCATTGCTAATACGTTAGCCCGCTTAGCTCAACCATCTTATTATCCAAAATTTTTCAAAAAACTAAACATAACTAATGCAGAGGCAACTAGTATCCTCAATAAATGCCTAAAAGGCATCGTTACGTTACTTTGCCCACTTATTGATGCACGTATCATAACGGTATCTAAGACATTCGGCTTTCTGATGAATTGGACTATATCCCTTGCCGGGGGATCATATAATCCTAAAGGTGATCAAGCTATTAAAGCTGCACCGGTTTTAGAAGCTTTGAACCCCAATATAATTATCGCCTTTCAAAAAAATGATCCCGTCCTAGGTAATGAAAAAGATATACCTTTTTGCCAAAAAATTTCTGGGAAAAATACCTATATCATTATGGGAGAAACGCCGGGGTCACATACTATTGATTATAAAATGGCACATACTATTCAAGCCCACAGAAAAAAATGTGGCGCTCCCTATAATGCAACTGATGAAGTTCTTGAAGCTGGAGCTGCCATTCTTACCAAAGCCCAACCCGCTACACATGCATTAGCAGACTACATGAAAATCTGTTAATAGCGTTTTTCAGAAACTAGAAAAAACTATATCGTTCGAAGAAGCTTAATATATATCTTCATATTCTATACTATTTTCCTCTTCCGCTCGTCCTGATGCTTCGATATGTTTTTTACAAAACACTCAGAACAGGGAAAGTATCGACAAGTCCGCCCATAGCTTGCCGAGCCTTGAAGGCCCGGATAAGCGTAGGCGGAAGGATGCTCTTGCTATCTTTGATTTAATGTATTTTTAATTAGAGCTCCTCTGAAACCCCACATTTTCAATTTTTTAAACATCGATTTGTACAAAACTTTTTTGTAGTTTCAGAAGAAGTCTATTATAAAAAAACAAAACCGAAAATACATTTTTGCCATCCTTCGATACTTTTTACTTGCATTTTAGAAATGCTTCGTAAAAAACTCAGGACGAGCGGACAGAGAGAGTTTTCGAATAAGTTCTTTTTTAAAGATATGGAACTCATCTTCTATCGCAAGACGCCACTTTCGTATAAATGGCTAATGACCAATCCATCGGCAACCGCTTGCTTGTAGCGCAATGCATATTCTTTATCTTGTTTTATGCGCTCTTCTATTTGCTTATATCCTTGTTGACCACAAGTACTATTGGTGATTTCTAGATTTTTGCATGTACGCTGATGCAGCTGCGAGCGCACTTCATGCACATCTTTAACGGAAAGATGTATATCTTGCCATATGGAGTTTATACGGTCTATTGAAATTGTATTCCAAAAATCATCTATGGTGATGTCTGCCAAACCTTGCGCGAAGGGGAAAATAGCGACATCAGTTTCTGAACAGCTATTCCAATTGATTGCAATAGAATTGAAGACGCTCGTTGGAACAGTTCGCCATGTCGTCAAACCGGTTTGTAATCTTCCAAGCTCTTTCTCAAGATCTTTACGCGCTGCGTCTAACTGTTCTTGGCTTATGCCCAATATCTGCAAAACTATTTCTTTAATTTCACCATCGGTATTTACCATGGTGCCCGTAGATGCCAAAAGAAGCATTACAATGCCTGTTTTATTCATATAAATGTATACCCTTATAGCTCGTAACAGTCCGTTATAACCATACATAATGCTTATTACTACTTATGCATGCCATTACATTGTAAGGATAAAAAACAAATCTGACCACAAAACACGCCTTTTTATGGCCAAGAAACACCATCTAATGCGAAGATTTATCACGAGAAACTCTATGCAACCCTGGTGTCATACCAATAGGTTATAAAGAGGTTTAGAGCTATTAAACGTGCAAAGGTATCAAACGCGGGGCCAGTAATGTACATATAGTAGCCCTTGCTGTTTTTCTTTTGCACCATTTTCATAAATTGGTCTATAGAAGTTGAACGGTCAAATCCTAAGGCATCCATCATGCGCCAATGCATAATCTGAACCAACCGCTCGAATGAACGCGATTGCCCTTCGAAAAACTCTGTATATACTGAAGCTATATAGGCAGCATCAGTGGGTAAATTGCCAATGTCGTGTACAATCGTAAATGCCTTGCCACAATTGAAAAATCTGAGCGTTATTGCCGCATTTTTAAGATCTTGTGCCGTATGGCCAGTTAGCTTTGCCCCCATTGCCGTCGCAACTGAGCCCACCAGTGGAATGCTACTTACTGTATGAGCCATCTCTACTCTTGATTTAATATCTTTAACTTTATTTATATACCCAAAATGGCACTCTTGTATGTACCGCAGAGGAGCCTGTACAATCTCTTCGCCCCTAGAAAACATATTCGCAGGTGCACACAGCACTAAGAGGCACAAGCACAAAGATATCGCTCGTTTAGAAACCAATAGCCGACCCTTTAACATACCTATATTCCTTAAAAAATAGTCAATTTAAAAAACCGCACTTTGCGGATAGATCAATCTTACACACACAATAAACATAAGCCGCTTAAACCCAGCATTATGTGCACTATATTTTTAGGTATACCAAATTGTAAGCTTTTTGCAATTATTGGACTGCTTGAATAACAACCATTGCTCTTTTCGCCAGATTATTGCCATACTGAAATTAATGGAGGATGCTATGATAAAAAAAGTACTCAATAACGCAATAACCCTACTGGCCCTTTTGTTAGGTTCGGCCATTTTGCATGCCAGCCACCCACCAATTCCACAAAAATATATAGCCGACCCAAAACCAGAAGAATGTGGCGCCGCAATCAATAAAAATGTAAAACGATATGACAACATCAATCAGGCCCTGGCCTGCATGCAAAAAGGATATAAACAGGTCTATTTCGGAAGTGCCACTGACAAAGATTATGTAGCAGATGAACTTAAGGATTATTACAATACCTTGCAATCGCTCTCTCTTTTCCACTTTGAAAAACCAATACAAACGATGATATGGTATACATCATATGGTCAAAAAGATGCCCTCTTATTACAAAAATACCTTATTGAATTGGAGTTATTTGATTATTCCGCTACCATATTTAGAAACATGTCTGCGGAACTATCAGATGAAGCTTCTAAAGAAAAAACTAAAATACTAAGTGATTTAATTCAAGCAATATCTAAGGAAAACCCATGCATTATAGGATATTTACTCGACTATCCCGATGATGACATAATATTTTTTTATCAATATGATGCTTATCAAAAAAAGTATATTCCTAGCCCTAAACAACAAGTATTGCAAGCATCTTTCCACGATGCTTGGGTCAAGCTTAATAAAAAACCATTTATAGAATGGCAAGAGGAAGATCAACGAGCATTCAACACATTCATTCGAGAAAACCGGGAATGGGAACAAAACTATCATCGTGACAGAATCATGGCCGAAGCTTGGTTAGACGCTAATGAAGATGAACCCATAGAAAAATTAACTCTCTATACCCAATCTTTTGCAAAGGCAATCGAAAATCTTAAAAAACCTGCTTTTTCTTTAACAACAACCTCTACTCTCCCTTCTGTACAATCAGCCACGACTCAATCATGGTGGCAGCGATGGCGCAACACAATAGGAATTACCGCTCTTGGTGCAGCACTTGGCGCCGCTTGGTATAAAACGAGCAAATAAAGCCGAAAGATTCAATGATTAAAAAAAAGATATATCGCAGAAAAATTACCCTCTTATTGGGATTGATAAGTTCTATACTCTATACATTCTCTGCCTATACAAATTCTGATAAGTCCTATGATCCTAATCCAACTAAAGAACAATGCGGCGCAGGACTTAGCAAATATCACGTACGAACCGCCAGCCTTAATCAAGAACTTGCATGTATGAAAAAAGGATTTAAACATATATATTGGGGAAGCCCGGAAGATAAGAATGGGATTGATCCATCTCTTAAAAAGTTTTATAAGAGTCTATCCAAGCTTACCGCTCCACAGCCGCTACCGCCCCACAAAACAACTATATGGTATACACCCTCAGGTAAACACAATGCGCTTTTGCTCCAAAAATATCTCATCGATTCATATTTTTCTGCTTATTTTATAGCCTCGCAAAAAACTCTTTATAGTTTGTTACCAGATCAGAGTTCTGCTCAAAAAGTCGTTCTATTAAAAGAGCTATACTGGCAAGCAACAGGACACAATCCCTGTATCATGGGAACCCTTTTGGGTTATGCGCCCGAAGATACTCTCTTTTTGTATCAATGGAATGCATATCGCAATGAACTTACAAAAAATCTCTTAGCCAAAGGAGTCCCACGATCCGAAATTAATACATTGACAGAAAAATTAATGAATACAACATTCGATCAATGGCCAAAAGAAAACCAAGAAAGTTTTAATACAATCATTAGCGAAAACACTGAATGGCAACAAGAATATAACTTTGAATTGCAACTGGCTGAAGCATGGTTAAAAATCAATCAACATCACACTTCAGAAGAACTAGCCCACTATGGCAATGCTTTTAAAGATCTTTTCAACAAAATTATGGAACCAGTCCCGATATCCACTCCCCCTCAAAAACCAATACAAACCCAGATACAAAAAATCTGTGAATAAATCAAAGGCATCTTAATCTATAAGAAGAAGCACCGTCTTTTGAAAAACAGTGCTCTTAACTAAAAACAATGTAATGTGTGATCAAAATGCTGCAAAGTCTTGCATTGGTTCACGACATTGAGGGCACGAAGTTCCTGGTATTATACCTTCAGCTTTTTGGCATGATGTGCATAAACGCATGGGGCAGTTTTGCGCTCGTTGTTTGCATCCAGCACAAGGCAAGCGACGAAGTTGTACAACTTCTTGCGTCTTTTCATGAATCTCTCCTTGAGCCTGCATGCAAAAATAACATTCGCCCTGCTTCTCTTCTACATCTTCCTGCACCGGAGCACCAGGTCCTTGCTTGCCGGATTCAGAATCTAGCTGAGCCGATGTTGTTTGAGCTGGCTGTTGTGCTGTTGTAGTAGTAGTTGAAGAATTGTGTTTATTTTGCTGATTTTGTTGCTGTTGCCGCTGCACTTCAAGAAGCCTTTCTTGTTCTTCTTGCTCACGTTGTTGTCTTAATTTAGATATATATTCTAACCGCTGCAGTATCTCTTGGCTTTGTTTTACCTCATACCCTTTACAGGTATCCAACCAATCCATATATTCCGCACGCTGCTGAGGCGTTAACCTATCAATCTGTTCATTAGAATATGGTTTTATGGTTGCACACGCTGATGGCGTATAAGGATGAGTAAATAATGCGTACTCTTTTACTGCTTGCTCAGTCAGTCTATTATGCACAACAGTTACATTGCGCGATAGCGTAAATGTTTCATCCCGTTTTTCTTTGAGTAATGCACATTCTTGCCGCCATTTATGCACCTTTTTCTTCAAAAATTGAATAGAGGTATTAAATGATTCCGTACCGTTATGGCGCGCCTCAGAAAGCAACATATTGATATCACCGTTGTGAATATAACTTTCATCATAATATGCTTCCGTCACCTGACGTTGATCACATACAACCGCACGCATGAATGGTGTTTTGCCATTCCTATCTTTTTCATTAAATGAAAGTCCACATGATTTGTAATACTCAATCAAATGCTTATGTCCATAATCGGCAGCCTGATGCATTAATTCTTGACCATGAATATCTGCATGTTTTCTATTTAATAACTGCACACAGTCGAGGGATCCTTTTCGCGTTGCACGAGCTATAGCCGTCAAACCTTGCCCATCCTTTGCATTCACCCGCGCACCATAATTGATGAGGAGCTCTAAGGTAATCGCATCACCATTCTGTGCTGCATGAGACAATGGTGGCATACCATGATGATCACGCACGTTACAATCAGCCCCTTTTTCAAGCAATGTTTTGGTAAATTCTACATCATTGTTGTTAACCGATTGGTGAATTGCCGCATAGCCATCATACGCTAACCGATTGATCAGGTCTTTATATTCAACAAACATATATTTTGCATCGTTATTTCCGTGCGCAATAGCAAGATTAAGACACGAATTACCTTTATCATCAAGTAACAATGGATCAGCACCTTCAGCTAAAAATGCTTCTAATGAAGAATGGCCCAGTCCTTTTTTTACCGCCGTATGCATTGGCGCATTACCGTCATTATTTTTGACATTCATTACCTTTTTATGCAAAGCAAAAGGAATCACTTCGTATTTTTCGTTAGAAAGAGCGATACTTAAACCCGAGTCACCCGTTGCCGTTATTTCACCGGCACAATCAGGATCATATGCAACTAATTGTTGAGCACATCCAGCAAAACCGGATTCGCATACTCGAAGAAATGCAGTGGAATTCTTTTTATTTTTGATGCGAACATCTGGACCTTGTTGCAATAATAGAGCAAGATTTTTCTCATATCCCTTTACTGCCGCTATAAATACCGCTGTGCTACCATTTTCGTTCACTTCATTAAGAGTATCAGTCGTAATGCCACATCCAAGTATATGTAATAATGGTTCTGAATTATCGTTCGATGCAGCCCAATGAATTGCAGTATTCTTGTTTTCATCTGCTAACGATACATCAATGCCCTTATCAAGCGCATACTTAAGAGCAGAAATATCATTACGAGCAATTGCACGGACTGCTATAGATCTTTTCTTTGTATCAATCGTATTAATATTACTTAACGACGCGGCCATATCTGCCAACTCAAAATTACCTACATCAATTGCTTGCGCAAATGGGGTAAGCCCTTCTTTATTGCATTTTTTCATATTGGCTTGCACTTCAAGCAAAAACTGTACCGACTCTTTATGGCCACCACGCATTGCCATATGAAATGGCGTATCCCCATTATTATCCTGTTCATTAGGGTTTACACGATCTTTTAATAATAAATTGCGCACAAGCTCTGGATCATGTATATCGCGGTGGAGTTGTGTTTTTCCCTCATTATCTTTTGCGTTAGGATTTGCACCCAACTTAATTAAATGAGAGGACATCTCTACAAGTGCCTGAGGATCGCCAAAATTATAGGCATAATTCAACGGTGTTTTTCCCGATGCATCCGGAATGTCAACAGGGCAGCCATGCTTTCTGAGTATGTCAATTCCCTCTTTATGTTGATTCACCACACAATGGTGCATCGGAGTCATGCCATGGGCATCACACTTCTCACGCAGATTTTTATAGGCAGCAAAAAGTTCAATCATGGGAGATTGCTTATATTCAATAGACCAGGTCAACCAATTTTTGTCATCAGATAGACGCTCCAACACCCGTTCGTCAGCGTTAATAAGCATAGTAGCCATCGCGAGTTTGCCATCTTTAACTGCCAGCGTCATAGGGATCATGTTATGCTTATTGGGTATTGCTTGACTTGCTTCACGCCCGGCAATAAGTGCATCCAACACATCTTGATGACCATGTTTTACTGCGCAAAAAAGTGGCGTTTCCCCTTCATCATTACGTATATTAACCGCCGGCAATGGATAATCAAATAACCATCCATAGCAAATACGATACAGTAATGTACGCTTTTCGGGCTTAGTTAATACTTCTATAACTTCTTTATGTCCGCATTCCGCTGCAATATGCAAGCCATTATTACCATGCGCATCTCGCATTGCAAGATTTTCATTATTCTTTTTATATTCTTGTAATTTCTCAACATCATTTTTTCGCACTGCCTCAAAAAATAATTGCGAAAAATCTGAACTCTGTGCGCATACAATTCCAGAAGTGGAAAAAATGAGTGATAATAAAATTATTTTTTGCATAGTTATTATTTACACGTATAAGGTTGGGTTGTTATGTATTATTTAGAAAGCCACGCTCAGTGTAGCAAAAGGTACACTTTTTGAAACTGGGATTTAATAAAAATGTATACGAAAATTCCTATTTCTCGTTCATCTTATTGCGCTTGCTACAGCATAACCTTTGGCGTAGCCGAATAGCCCATGTGGCTCGACAATGTCTTTCGATGCTATGTATAAAAGTGAAGTTAGCAACACCTTCAAAAGCATGTTAACGCCAAAAGGTTTGGACGAATATAGTTATGAGAACCATCGCCAAAGTAATTCAATTGGAAGCATTTTGGAAGGACAAAAGATCCTTCAACATTGACAATTTGTCCATAACTGCATACTTTAATGAATATAGAAAAAATGTAATCTAAGGAGGGCCTTTTTATGAAACAGCGAACATGCCTTCTTTTTTGGGCCTGCTCATTCCTTCTTTTTGGCGCATGCCGCTACAAAGAGCCCTCCACTTGCCCAATTGAACAGGCGCTCAATACGTATGATATGAGCACCATCATAGAAACATTGCACTATGACCCTTGCATAACCGTGTATCCAAGCACTCATCCCGTTAATGATAGCAATCACGTTACTCTTTATGTGCATGGATGGGGAGAAAGTCAGCATACTATACCCTTTTTGAAAGCTAACTCTTGGTTATTACCAGAAACAGTTATCGGTTTTAATTTTCAAGATGCGCATGCGGATACTGGCATACCTCATCTAAAAAAAAGCAATTTCTGCCAAACTAATGACATTGCAACACTCATTGCCGTGCTTAAAGTGTTAGATGAATGCGCACTACCCACGCTTCATATGGTTGGCACTTCTGGTGGTGGTGGCACTATTTTAACTGCCATCGACAGGCTTATGCATTATAAACGACATAAAAAGTTCTTTAAACGGCTCTCTATTTCCCCGCAACAAGCAGAACGCATTCTAGAAAAGATAAAAGCAGGCACCATTGTGTTGAATTGCCCTCTTGCAGATTTATCTATGTCAGTGCGGGAAAAATTAGCACCATATGGCACATCCTTTTTAAGTCCTCTGCTTACCCATATTATTATGCCTTGCATCACTGATTACTCTCCAAGAAAAGATAGCCCACTCAAAGCCGCTGTTGCTGTGCAAAAGCTCGAGCTGCCTATTCTTGTGCATTTTCAAAAAGATAACTTAATTGTGGGCAATGATGCGGATGCACCGTTATATGAAGCTCTTAAAGGCCCTCATACGTACCTTGTTCTTGGTAATGATGGCGGACATTCTCACAGGGGTGAAACATTGGCACCTGCCCTGCATGCCTTTAGAAAAAAATATAATGGACCTCATATCACTGATGCGGATATGTTAGGCGCAGGAGCATCATTACTTGACCAATCACCATCCTACACTACCGACTGCACACCATATATTCACAATTTTTACACACACAAAACGTATCACTTTACCCCAAATACTGCACATAAATGGCAAGAGCAATGGGCAGCATACGATACAAAAAGTGTAGCAACTGCTCTTGGTTACAACCCGGTACTGCGCATCTATCAGGCAGATACACGCGTTCAAGGCAATAGCACAACCGTATATGCACATGGCTACGGAGATAATTATAAATTCACGATTCCCCTTTTTCAGTTAAATTCATATTTACTGCCGGGCACGGTGGTAGGGTTTAATTTCCAAGATGTCACCGAAGGCGCATTTAAAGTAAAAATAGGAAAATCAAGCGTGGGGCAAACAGCCGATATAGCGTCTCTTGCAACCGTTTTAAAAACGCTCGATGAATGTGATCTTGATACCATTCACTTATTTGGTTACTCAAGAGGCGGCGCAACGATTATCACCACTTTGGGGCGATTGTGCGAATATGATAACCATACTGATTTCTTCAACCATCTTAATATCGGCAAACCACAGGCGCAGCGTATCATCACAAAAATACAAGCAGGCACCATTATTCTGAATTGCCCTCTGGTAGATTCGCAAGCCGTTGCTCATTATTGGTTTGGTAAATTAGATAGTTTCGTAATGAAAAACATCATTCCTCGCATAATGGAACATAGAGCTGATGCTGACCAAGCAATCAACGCTGCACACATTATTCAACCTATGAATTTTAAAATATTAGTGCACTTTCAAAAACATGATACTGTTTTGGGAAATACGCCGGTTGATGCATTGTTTTACAATAATCTAAAAGGTCCGCACACCTATTTGGTGATTGCCGACGAAGGCGGCCATATGCATACCGGAAAAACACTGAGTAGTGCCGTACAAGCTTTTAGAAAAAAGTATAATGGCGCTTATTACCCAATAAAAAAATTACTTAAAGAAGGCGATGCTCTCTTAAAACAATCACCTTGCAATACTACCGCCGTTAATAATTATGTTGCACGCATGTACGCGTAGGGTGTTAAAGATAGTTTTCCCAAAAAAGTGACTTATTCGACAAGTCCTTCCCGCTCTTTAATCTTCGTATTTATGGTTTCCAATAAAGGTACTGTTAATTCCGACACGACATCCAATAATTTTTGATGTAATGCAGGGGTATGCTGTGGAATGTTTTCTATCTTACGCGCAACTTTCTCGATAACTTTCTCATCTTTAATTTTCTTTTCTATTTTTTGTGCTACCTGTTGAGAAAATCTTTCAATGAGACCATTAAGCTTCTGCTCTGATTGCTTATCAAAAAAATTAGTATAGTTGGACAGGCCATTTTGTATCTTATGCGCAATGTTCTCAGCCGACATTTCATCTTGCATCTTGATTTCTATTTCTTTTGCTAACTCCGGAGCCCAATGCCCAATCCACCATTCAACATTCGCCTCAGTTTGCTCTAGGAGTGTCTTGTCAAAACCAGCAGCAGCAAGCCCCTCTCCAACTAAGCTTCCGCCTCCTCCTACCGTTACATCAATAAGTTGATCGGCAATATATTTTTTTTTGTTTTCCGATATAGGAACTTGACCAATCTGATTACCCACTTGTCCTTCGACATATTCTACAAGCTTCAGTCTATCGACTACTTTCCGCAAAACTTTCTCCTTCATCTCTGCCATCTTACCTTCAAGCGTTGCCGGTTTTTTTGCGAAAATGTCTTGCTTTAGCAAATCAATCTTCTTTTTTTCAGATTCATAAGCAAGTGTTTCCATTTTTTGGGTAACTTTTCTTATTTCAATTCTCTCCTGATCACTCAATAAACGCTCTTTTGCAATCTGATCATAAAGGTTCAGAACATTTTCTCCGGCATTATAAGTACGTTCTTGTTGCGGCGTTCTATTAAAATGAGGCATCCAGGACCTCCAATCCGATACTTCCTTCTGCTTTTCAAAAGTAGTCCGTGATGATTGCAGCTGAGACTCAAGCGCTGCAGCCCTTTGTTTTTTTTCTTCTTCAATTTTTTTCAGATCAGGCAAATACGATTCGCTGGCCAAATTTCCCTCAATGGCCGGCGTTAGAAAGCCTCCTTGAGCCTTCACCTGTGATGCCGCTTCTTTTACTTGTGTTTGCGCTCGCGAAAGCATACGTGAACCATGTTTATACACATCAAACAAAAATTGAGAACGCCAATTATGCAATCCTTGCGGTTGTTGCTCTTGTGGTTGTTGCGTAAGGGGCCGCTCAGATAGGGAAGGGGTATATAATGCTGAATATTGTTTTCTCAATGAAGAGTATGTTGCGGGATATAATAGCGCACGCGCTGCAGGACTCAATTCAAAAGGTTTTTTTAAAGTAAGTTCTGCTGGTTGCTCAACTCCCATAGAACCAGATTGGGGTCGCGAGAAACGCGACTTAAAATTAGAAAGCGATTCATCTTTCTGGCTAACAGGTAACGTGCCAAGAGGCTGAGCAACTTCTTGTGAACCCCCTCTTTGCCTTATTGATGAAGGTAAAATCGGCGTTGGGCGGTACATACGGTAATGAGCCGCCTGCATTTCTCCAATACTCACGATGCTTATCATCAGAAATATGCTTATTATTACTCTGTTCAACTTTTGACCTCCATATAAATCTACTCTAGCACCAGTATAACAGCTCCTTAAGCACAAACACAATGCTGCAGGTTGAAATTTTTATAGCAGGAAACCCTTGAATAAGCATCTTTTTTTTATAACAGCCGAACGTATCTTCACACGCCTTGCATCCCATGGTATTCTAATGGAAGAGATACGTCGGTTAAGTCTTTACCATATGGCATTTTCATGATAACGATACAAACACATTAGCTATCTCCATCTTTTCTCACTTACTTCTTTATGTTTTTTGTACAAGTCTCGTTTTTTACAGAGGTTTATCATGATTTTAGCTCGCAATATTCGTCTTTCATTTGGTAATCAAACCGTATTTGATGACATTTCTTTCAGCCTTAAAGGACCTGAGCGCATTGGCCTCTTTGGCCTTAATGGTTCCGGCAAATCAACCATGCTCAAGGTAATTGCAGGTCAGCAGAAGCTAGATGGCGGCAAAGTATCCATCGTCAATGACGCCACTGTTGCCTATTTGCCTCAAGAAGTCACCTTGCAATCCGAAAAGTCTGTTCTTGATGAAACATTAAGCACATTTACTGAAATGACGGCATTGCAACACCAGCTTAAAAAACTTGAAGCAGAACTTGCAGTTGATTCGCATAATCTTGAAATAATTGAGGCATATGCCCAAGTATGCGAACAGCTGGCACTCATCAACCCAGAACAAAAAAGAGCGTCAACAGAACGCATGCTTGTTGGCCTTGGTTTTGATCAAAATAAACTTTCTGACCAAGTACACACCCTGAGCGTTGGTTGGAAAATGCGTATTGTGCTTGCCAAATTGCTCCTGCAAAATGCCGATTTTTATCTTTTTGACGAACCTACAAACCATTTGGACATCGTCACCAAAGAATGGTTTTTAAAGTTTTTAGAACAATCAGCATTCGGTTTTTTACTCGTATGTCACGAAAAACGGTTCTTGAATCGCCTCTGCACCGAAATTATGGAATTGGAACGTGGTCATGCGACTATGTACTCTGGCGGTTATGACGATTATGTTAGGCAAAAAGAAGAGAATTTAACACGTCTTACAGCCGCATATATTAATCAGCAGAAAGAAATCAAGCAGATGAAAGAGACGATCAATCGCTTTCGCGCGTCTGCAAGTAAAGCTGCAATGGCTCAGAGTATGATCAAAAAATTAGAGAAAATAGAACTCATTGAGATACCGCCTACCTCAAAATCTATGAACGTTACCTTTCCACCTTTGGAACGGTCTGGTCGCACTGTATTGACGGTCAAAAACGTATCACAAACATTTGGCGACAAACAGATTTTTAAAAACGCCTCTTTTGAAATTGAACGTGGGCAACGCGTCGCTATTGTTGCGGCTAATGGCGTGGGTAAAACAACGTTGCTTAACCTTGTGTGTGGCAAATTACCACTTCAAACTGGTACTGTTGAATTTGGACATGCAGTTACATCAGCTATATTCGATCAGGATCAGACTGCTTCACTTGCCATGCAACGCACGGTATTTGAAAATGCGTGCAGTGATGCTCAGAATGCAACCGAGCCTCAAATCCGTGCTTTATTAGGAGCATTTCTATTCAGCGGTCAAATGGCCAATAAAAAAGCAAGCGTCTTGAGTGGTGGAGAACGCAACCGTCTTGGTATGATAAAAGTCCTCTTGAAAAATGCTAATCTGTTGCTTCTTGATGAACCCACAAACCATTTGGACATTCCATCTAAAGATCTACTATTAAAAGCGCTCAAAAACTATGAAGGCACCATCCTGTTTGTCTCTCATGATCAGGATTTTGTAAACCAACTCGCAACGCATATCATAGAGCTCACACCAAATGGCACGGCCCTCTATCACGGCAACTATGATGAGTTTATCCATCAAAAGGAACTCACCGCGCCAAAAACAACTGGTGAACAAAAGGCTAAACAAAAACAGGCAGCACCAATACCAACTAATCCGGCCGACAGAAAAAAAGCTGCTCAAGTCCTGGAAAAAAGAATCGCAGCATGCGAAAAAGAAATTGCCAAAATTGAACAATCATTTGAACAGTTAGAATATGGCGAACCAGCATTTGATCGCGCTCTGAAATCACTGCAAACACTCCAGCAAGAACATGTAGACCTCATGAAAGAGTGGGCAATGCTCAATGAGTAATGAGCTGATATTTTTGATTCAAACTATGAGCATAAGCCTCAGCACCCTTGTGGCGTTGAGGCTTGGTGCCGCAGCACTTGTTACCTTTATAGGCATCTATTGCCTTCTTGCCAATGTGTTTGTTATCAAACAAATTACGTTGTTTGGCCTTCATGCCACATGCGCAGACGCTTTTACCATTGGTGCTACCTTTGGCTTGAATATGCTCCAAGAATATTACGGCCCCAAAATCACCAAAAACGCAATTGCCGTTAACTTCTTTGTGCTTGCCTTTTATGTGCTCATGAGTTCAATTCATCTATGGTACCAGCCTAATCTCTCTGATAGCTCCCATGTTCACTTTCTTCCCCTTCTTGCTCATGCGCCACGGATTGTGGTTGCCTCTTTTGTGGTCTATTTTATGGCACAAACCCTTGATTATTATGTGTATGGCTTTTTAAAGCGCATATGGAAAACTCGTTTACTTATGATGCGCAATGGCCTTTCTAGCGCACTATCCCAACTGTTCGACACCATTGCCTTTAGTTTCTTAGGCCTGTATGGCATTGTTGATCACATCGGTGAAATTATCATCATTAGCTATAGCATTAAACTCCTGGCAATCCTGCTCAGCTCCCCTTTTATCGGTCTGTCTCGCTTTTTCTACCGCCCCTAATTTTACCCAAACCCTTGCATTGGCTATTTCAAATAGGCAATACTTATAGGTGAAGAGGTTTAGGATTACGGAAAAAGTTAGGAGTAGGGGAAATGGAGATCAAAAAAAATAATATACTATTCACAGCAGGCACATTATGTGTGCTTCTGACCACTTCTGCTTTTTCGGCATATGATAAATTAGATGCCATCATAAAGTTATATAAAAATACGAAAGATACGAAAACATATGATTTTAAAGTAGAAATAACTGGGGCTAATAATAGAGGAAATGCATTATTCAAAAAAAGGGCATGGCTTGGCGGAGGGGAACTTACAATCCAAGATGGGCGTCACAAAAATTTAACACGAATATTCATTCCAGACGATCAAGATCGATTCTTTTTTGACTCTACTCAAATTGACAGTGTATATCTTCCTGCTATCGATGCTATTACAGAAGTTAATGGACCTCGCATCCGTTTCCTTTCACGAGCAGAAACAGCTAAAGGATTAGAAAACGAAAAAAAGAAATTAAAGCGAGCCATTCTAAATCTTAGTAACGGATTAAGAAACAATATATTTGATTACATACTAAATGATATTAATCAATTTCCTGCTGGCGGAGGCACTCAAGAAGCAGCAGCAAATGAAATGTGTAAATTAATAGAAAAAGGCCTCGGAGGCAATAGCACGGCTACATCTTCCGTTCAACTTGATACCGACATCGATAGAATGAAGGCAATATATCAACATGCAGAAGCGTTTTGCAAGAATTATACTACAAAAAAAGAACCTCCTGTAATGTCTATGTCCCCTCAAATAGATCTGTATGGCGAAAACCCTATTAATCAATCTGCTCGCACTATTTACCGGCTTGTACAAAATTTTTGTGCAACACTTGGTGTAGAGACACCCGCCATGTATTCTTGGATTTCCATAAGTGGCATAAAAACAGGTCTTTTATATGGCGGCAGCGCTGCAGCAGTTCTTGGGCTTAGTTACTATGTTATACAAAATCCTGAAGCTCTGAGCACTTTACTTGAAAAGGGACAATCTACAATCAGCAATATAAAGATACCCTCATTACCAAAATTCCAATTTTCCCCAGCTCCAGCACCGTTTCTCCCAGCAGAAATATAGGAATTAACTATGATAATCAAAAGAGCATTTGCAGCCTGCGCCCTTCTGACATTGCTCTTAGGGAAACTTGCCCATGCAGATGTAGACAATAATGTTTGGTTTATTCTGCATAAAAAAAGTGAATGCAGTGGCTCGAACGCATGTAATTTTTGGTTTGAAATGCACTTGGTTAATGAAAACCCATACTTCGAGTTAAAAGCAGAAAATACCTTTAGCGGTGATAATGATGTAATTGAAGTAAGTGAAAAACAATTTCGATTTAATTCTGAACAGATGAAATCGCCAGGAAAACGCCATCTTGCAACTGAGACCTTTTATAAATATGTAAAATCCGCATTTACCAATCAAATAAAAAGTGATGAAACTGGAAGCCAGATCAATATTGTTATTGATATGTTTAAGCCGGAAAATGCTTTCACCAAACCTTACCATGCATTATATCAACAGGTAAAAACTTTATGTTTAGCGCATAACATTACTTTAAAAGCAGAGCCTCAACAACTCCTGCCTATTCAACAACCTATTACTTTTTGGTCACAAGTCCGCACATTTTTTGGTTATCAATAGGGGGAACTAATTATGAATACAAAACATCTTCTTATACTTTTTACGTGGATAACCGGCACATATGCAGAAAATGTGCACTTCACTATTAAAAAAACTGGTGAAAATTCGGAAAATTATGAAATATTTATAATACCTACCACAAATCTTAATCCCAGTTCTCTACCTAATAATTTTATTATAGCCAAAAATACAATCAAGATTGATGCTACTTCGGGAAACAACCTTAATGAAAACGATAAATCCTCATTTAAAAATCTAGATCAAGCAATCAAAACCAAAATGACAGACTCTATTTTTTATTTTAATCCCAAAACGGACCCAGCTCCTACAAATACTATCAATGTAACTATTAATGACCTTAGTGTACCTACAGAATTCAACCAAGCATACCGTGACTTATACAATGATGTACGCACATTTTCGCAAGCCATTAGCCAACCAAACACCCTTTCCCGCATAAAATCGTACCTACAGTCACTCATATTTAAAACCCCTCATGAACTTATTAACCCAAAACCCATACTTCCCGACCTTGCAGCCGAGCCAACTCTTTTACAACAACATGGTGGCAAAGTTGCTACTGCTGGAGCAGTTGCTGCATCTGGTCTTGCCGCATGGCTTTATCTTAAGTCAAAACAAACTGGTCAATAACGCGTTTCAAGCCTCTTTTGCAATTGATGCCTCTTTAAATAGGCCATCATCTCCTCAAAACTTAAACACGTGCTCAAGATTAAAACAAAAACCAGCCATTAATTTCTGTTTGCCATAGACAAAAAACGATACTTCTTTATACTAACAACAAATGGATACTTATTTTCAGGAGGTTATTGTGATCAGAAAATGTCTCATAGCATTATTTCTTGTGTGGGCGGGAGCTTCGCATGCAATGCTTATTCAAGTAAAACGACCATATGCTATTGCTAAAGAACCGTCACTAGAAGAATGCGCTTCGGCAGACGAACTGTTAGGGGTACACTTTAGCTCTCTACATGTATCGCGCACTTCAACTCAGGTAATAAATAAAAAAGCTGAGCAAGCTTTAGATCGTTATTCACTCATTATTGCTCTGTTAGAAAAAAATGACTTTCCCCTAGACATTCAAAGGGAAATAACATCAAAACTTTACCTGCTCGATAGGGATATGATTAGGATAGCGCCCCACATTGCTAATCGTCGAGACTATCGGATAGTTACATCTACGGCGATAAAAGAAATTAACGAACGAATTGCTATGATTCGGTCTACCGGCGAGCAACAACAAGAAGACGCGTATAACGCCGTTCTTAAAAAATTATGCTACGATAAGGTTCAATTATCAAAAAAAGGTCCTATAACAGGAAGAAATCTTGTTCGCGCTTTTCAATATGTGGATACAACGCGTATTCCAGGATCGCAAGTAGGATCACTCACCCCACTGTGGAGCCCTATTTCTCTCTATTATGAGCATGTTCTTCTAAAACAATATGCCGATGCACCATATACCCAAGATTTACCTGTTTTTAATACCAAATCTGTCTCACCTGATATTTTTAACAATCTAAATCAATTATATGGCGCCAATATAAAATATAAAAGCAGCGTATATTATCAACCAAAACCAAATCAGGTTGAGCATCTACAATCTCTTACCGATACTGCCAAGTTTAAATGGCATAAAGATCCCCGTCATAACACGGCAGTTCATGGGTCTGTGGGTGTTGTATGGTTTACCTATCCCGAACAAACAGATAGCCAACTTACCAGCCAACAATCACCATGGATGCACATTAATGCTGCAACCGAGCACCTAGACCGCTATGAGTTACTCCAATCTAAAGGCCGATGCATACTACAATAAATGGTAAAAATTGTTATTACATTCCATGTAAAAAAAGTATAATTATCATATGCCTTGCGCTCGCCGTTTGGTCTGCCACATAAAAAACTTGCGAGGCTCGGTAATACTTAATCTAAAATCTGATGATTTATACAACACTTCACCTGAAATGAGCATGAATACACCCTATTTTTGGTTTGAACTTATCTATCAATCGAGAAAATCTCGTGCACGTGTTGGTCGCATCCACACGCCGCACGGCATCATTGATACGCCCAATTTTGTACCTGTTGGCACCAATGCCACACTCAAAGCCATGGATTCTGTTACTGCCGACAATCTGGGCGTGCAGCTTATGTTTTGCAACACCTATCATTTAATGCTACAACCTGGCACTTCGTTGGTACAAAAAGCTGGTGGCCTCCACTCATTTATGGGGCGCACGCAGCCCATTATTACAGACTCTGGCGGTTTTCAAGTTTTTAGTCTTGCGTATGGCACCGTACATGAAGAGCTTAAAAGCCAAGGCAAAAAACGAGGAACCAATTCTGTTCTTAAAATTTCAGAAGATGGGGTATTGTTCCGCTCCTATAGAGACGGCGCAGAAGTATTCTTAACGCCAGAAACATCGGTGCTAGCGCAAAAAGATCTGGGTGCTGATATTATTATTCCTTTTGATGAATTGCCGCCCTATCACATTAGCGCCCAAGCGCTCATTAAATCGCTTGAGCGTACGCATAGATGGGAACAACGCTCACTTGAAGAACATAAAAAAAATCCGCAACAACAAGCGATGTACGCGGTGATTCATGGTGGCGTGAATCCCGAGCTACGTGCAAAAAGTTGCGCGTTTTTGAGCAACTTGCCGTTTGATGGCTATGCAATTGGCGGGAGCTTGGGTAAAACTCATGCACAAATGATTGAAATGCTCACCCTGCTTATGCCACAACTTCCTCAGCATGCGCCAAATCATTTATTAGGTATTGGCGATCTTGGCTCTCTTGCTTCTTGCATCCCATTAGGAATTGACACCTTTGACAGTTCACATCCAACGCGTTGTGCACGCCATGGCCTTATTTTTACCACAGGCGGCAATCTTAAAATTCTCAACAGTATTCATAAACTAGATTTTGACCCACTAGATGCAGCGTGCAGCTGTTATGTGTGCCGCACCTATAGCCGCGCCTATCTGCACCACTTATTTAAAGCAAAAGAAGTTACGGGTCATATACTCGCATCGCATCACAATGTACACTTTATGATGCAGCTCATGACTCACTATCGCCAACGCATTTTAAACGGAGAATTATAAATGGAATCTCTTATCACGTCACGCAGTAACCCAATAATTAAAAATACGGTTCTGCTTCAGGAAGCTAAACACCGCGCACAACAAGGTCTTTTTATTGCTGAAGGGCTGCGCACCTGTAGCACTTTAATGCAAAACGGTTTAGAGTGTGTCACCCTTTTCGTGACACCGGCAACTGAGCATCAAATTTCAACGCTAGCCAATGCACGGCAAAAAATCTTAGTAGCCCCAGACGTAATGGGTAAGATAAGTACGGCGTCGTCGCCAAGTGGCATTTTAGGGGTATTTAAAATTCCTACTAACCCCACAGGCCCATTGGCGGTGCCTGGATTAGTATTAGCAGATGTTAATGATCCTGGTAATATGGGAGCGTTAATTCGTACTGCCGCAGCGGTGAATGTGCGTACCGTGGTTATTGTAGAAAGTTGTGATCCATGGAATTCAAAAGTGATACAAGCAAGTGCAGGCACTATTGGCATGATGCGTATCATACGCTGGACGTGGGAAGAACTAATCGCACATAAAGGTTCAATACCTTTGTATGCATTGGTTGTTGAAAACGGCACTCCTATTCAAAACGTGAATACACAAAACGGATTGTTAGTAATAGGTAACGAGGCACACGGCATTCCCTCCGCATTACTTACCGATTGCGAACAATTAGTCACCATTCCAATGCCAGGCAACACCGAAAGCCTTAATGCTGCCGTTGCTGGTTCTATTGCCCTCTACATGGGAAACGTTAAATAGTAACCTACAAAAAAAACCTGTAAGTTTTAATCCTTACAGGTTCTCGTCTTATACCAATACAAAAGCAATAGATAAAATACCTCACTAGAAAATCTTATTCTTTGCCAGCGGGTTGATATTAATTTTTAATTTCGTATTTTATTATGTTCGCGTTCTTTGTGTAATAATCAGAATTATTTGTATTTCTTATGTAATAATCAAAATCGTTTGTTATTTTTGACATCATCTGATTCGACCCTTTTTCCGTCATCATCTCTGACATAATTCGATTAAGCATCAGATCCCACTCTTTTTGTTGCCTTTCTTTTTTCTGCAACTCTCTTTCTTCTCGGTGTAATTCACTTATTTCACCATCTATTTTTTCATCTTTCAGTCGATACCACTTCACTTTTCCTGCGTAATACATCCACCCTAAGCCAGCAGGTGCCGTTATTACACTACCTAGAACTATTCCTGTTCCTACCACGTCACCGATTAAGCATCCGAGACCTGATCCAACGAGCACATACGGCAATAGACCACCTGTTAAGCTGGTACCTACTACAGCACCTGCTGCAAAAGCACCCGTTCCCGCCAACCCCAAAACCCCCATTCCCTGTACAATGTCAGAACATTCATCTCTTAATTTCAAAGAATGGTTATGGACTTCCGCTGAAGCTCTACGCTCTTTCCACAATCGGTCTAATTTCGCAGCACTTGTTTCTATAACTTTTGGAACAATAGTTGTTTTAACTATTTCTCGCACATCATCATGCAATCCTTCATCCATTGCATATACACGCTGCGCGTTATTCAAGCCGAGCAATCCAATCAGCGCAACTAATAATTTTTGAGTCATGGTATCTCTTTATCTATAAATTCGTACAATTTTTATCTTACTTTAGTCTCTTTTTTTTGCTCAGAAATTTTTTTTATAATTTTTTGCATCTCATTGCTTGTTCTTTTAGCTTCTTTTGATTTTTCGTCTATTTTTTGCTCACAATAGCGCTTTAAGCCCTTTGACGCACAAACTACTGCGCATCCTGACCCGATAAAAATCAACGATAGCGGTATAGATATAAGGGAAATAGGTAAAACTGCAAGGCTCGCTGAAGCTAAAACAATCCCCGTTTCTTGCGCATTCTTACTTATCTTTGAAAGGTGTCTTTTGCTTTTGACAAGACATCCGTGATGATCTTCTAATCTTTTTAATTCTTGCTCTAATATTTCACGCGTAGGCAGTTCGTTCGAAAAAATAGGCGCTGCATCATGGAATAGGTTTTCATTTATTTCACGCGCATAAGACGTAAAATGCGTCACCATCAGCATAACAACTATCAACGATCTATTTTTCACTACATTCATACACACTCTCTCTACTAATGTTTAGTTTATATATTGTTTTTTTCTATGTTGATCTTTTGATGGGACGTTCTTGTAGTATGATTTTCATACTGAGGGGTTACCAGTTGGCAATTTTTGAAACATGCCAGTTAAAATTCCGTCTCTCGCCTTGTATTTCTTACCTCTTGTATCTGTTGAGCCCGTTGTATTTTTTCATTTAAAACACAACCGAGCCAACAAGAACTAAGACTGCACGTTACCAAAACACTTCGAGCAGCACATCGCGTAGCTACCTTAGTGGCGCCAGCATTCCCCCCCCAAAACCGTTCCCACCTTTGTGGATTGGTATCAAACGACGCTAAAAGTATGCCGCCCGGTATAGCTGCCAGCACGTGATAGGGGTTAGGCATATTCCGCACGCCCTTCTTTTGCTCGTCTATTGTTGTATTATCATCTACGGCAGTCATAGAGTGCTGGGTGCTTAAGCACATCACCGCTATGAAAATAAGTGCAATTCTATTTTTCATCATTACCATCTTTATTTACTTCATCATCTCTATTTACTTCTTTTTTAAGAATATCTTTTTTTGTATCGTCAGCCTTATTTTTAAACAAAGTTTCGGCGACTTTTTTGGGCGTTTCTTTAATTTTTTGAATAATAGCCTGTTGAAGATGTTCAGGCAAATTTGAAATGGCCTTAAGGGCCCGTAATGACAAAATAGCCGAAACTCGCTCTAAAAGCGCCGGCACAGTTGCATAGACGGGAAGTTGCAGCAGCATACAGCTGCTCACAAATAGTGCAAAAAGCAATCTTCTCATAA
>Ga0206924_1020_pt1 | contig 51911 bp, 37 predicted proteins | sample Alteio_BWOrgHeat_61_FD_152947 | JGI IMG/M metagenome (GOLD analysis project Ga0206924, IMG submission 152947) | Enriched cells from forest soil in Barre Woods Harvard Forest LTER site, Petersham, Massachusetts, United States -... | ecosystem: Environmental > Terrestrial > Soil > Temperate forest >...
TCGATCGATTCATCAATGCGGGGGAGGAGGCATCGTGTGCCATGATGAAAGGCCTGTTGAGGGACGGCGAGTGGAACACCGAAACTTTCGTTGCCCTGCGCGACGGTCGGAAAATAGCCGTGAGTGAACGGGCGACACTGGCACGCGATGCGGATGGGCAACCCAGCGCCATCCTCTTCATCCACAACGACATCACCGAACGCAAACTGGCGGAGTGAGAAAATGAATTCATAGGGGTCAATCAGGAAGGTTGAAATAAAAAGCCGCTCCGCAGCCGGGCGTGGATTCCGCCCAGATGCGACCGTGGTGCCGCTCCACGATCTTCTTGCAGATGGCGAGTCCAATCCCGGTGCCGGCGTATTTGCGGCGCGTGTGCAGCCGTTGAAAGAGCCCGAAAACCCGTTCGCAAAATTCCGGCTCAAAACCAATGCCATTGTCCCGGACGGAGAATAGCCACTCGCTCTCGTGGCGCTCGGCGTTCACCCAGACCTCGGGTTGCTGGTCACCGCGGAACTTGATCGCGTTGCTCAGGAAGTTCTGGAAAAGCTGCACGATCTGGCCCTCGTTGCACTTCAAACTGGGCATGGAACCAGTGACGATGCGCACGCCACTTTCCTCGATGGCCGTCTCCAGATTTTCGCAGGCCCGTTGGACGAGGGAAGCGAAATCGGCTTCCTGCAGTTCCGCCCCCTGCTGATCGACCCGCGAATAGGAGAGCAGTCCATCAATGAGCGATTGCATTCGCTTGGCTCCGTCGACCGCGTGGTTGATGAATTCCTGACCGCGGACTTCCAACTTCTCGGCGTATTGCTGCCGGAGCAGTTGGACGCAACTCGTCACCGCGCGCAACGGCTCCTTCAGATCGTGCGAAGCCACATAGGCGAATTGTTGTAACTCCTGGTTGCTCCTCTCCAACTCCCCCACCATTTTGCGCATCTCAGCCTCCACCTGTTTCTTTTCCGTAATGTCGCGCGCAATGGTCGATGCAGCAACGATCTGGTTCGAAGCGTCGCGGATCGGGGATATGCTGAGCGAAACACTGAGCCGGGCTCCATCCTTGCGGACGCGCTCGGTTTCAAAATGGCCAACCGTTTCGCCAGCGCAGATACGGGCCATGATCTGTGGTTCTTCCTCAAGGAGATCCCGCGGAAAAATCATGACCATCGGCTGACCGATCGCTTCCGCTGCAGTGTAGCCAAAAGTTCTTTCCGCACCCGGATTCCAGCTGGTGATAGTCCCGTCGAGCTTTTTGCTGATAATTGCATCGCCGGACGATTGCACGATAGTCGCGAGTTGCGCCTGGACGGCCGACGCGCGTTTCCGCTCTTCCAAATTTTTGCGCAGCTCCTCATTAGCCGCCTCCAAATCAGCCGTGCGCCGCTGGACCCGGGCCTCCAATTCCGCATTCAACGCGCGCAATTGTTCTTCCGCCGCACTCCGAATGCGCACTTCCTCTTCCAAGGCTTGATTAACAGACCGAAGCTGCTTGGGACTCGGGAGCGAGAGGGCTTGGGGCATCAAGCGCGTGAGGAGAAAAGCCGTGGGGACCGAGGCGATGGCGGTGATGAGCTTTACCGAACCCGAGAGCCAGTAAGCGGAATGCCAGACATTCCACACCTCCAGAAGGTGGGTCATGCCACAGGCGAGAATGAAGATCGCGAAAAGGAGAAACATCCATCGAAAATCGATGTCGCGGCGCCGTCGCACAAACCAGGCGAGGGAAATCGGGATGGAAAAATAGGAAAGGGCGATAAGTGCATCGGAAAGGACATGAAGTTCGATCAACCTTTTCGTCCAAAAGTAACAATGTCCATGCGGCATGAAGCCTTCACCCGAAAAGAAATCATGGAGGGACGTCATCATAGCACTGCTTTGTTTAATACATGAAAACTGACCGTCCAAAAAAGTTTCACCCGATCAACGCCGGCTGTCGAATATCCGCAGGGTTTTCCCGCCGCAATCCAAGATATGCGGCCAATACCCCAGAACACCAAACTTAGATTCATCAGAATCATAAGAGCTTCCTCTTTGTCGACCATTGTCGACATCTTTTCCCTTCCCCACAATCAAAATTTAAAGAAATCGCTCGGGACCGGATTTCAGGCTTCTCGGCGAGCAAAATTTGGACCGATTCAACCTGCCTGTGCGGTCAACAACTCGCTCACCTTGTCCAATAACACCGCCAGGGTATAGGGCTTTGGCAGGAAGGCGATACCCGCAGGAAGCCCGCCTGATTGCGCGAGGGCATCGCGCGTGTACCCGCTGCATAATAAGACGCGGGTGCCAGGTCGCAATCGACCGACTTCTTCGGCGAGTTGCACTCCCGTCATACCAGGCATGATCACATCGGTGACGAGCAGGTCGAGACGTGTGGTTCCCAGTTCAGCCAGGCGGCTCAATGCGTCGGGGCCATCTTCGGCCACGATCACCCGATAACCGGCCTCGAGCAAAATCGTCTCGCCGATTTCCCGCAGCATCGGCTCATCGTCCACGAAAAGAATCGTCGGCACGTCCGCACGGGTCTCGAACGAGGGGATGGGTGGGATTTCCTCATTGATCGCTTCCAAGCTGGGCAGAAAAAGGTGAAAGACCGTTCCGCGACCCGGATAACTGTGCACGATGAGATATCCGCCGCTCTGCTCGACGATGCCGCGGCACATGCACAGACCAAGGCCCGGATGGTGCCCCACGGTTTTCGTGGTAAAAAAGGGTTCGAAGATGCGCGCGAGCACTTCCGCATCCATCCCGAAGCCCTGGTCCGTCACACTGAGCCGAGTGTACTTCGTTGCCCCATCGTGGCCATTCGCGGGGCGTTCGTGAGAATCGAGAGCCATAGGAATTGCTTCGAGCGTAAAAATTCCGCCATTCGGCATCGCCTCACGCGCGTTGGTCGCGAGTTGCAGGATGACCTGTTCAAATTGCGCCGGGTCCTGCCACACGAGCGACTCGCCATGGGTGGCCACGGTCAACCCGATATCGGAGCCGAGCAAAAGGGCCAGCCTCGGCTCCAGCACCCGCAGCCAGCTCGCAAGCTCGAGTGCCTGCGGCTGAAGCACCACGCGACGGGAGAACGCGAGCATTTGCCGGGTCAGTTCCGCCGCACGCTTGGTCGCCGCCTGAATCTCCGCAAGGTAGCCGGCCTCGGGACTGCGGGCTGGCACCCGCATCTGCGTCAATTCTGCCAGGCCTTGCACAGCCGTGAGGATATTATTGAAGTCGTGGGCCACGCCCCCTGTCAGGCGCGCAATCATGTCTTCTTTCTCGAAACGATTGCACTCCACTTCCGCCTGCAACCGCACCCGCTCCGTGACATCGCGCGAATTGAAGACGATCCCGTGGACCATCGGGTCATCGAGCAAATTGTTGCCACTGCCTTCTAATAGACGGTAGCTGCCGTCCGCGTGGAGAAAGCGAAAACGAATGACCGGTGTATTGCCCCGACGGACCAGCGCCTCCTGAAAAGCGCTCATCACCGCCGCATAATCCTCCGGATGCACAAACTCAAAAGCATTGCGTCCGCGATAGTGGGCCGGGGCATGGCCAAGTTCACGCTCGATCGACCTACTCTCGAAACGGATCGTTCCGTCAGCCTCCAGGATCGAAATGAGATCGAGCGAGTATTCTGTCAGGTGGCGGAAATAGGCCTCGCTCATCCGTAAGCCCTCCGAGACCTTCCTTTCGGCTTCCAGGGCCTTTCGCCAGCGAATCTTCTCCATTAGCGCCATCGTTTCCCGGGCCAGGCCGCGCAAGGCGTCCCGCTTCACGCGGGAAAAGCGGCGGGGTTTCCGATCGATCGAGCAAACGGTGCCAATCGGAATACCCTCGGGAGTGACCAGCGGAGCGCCGGCATAAAATCGGATTTCCGGCCCTCCTGTTACGAAGGGGTTATGGCGAAAGCGTGCATCATGGAGCGCATTCGGCACGACCATCACTTCTTCCGGATGTTCGATCGCCCGGGCGCAAAAGGCGTCTTCGATGGGCGTTTCTCTCACTTTCAGCCCGACGCTCGCCTTGAACCACTGGCGATATTCATCGAGCAAAGTCACCGTGGCCATCGGCGTGTCACAAATCTGGCTGGCTCTAACAGCCAGCTCGTCGAATTCCTTTTCCGGCGCTGTATCCAAAAGCTCGTAGTTTGCCAAAGCATCCAGGCGCTTTCGCACGTCCGTTGATGAAGGAGGCATGGCGATCAATTCGGCACTAAGAGCATCCCAAGGGGACGATCGGAGGCTTCTTCAAGGCTTCGTTGTTTCGGGAGATAAGCAAACATGATTCTCACCGACTCTCTAGCCGGTCGACTGCCAGCGACATTGCGGAATCTACGGATTTTCGCCGCCCCCTCAGGAATCTTCGGCATCGAACCAAACGAAATTACATGATTTTCCCTTCACCGAGTCGGGTGTCGCAGAATCAACAGTGACTTTCAGGAAGGAAGAGTAACCGTAAATATTGCGCCTTTTCCCGGATCGCTCATCGCTTCGATACTACCCCCATGGGATTGGACGATCGATTTCACGATGGCCAGACCGAGGCCGGTGTGGCCAGCCTGGCCGCTGCGCGCCTTATCCGCCCGATAGAAGCGATCGAAGATGTGCGGGAGATCTCCGCGTGCGATGCCCAGGCCGCTGTTGTGGACGACCAGCTCGACCAGCTCATTTTTGCACCGGGTGGCGACGTAGATTTCTCCGCCCTCGTGATTATACTCAATCGCATTCGTGAGGAGATTCGTGACGACCTGCGCCAGACGATCGCAGTCACCCGGGCAAACCGCCGGAGCCAGCTGTGCGTGGATTTGGATGCCGCGTTGGGCGGCGGACGCTCGAATCAGTTCAAGGCCTTCAGCGGCGATGGCGGCAAGGTCGCAAGGGTGGCGCCGCGGCGGTTCCTGGCCGGCGTCGAGCCGGGCCAGTTCGAGCAGCGAATCAATGAGACGGCGCATACGATTGGCAGCACGCTGGCTGGCTTCAAAAGCCTGGCGATGCTCGTCGTTCTCACACGCGCTGCCCAGTCCGTCCTGGCTTTGCGCGAGCATCACGCTCACTGGCGTGCGAAGTTCATGCGCGGCGTCCGCCGTAAAACGAGCCTGCTGGGTGAAGGCGGTGTCGAGTCGGGCAAAAGTCGAATTGAGGACGTTGACCAATTGGCCCAGTTCGCTACCGGAAGCGGAGGTGGCGATGCGCTGGCTGAGGTCACCCGTGGCCACTTTCTGAGCCGCTTGACTGATGTCCCAAATCGGTTGCAACGCGCGGTGCACCAGCCAGGCGCCGCCGATTAATCCCAAAACTAGGACCGCACTTCCGGCGATGACGAGCCAGGCCGCCAGACGATGGAGATCGCCGAGATCGCGGGCCAGCGAATGGCCCACCAAGAGACAGTCGCCATGCGCCGGCGTGAAAAAGACCTCTTGAAATTCCGCACGGATTCTTTGCCCGGAAGAGGCCATCTCCTCCGGCATCGGCACGTCTCGCGGTGCGGACTTTGAGTAAATCGGCGGATCACCACCATGGAGCCAGGCCACGTAGTAAAAGCCGGCGCCATCTTCTTGATCGAAAAGCGCGGTGTTCTCCGGTTGGAGCACGAATTGCTGGCGCGGCGGGTGCGCGTTGGGCATCGGATGCCGCGAGGCAGCGAGCACCTGCACACGCCGCTGCATTTCCTCCCCATTGCGGCGGAATTGACCCTCGCTCTCCACGCGATAGACGGCCACGCCGAAACCACCCAACACCGTTGCGAGCAGCAGTCCGTACCAAATTTGCAATCGCCAGCGGATGGATTGAAATCGCTTCATTCGATGCAGTAACCGTGGCCGCGCCGCGTGACGATGAAGTCCTGCCCAAGCTTCTTGCGCAGATTGTAAATGTGGACGTCGAGGATGTTTGAGAGGGTGTCCTCATCCTCGTCGAACAAATGCTCGTAAAGCGTGGTGCGGGAGGTCGCCTCCCCACGGTGTAATGCGAGATACTCCAGTACAACATATTCGCGTGCGGTCAGCGTCACGAGCTTGCCTGCCCGGGCCACGGTGCGCGCGGCGGTATCGATGCAGACTTCGCCCAATTCGAGCACAGCCCGCGCCTGGTGGGCGCCGCGGCGGATGATCGCCCGCAAGCGGGCAAATAGCTCCGGGATATCGAACGGTTTGATCAGGTAATCGTCCGCGCCGATGTCGAGTCCGCGGACGCGGTCCACGGTATGGTCGCGCGCGGTGAGAATGAGCACGGGGGTGGTTTTCGTTTGGCGTAATCTTTCCAATACCTCCCAACCCTCGATGCGCGGCAGCATCATATCGAGGACGATGGCGTCATAGTCCGTGGCTTGCGCCTTGTACAGACCCTCCTCGCCATCCGCGGCGCTATCGACCGCGTACCCTTCCTTCCGTGCCGCGCGCACGAGCACGGAGAGGAGATCCGGTTCATCTTCAACAACAAGGAGTCGCATATTTTTGGACGAAAGGCGCGTCTAGCACAGTTTTGATGAATGCCAGATGAATAGCGGCAGCATTTTTTCTAAAAAATTCAAACCCCGAGCACCCCCATTCATCTGCCATTCATGTGGCTTGGCGTAAGAAACTCGCGCATGAATAGAAAGCTTTTCTCGCTGGCCCTCGCCTTGGGCTTCGCAGCCTCCCACGTGATCGCTCAAGACGATCAGCACCCGCCCATGCCTGAAAACGGTGGCGGCGCACCTCGAATGCATCTGCTCCCACGTGGGGCGGAGGACGCGCTCCAGCTTACCGGAGAGCAGCGCCGGCAAGTGGCGGCCCTCGAGGCCGAATCGCGGACGAAACTTGAGTCCATCCTCACGCCGGAACAGATGCAGAAGCTGGCCATGCTGCGCCCGCCGCAGAACAGGCGCGGCGAAAACGCGTCCCCGCCCCCAACCCGTGTCGACACGGAGTCAAAATCTCCACCGGCCGGAGCCGTTGCGCCCACCCTGCCCGCCGGTGTCACCCGCCAACCTGTGGTTTTTTCCGGCGGACACGACACCGTGCCCGTGGATCATGGTCGGCCCGTGGTGCTCATCGCGGCCGCGCTCGGCGTGCAGGACGAAGTATTCCGGGAAGCTTTCCGCCACGTGCATCCCGCCGGCCCAAACAGCGGTGGGCCGACTGATGCCGAGGCCCGCGCCAACAAGGCAGCTCTCATGGGGGCGCTGGGGAAATATGGCGTGACCGATGAACGTCTCAATACGGTCTCAAACTTCTACCGTTATCCACCCGGCTCTCGCAGCCTGTGGAGAAACAAGCCCGCCACGGCCAACGCCTTGGTAAAGGATGGAGCGATTGTCAGCTTTGAGATCACCGATGGCGGTTACGGCTATACCACTCTACCCACCGTTACAGTACCGGGTTTCGAAAGCGCGGCGATGAAGGTCGCACTTTCCTACGGCAAGGATTTTGAGACCAACGGCGCCGTCACGACCATCACCCTTTCCCTCCTCCATTAATCACGGCCATGAAATCCCCCATCCGCTCTTTCGCACGCCTTCTCGCCTTCGCCACTTTGGCCGCAGGATTTCCCGCATTCCTTCACGCGGCACCTTCGATCTCGTCGATTACGACCAATCCGGCGGCGCCTTCGAGCGCCGATACGGTCACCGTTACTGCCAATGTGCTGCCTTCAGCGGGTGCTACGCTGTCGCAGGTGCAGCTCACGTATAACCTTGGTGCAGTGACGACGAAGACGGTCTTCCAGGAAAATTTCGGGAATGCCGCCACGACCGCCGGGTTCTCCGGCGCCGTTGACTTAATGAATACTTGGACCGCAACCACGACCGGGAATGCCGGGAGCGTCAAGCTGGTCGGTGGGACGAACAACCATACCGCGCCGATCGTTTTGACGAACTGTTCGACGAGCACGGTGAATGGCACGACGACGGTTACTTGCGCGAGTAACTCTGGGCTCGCCGTGGGCATGAGTTTCAGCGGTAGCATCAACGGCACCTCCATCGCTGCCGCAACCACGATCGCTTCGATCCCCGCTTCCAGCACGACCACCTTTGTCCTGAGCACAGCGGTCAGTGTCGATGGAACGGTGGCCAATGCCACTGCCGCCGGGGTTAGCCTCACCGGTTGTTCTCTGGCCACGACCCCGACGGTCAACTGCGCGAGCACCACGGGCCTGTCGGCAGGGATGGGCATCACCTCGACCAGCGGCACCGGTCTCACCACGAACCCGGCAAATCCCACCGTGCTGGCCGTGACGAATGGCACGCAGTTTACGCTCAGCTCAACGGTTACTGCCGTACCGGCCACGCTCACGGCCTCGGGCGTCGGTCTGGTGCTCAACACCGGCGATACCACGCTCACGCATACCATGGCGGCCATTACCAATCCGATTAACGCCGCTTCCGCCACCACGGGAACCATCCAGTTTTACGCTCAGACACAGAACTTCGTCTCCAACAACGGCTGGACTTTCCAAGTGTCGCCCGACGGAGGCACCACCTGGAACACGCGGTTCAGTGAAACCTATGCTGCAGAAACGGTGACCGTGACCGGTTGCACCCTCAACGCCACCGCTACCGTGAGTTGCACCTCGGTCGCGGGGCTTAGTGCCGGCATGGCCGTGCAGAGCGCGAACCTCACGATCACCAGTTGCACCACGAGTTCCACGACCAATCCCACGGTCGTGACTACCACGGACGCGACCGATTTGGCCAATCTGGCGGTCGGTATGTATGTGATCGGCACGGGCATTCCCGGCAACACACGGGTCATAGCCGTCGGTGGCGCCAATGGGGCAAATACCTTCACCATGAGCGGCAGCGCTTCGGCTTCCGGAACGGTGACGGTGACGGCGAATTACCTTCCCGCGAATGCGGTGATCAACACGATCAATACGACAGCCAACACGTTCACTTTGTCCGGAGGCACGGTGTTTGCGAATGTCTCGGGGCTGACCCTATTCGCTACGGCAATCAATCATGGCTTCGTCCTCGAGCAGTATACGTTGGCGGCTTCGGAATTGACGGCCAACTTAATGTTCCGCTTCCAATTCAGCGGCTACACACCGGTCGCTCCCATCAAGCCGCCGACTCTGGACATCGATGACATCACGGTGACGCTGGTCAATGGCGTTCCGCCGGTGACGGTGGCGATGACGAGCACCGGCAACGGGAGTTATACCGGGCAAATTCCGGCCGAGGTTACCGGCACGACGGTGAGTTACACCGTGAGCGCCACGGACAGTCTCAGCAGTTCCACTTCGGTGAGCGGCAGCCCTTATACGGTCACCGCTTCTGCGCCTGTGTTGTCGGTCACACCGGTCACACCACTTACCACGAGTGGCCCGGTCGGCGGACCGTTCACGCCTTCCGGTGCAAACTACACGGTTTCGAATACGGGCGTCGGCTCCATGAGTTGGACGGCAAGCAATACCACCAACTGGCTGACGCTTTCCCAGACGAGCGGCACGCTCGCCGCCGGAGCCAGCACCATCGTCACAGCCACGATCAATTCCGCGGCAAATTCGCTGAGTGGCGGCGGCTATGCGGATACACTGACCTTCACCAACACGACAACGGGCACAGGAAATACGACGCGGGCCGTTTCGCTCACCGCACTGGCGCCGCCAGTTGCTCCTACGCTGACGGCGCTCCCGACCTGGCTGAACGGAAATTACAATGGTTTGACCTGGCCAGCCGTCACGGGAGCTACGACCTACCTCGTCCAAATCTCCTCGAGCGCAAACTTCACCACTCCGCTGCTCAGTGAAACTGTCTCCTCGACCCGTGTAAGCTTCTCCTCCCTCGCGGATGGCACCACCTATTACTACCGCGTCGCGGCAGTAAATAGCGTCGGCACTTCTCCTTGGAGTGCCACGGTTTCCTCTGTGCAGGATGCCACCCCGCCTCTGATCAGTATCACCTCTCCAACTTCCGGCACGAGCACGGCCGCGACCACCATTACCGTGACGGGAACGGCGTCGGATGCCACTTCAGGCATCGCTTCCGTACGCGTGAATAACAGCGTAGCAGCTACGACCACGAACGGTTATGCCACTTGGACGGCAACCGTGCCGATCGGCTTTGGCACCACGGTCGTCACGGCCACCGCGGTCGATGGAGCAGGCAATCCCACCACGGCAGCGGCCGTGCTGGTCACCGGGACGACCCAGCAAACTTACAATCCGCTCTACATTCCAGACGAACTTCGCGGGCCGACTTTCAACCTCACACTGGATCAGAACACCAAACAGTACTTCGCCGGCCCGACCACCCAGACCTACAGCTACAATCATGCAGGCTTTTGGGGCCCGACCTTGTTGATGCGGAAGGGCGATTTTATTCAGGTCAATTTGACCAATAACCTCCCGGCAACCACGACCACCCACTGGCACGGGTTTCACATCCCAGCCATCATGGACGGAGGGCCGCACGAAGTCATTCCTGCCGGAACGGTCTGGTCTCCCTCGTTTTACATGAAAAACCAGGCGGCGACATACTGGTATCACCCCCACCTCCACCCCAATACCCAACAGCAACTGACGATGGGAGCCGGTGGCTTGATCATCGTGCAGGACGATCAAGAGGCCGCCCTGACTCTGCCGCGAACCTACGGCGTCGATGATTTCCCCATCGTGCTGACGAGCCGAAGTTTCCTCAACGCCGGTATCGGGACAAATCAGTTCGTTACTCAAGGTGCTTTTGGCGACAACATGCTGGTGAACGGCACGTTAAAGCCGCAGGTGAGCCTGCCCGCCCAAATCGTGCGCCTCCGCATTCTCGACGCAGAGATTGCCCGCAACCATAACCTCGGCTTCAGCGACAACCGGACCTTTTACGTGATCGGCACGGATGGCGGCCTGCTGAATGAGCCTGTCCCGGTGACCCGGATGGTGATGGGCTCCGCGGAACGCTATGAAATCCTGCTAGACCTGCGCGGTGCGACGCCCGGGACCTCGGTGGATCTGATGACATACAACGCGGGCCAATGGACCGGTTACTCGGGTGGACAGCCGGGGACGACGGGCGCGAACGGAAGCCTTCTGAACAATATCAATTTCGTCGATCTGCACATTAACATCGTCGCACCCACCGCCAATCCGGTGACCACCATCCCCACGACACTGGCAAATAATGTTTATTGGACGAGCGCGGATGTGACCAACAGCCGAACCGTGAATCTTACGGGCGTGGGCGGCGCGCCTCTGGGTTTCGACAACCTCGTTTACAGCCCATCGGTGATCAATCAAACGGTGAACTACAATGCGGTGGAACAATGGACCTTGGCGAATGTTTCCAACCTCGACCACACCTTCCATATCCACGACATTCAATTCTACCTCACGTCGTACCCTTTAGGTTACCTCTCCTCGAACCCCGGAGGCATTCCGGCCTATATGCAAGGTTGGAAGGACACGTTTATCCTTCCCACGGGCACGAATGTCTCCTTCATCGCCAAGTTTGACGACTTTGCCAGCAACACGAATCCATTCATGTTTCATTGCCACTTCTTGCAACATGAGGATGGCGGGTTGATGGGGCAATTTCTCGTGCAAAACAATGCCGTCGAGGATCTCGCCATCTCCAGTTTCACGCGCGTTGGCAGCAACCCGAACATCACGTTGCAATTCCAGGCGACGCCGGGGACGACTTACTCGGTGCAATATTCACCCGATATGACCACGAGCAGTTGGACGGAGGTCGGCAGCATTACGAGCGATGGAACATCGGGCACCTTCGTCGAAACCAATTCGGCCCGGCTCGGCCTGGCTCGTGGATTTTACCGAGTGGCCATTCCAGCCATTACCCAATAACCCCATGAAAACGAGCCATCTTCTCCTCGCTGCCACCGGACTCGCCTGTGCGTGGTACGCTACCACGACGCTGCACGGAAAATTGATGGCGCCGAACCAGCCGCTCATTCAATCGCACGGAGAAATTCTGTACTATCAGAGCCCCATGCACCCGTGGGTGAAATCGCCGAACCCGGGCAAGTGCACGGTTTGCGGGATGGATCTCGTTCCGGTCTATCGCCAGGAAGCGGGAGCTGAAAAAATGGCGAGCGATATCGTGGTGCTCTCGCCAGAGAGCGTCCGGACCACGGGAGTGCGCACCGAGATGGTGCAGCGCGCTCCGCTCCTCCGCACTCTGCGAATTAACGGCAAGTTTGAAGAAAACGCCTCATGGCACGCGATCATCAGTGCACCGGTGGAGGGGCGCATCGATGGCCTCGGCCTCGTGCATGTGCATGGCAATGGCAAACTGGTGCAACGCGAACCCCTGGCCAATATCTACAGTCCCACGCTCCTTCGCGCCGCCCGGCAATACAAAGACGCCTTGGGTCACGACGAAGCGGCTGCCGCGGAAGCCAGGCAACAACTGGAGCATTACGGACTTGTTTGGGAACAGATCAAAGCCATCCCTCTGCGCCAGGAAAACGACATCCTATTCGGCATCCTCTCTCCGCGCACGGGCTCAGTGGTCAAAAGTTACGTCTCGGAAGGGCAATACGTCCTCGAAGGCGACCGGCTTTTTGAGATCACGGATCCGACGCGATTCTGGTTCATGTTTCCGGCTTACGAACAGGACTTACCCCTGCTCGCGGTCGGGCAGCTCGTCGAGATTGAATCTCCCATGTTCGGCGGTGAAAAACTCCACGCGCCGATCACTTCTATCGGACGGGAATTGGATGAGACCACCCATTCCACGCACGTGCGCGTGGAAATAGAGGATCGCTCCGGCCGCATTCGGCTCGGGGCCAGCGGCAGTGGCGTCGTCAATCTCCAGGCTCCCGAGGTGCTGTCCGTACCGCGGAACGCCGTCCTCTGGGCCGGCGGTTCCCCTCGCGTCTACGTCGAAACGCATGACCGCGTCTTCGAGCCACGCACCGTGCGACTCGGGCGTGCCGGAGAAACCTCTTGGGAAGTGCTGGCCGGCTTGAGCGAGGGTGACCGAGTGGTCACCAGCGCCGGGATGCTAATCGACGGGCAGGCCCAGCTAAGCGCGGCGCAATGATCGATGCCGTCATCACCTGGGCGGTCCGCCATCGCCTCTGGTGCGCGGTGCTCGCCGTCATGGTCGCAATGCTCGGTCTGCGCGCGTTGCGGACCATGCCCGTGGATGCGATTCCCGACTTGAGCGAAAACCAGGTCATCGTTTTTGCAGACTGGCCCGGGCGCGGCCCGCAGGAACTCGAAGCACAGGTCACGCAGCCGCTGTCGCTCGGTCTGCAAGGTCTCTCCGGGGTAAAGACGATCCGGGCGTCGTCGATGTTCGGCTTCTCGCTGCTGACGGTGGTGTTTGAAGATTCCGTTCCGAGCGCCACGGCCCGGCAACGGGTTCTCGAACGGCTCAACCTCCTGGCGCTCAAGCTGCCGGCCGGCGTGACTCCCGCGCTCGGCCCCGAGGCTACGGGCCTGGGTTGGGTTTTCGAATATTTCCTCGCGGGGAACGGTGCAAAATCGGATAGTGCACCCGATCTCGGCGAATTGCGCGCGCTGCAGGATTCTTTCATCGGTCCACAGCTCAACTCCGTCTCCGGCGTCGCGGAAGTCGCGTCGGTCGGTGGTTTCATCAAGCAATACCAGATCGAGTTGGACTCCGCGAAAATGCGCGATGCCGGGGTAACGGTGCGCGCTGTGCTGGAAGCGATCGCCGCGGGCAACTTGAACGTGGGTGGCCGCACCATCGAGGAGAATGGCCAGGAGTTTGTGGTACGTGGGACCGGCGTGCTGCGTGGGCCAGACGATCTTGAGAAAATCGTGGTCATGGCTAAGCACGATGCTCCGATCCGCCTCAAGGACATCGCGCGGATCGAGATCGGCGGCGGGATTCGCCGCGGTGCGCTCGACGTGTCCGGCCGCGAAGCGGTGGGCGGCATCGTGGTGATGCGGACGGGCGAGAACGCTCGCGACGTGATCCAGCGGGTAAAAGCGAGGATCGCGCAATTGCAGCTGAGTCTGCCCGATGGTGTCACCATCGAGTCGTTCTACGATCGCAGTGAACTCATCGACCGCAGCCTGGCGAGTCTTCAGCGCACCCTCCTCGAAGAGATCCTCCTGGTGGTGCTAGTGCATATCATCTTCCTCTGGCACTTCCGCAGCATCCTCATCGTGACGTTGCCGCTGCCGCTCTCGATCCTCGCCTCCTTTGCCTGTCTGGCATGGCTCGGGATCACTTCGAATATCATGAGCCTGGCAGGCCTCGCCATTGCCATCGGAGTGCTCGTGGATGGCGCCATCGTGCTCACCGAAAATGCGCTTCGCCGTTGCGAACAAGCTGTTTGGGCCAAGGGTGGCGAACTTACGGCGAGCGAGCGGGTCGCGGTTGTCCTGGCTGCGGCGCGCCAGGTCGGGCGGCCGACCTTCTACGCCATGGCCGTGATCATTCTCTCGTTCGCGCCCGTGTTCGCCCTCAGCGGTCGGGAGGGAAAACTTTTTCACCCGCTCGCCTTGGCCAAGACCTTTGCCATGATCACGGCGGCTGTTCTCTCGATTACGCTGGTACCGGCGTTAATCACGGTTTTTGTGCAAGGGCCCTATCCCAGCGAAGGCCGCAATCCCGTGATGCGCGCGCTGCTCCGGGCTTACGAACCGGTGCTCGACTTCGCGCTGCATCGCCCCCGATGGATTATTGGCTTCGCTGGCGGTCTTGTCGCAGGCGCGCTCATTCTCGCTTTTGGACTTCCACGCCCCGTGCGGGCGCAACTCGCCGCGTGGCCGCGCCTCGAAAAACTGGCCGGTGGAATGGGCAGTGAATTCATGCCGCTGCTCAACGAAGGGAGCCTCCTCTTCATGCCCACCTTCGTGCCCGCCACTTCGTTCAGCGAGGTGAAACGGATCATGGCCTGGCAGGACCGCATCTTCGAAAGCTTTCCCGAAGTCCGCCGCGCCGTGGGCAAACTCGGCCGGGCCGAGACGGCCACGGATCCCGCACCGGTCCAGATGATCGAGACGACAATCACGCTTAAACCCGAAAACGAGTGGCCTCCTGGAATGACCCAAGACCGTCTGATCAACGAGGTTACCGAGGCGCTAAAGCTCGTGCCGGGCAGTGTTCCAGGTTTTCTTCAACCGATCCAAGGGCGTATCCTGATGCTCTCCACCGGAGTCCGCGCCCAGCTCGGGGTGAAGTTCTTTGGAGATGACCCCAATGAACTGCAGCACTGCGCTTTCGAGGCGGAGAAAATCATCCACGAAGTGCGCGGGGCCACGGGGGTGACTGCGAGCCGGTCGCAGGGCAAGCCGTATCTCGAGATCGAGCCGGAACGCGACGCGCTTTGGCGCTACGGGTTGCAGGCACAGAATGTCATGGATGTAGTCGACGTCGGCATCGGCGGGAAGGAAGCCGGCACCGTCTTTGAAGGGCGCCGACGCGTGCCAATCCAAGTTCGTTTGCAACGAAGCGAGCGGGAGGACATCGAGCGTCTGCGCGACGCAACGCTGGTGAGTGCCGGAGGGCAGGTGTATCCACTCGGTCAGGTCGCCATCATCCGCCGCACGGAAGGGCCGGACGAGATAGCCAGCGAGAACGGCCGGCTGCGCACCACGGTGCAGGCGAATGTGGACAGTCAGATGCGCGATCTCGGGTCCTTTGTCGAAGAGGTCAAAGGTCGCCTCGCACACGATCTTCAGCCGCGACTGGCCAAAGGCATCACCATGGAGTTTTCCGGTGAATACGAAAACGAGTTGCATGCTCGCGATTCGCTTCTCTGGATGCTTCCCGCTGTCCTACTCCTCATGTTCGGCCTTCTGCACCGCGTCTATCGGCGGATCGAGGATACCGCGCACGTCTTGCTGGCCGTGCCATTTGCTCTGAGTGGTGGAGTGTTTCTACAATTCGCGCTCGGCATTCCCTTCAGCGTCGCGGTGTGGATCGGCTATCTCGCGCTCTTTGGCACCGCCGTGCAGACGGCCATGATCATGATTGTCTATCTCGATGAAGCCGTCGAAAAAGCACGAAGCGAACGTGGACCGGCCTTCCAATTGGCCGACCTAATTCGCGCCGCGAAAGATGGCGCCCGCCTGCGCCTGCGCCCCAAAATAATGACCGTCGCCACTATCGTCGCGAGCCTGCTTCCGGTACTCTGGAGCACGCGTACGGGTGCCGAAGTCGTGCGCCCCATTGCCGTACCGGTCATCGGCGGCATGCTCAGCAGCCTCGTCCACGTGCTCGTTGTTACGCCAGTGATTTTCGTCTGGTTGAGAAGTCGCAGTTTGAAGGAAGCAGACCGGACGGACTTGGAACCGGCAACGCCGAGTCTGAGTTTGAGTTTAAATTCAGACGCCTGAGTTTTGCGATCCAGTAGCAGCTCCAGCACCGGAATCTGGCAAATGAGCCCGTGCCGAGGACCGATGAAGTGTTATGCGAAGCACCAGTCCACACGCCATCTCTGTGGTTTACAGAGATGGTGCTCACGAGAGGACTCGAACCTCCACGGGTTGCCCCATACGGTCCTGAGCCGTACGCGTCTGCCAATTCCGCCACGTGAGCTTTGGCATCCTCTACCACCGGTTGCCCGGCAGCGGGAGGGGCACATTAGGCCGCCTCCAAAAAAGCGCAAAGAGAAAAAGAGCGGTTCCTAGCTGATGCGCATCGGCATCAGGACGTAGAGGAAGGGACTCTGGATTTTGATGACGCCAGGGCTCATCTCGTCGATCATGTCGAGGTAGACTTCCTCATTGGTCAGCACCCGAAGGGGCGCCTGGAGAAACTCGGGATTGAAGGCGATGGAGAATTCGCGGCCTTTGTAGGCAACGGCCAGCGATTCGCGCGCTTCACCGACATCGGGGGTATTGGCGGCGATCTCGATATTATTCTTCGAGAAGACGAGTTTGACGGAATTCGATTTTTCGCTGGAAAGCAGCGAGACGCGGTGGACGGCGTTGAGGAAAAGTTCGCGCTCGAGCGTGACTCGCTCCTTGGCTTCGCCGGGAATGACCTGACGGTAGTTCGGGTAATTGCCCTCGATGAGCTTCGAGGCGAGCAGGGTATCGCCGATTTGGAAGGAAACCTGGTTTTCCTCGACGCTCATGCGGACGTCGCCTTCATCCCCAAGCAAGCGCCCGAGTTCGGTCACGGCCTTGGTGGGAACGATGATGTCAACTTCCTGGCTGCGCGGGAATTCGAGTTCGAGATCGACGAGCGCAAGGCGGCGGCCATCGGTGGCGACGAGGGTGAGTTTGTTTTCCTTGAAGGAAAAAAGAATGCCGTTGAGGACGTAGCGGGTCTCGTCCGTGGAAATGGCGTAGGAAGTTTTCTTCAGGGCGTCGCGCAGCAATTGCTGGCTGATAGTGAAAGTGCGCGAGTCGTTGAATTTCGGAAGCGGCGGGAACTCCTCCTCGGGGAGACCGAGGATCTTGAAGAAGCTCTGACCGCAACGGATCGATGCGACATTCTTGGAGTCGACCTCGACGACGATCTCAGCGGCAGGCAACTCGCGAACGATGGTGGCCAGACGGCGCGCGGGCAGCGTGGTGGCGCCGGGTTTTTCGATTTGCGCGGCGATACCGCCACTCACACCGACATCGAGATCGGTGGTGGTGAGCCGCAATTGATCATCGGCAGCCTGGAGCAACACATTGGAAAGAATGGGAAGCGTCGTCCGTGTACTGACCACGTTTTGCACGGTCTGCAGACCTGCCAGGAGCTTCTCTTTGCTGACGCTAAATTTCATAGGGAAAGGGAATCCCGTTTAGATGAATGATTGCCGGGGGTGACGCAATCCTTTTCCCTGTGCAGGCAATCGATTGTCAACTCTGCCCGCCGGTTCAGCGCGAAAGTTGGCCATCGAGAAAGGAAACGATCTGCCGCGTGTGCTCGTCTTTTATCATCTTTGCTTTCACCAAACGATGAGCGTGCAGGACGGTGCCATGGTCGCGTCCGCCAAACGCCTCGCCAATCTCGTTGAGCGAGGTTTTGGTCAACTCACGAGCGAGATACATGGCGATCTGCCGCGGGAAAGCGATGTTCGCGGGGCGGCGCTTGCTGGTCATGTCCGCCAGCCGCACGTCGAAATGTTCGGCGACCCGCTTTTGAATCTGCTCGATGGTGATCGTGCGCCGTGCCTCCTCGTTGAGGATGTCCCTGAGCAGATGCTCGATCTTTTCGCGGTTCGGCGACAGGCCATCGTTCAGCGAGACATACGAAGCCACGCGCATGAGCGCTCCCTCAAGGCGGCGGACGTTGGTGCGAATCCGCTCGGCGAGGAATTGCAGCACCTCATCATCGAGGCGCATTTGCATGCTTTGCGCCTTTTTCCGGAGAATGGCGACGCGGGTTTCAACATCCGGCGCCTGCAGCTCGGCCGTGAGCCCCCATTCGAAACGCGAGACAAGCCGGGCTTCCAGGCTGGCGATTTCCGAGGGCGGCCGATCGCTGGAAAGAACAATCTGCTTGTGGTTGTCGAAGAGCGAATTGAACGTGTGGAAAAATTCCTCCTGCGTGCGCCCCTTGTCGGCGAGGAACTGAATATCGTCGATGAGCAGCACATCGGCCTGGCGGTAACGCTTGCGGAAGCGAATCAGCGTATTGTTCTGGATGGCATCGATGAACTCGTTGGTGAACGCCTCGCTGGTGATGTAGACAACCTTGGATGGCTTGCGTCTGGCCAGAATCGCCTGGCCAATGGCATGCATGAGGTGCGTCTTGCCCAAGCCGACGCCCCCGTAAATGAAAAGCGGATTGTAGGTCCGGGCGGGCGCATCGGAAACGGCCTTGCATGCCGCCTGCGCAAACTCGTTGTTCGGCCCCACGACAAAAGCGGCGAAGTTGTTGCGCGGGTTGATGCCGGCCATGCCAGCCGGCGCGGGCTTGGGTTCCGCCGATTCGGCGTCTTCCACCAGAGCTTTTGGAGTGGCAAGCGGCTTTTTGGACGGCGGCGGAACTTCATGCTCGTCGCGGAAGACGTATTTGACGTCGCGGCTCGCTCCCAGGATGAGCAGCACCACGCTCTTCAAGGCCCCCAGATAGTTGCTCTCGATCCATACTTGATAGATATGGCTCGGCACCCGCAGGGTGAGCGTTTTTTTGTCGAGTTCCACAAGCTCGATTTCACGAAACCAACGGTCGTACGAATGGGCGCCCACTTCAGGCCGGATGCGCGCCACGATCTCTGCCCAAAGGGCATTCAAATCAACAATATCCAGTGATTTATCCACAGCAGTTAAGGCCATTTACTAATTGAAACTAAGGTTGGAAAAGAAAGAGAGGAACGCGGCGATCAAAGACACCTCAAACGAGGGCAAAACGAAATGCGGCGAAAAGGTTACGGCGCAAATATCTTGAAATGAGCGCTTTATAAGTTGAGTAACTGTGGAACACCGATTTCCAAAGGCTCGGCAGCCAACTGGCCTCGTCCAGTAAGAAGAGACGAGGAGAGCCAGTTAGTTTGAGCGTGGGGAAAAGTTTGTTCACAAGTTATTCACAGGAAGGGGGTTTCCTTCCCGCCGTGCGGCGTGAGACTATTTTCCGGGACAAAATCGAACAAGATATTTTCCCGGAATCGCGCGGATTTATTTTCGCGAAGAAGTGAATTTGATATTGACCGCCCGCGAGGCCTAGAAAGCGCGCGCTTTTCGAGTCATTTTGATAAGTTACGCCTACGTATTAACACTTTTGCGGTTCGCTTTTTGGTCTTCGAAATGGGTGCGAAAACAGAGGGCCACGAGGAAAGTAACGACGGTGCCGAAAGCAATGCGCCACGGGAATTCAATGATCGGCAGCCACGACGGCGGCTCGTAGAGCTGGCGGCCAAACATTTTGGATACGTCGTTTGGCAGATTGCTCAGGATGGCCACGACAATAAAACCCGCCAGCATGGCCAGAAGGTTGCCCGTGCAATTGCCGCGGGTGCGTGTCGTCATGCCGACTAGGAAAACCCCGAGCAGCGAGCCGTAGGTATAGCCGAAGGAGCCGAGGACAATGGGGATGATCCGAACCTCCGGATGCGTGAGTTTGACCCAGGCCGTGCCGACACCGACTGCCGCGAGAATCACAGCGAACACCGCGGTGCTCCAGCGGGCAGCGATCATCTGTTCGTGTTGCCCGGCGTTCCGCCGGAAAATGCCAAGGTAAAAATCGCGAGTGAAACTCGTCGCCAGGGCATTGAGAGCGGTGCTAAGCGAACCCATGGCCGTGGCGAACAGGCCCGCTGCCATTACCCCGCGGATTCCCGGCGGCAACTCACGCAAAATGAAATTCACAAAATAATCGCTCTCCGGACGGCGCGCGGCATTCGCAGGCAGATGGTAATAGACCCAAAGCAAGACGCCGATAAACGTAAAACTGAGAGCCACCGGAATGTCCGCCAATCCTGATAAAATCAAGCTTCTCCGGCTGCGACGGATATCGGGCGCTGTCAACATGCGCTGCACCATATCCTGGTCCGTGCCATGTGTGGCCATGGTCACAAACACGCTCGCCAGGAACGCGGAAAAGATCGTGTATTCCGTTTCGAGCACCTTCTTCGTATTGCCCCAAAAGCCGAGCTCGGCGCGCTTCGCGGGATCTTTTTCAATCCCGCTGTCCCAAAAATTCAACGCGGTTTTCGCGGTCGCCGCGGAATCCTCCGCCACCATCGCGGAAGCCTGCTCCCGCGCCTCCGCTTCGGTGAGGTGGTTGCCGGGCTTCTTCAAAATATCCTGCGCCCGTGCCTCCACCACTTCCGCATCGACTGGCGTCGTCCGGACCTCCGTCTTCACGACCTCCCAGCCGCCCACCGCGTGCCAGAGCGTCACCGTGGCATAGAACATCGCTCCAAACATCAGCGTCACCTGCAACAGGTCCGTCCAAACCACGGCCTTGATGCCGCCAAACGTCGTGTAGATTGCGGTAATCAACACGAGAAACGCCACGGCGCCGACGTAGAGCAGCATGGTCTCGCTGCGATTCGGATGCATGTCCCGAATCATCTGCCAGGCCACGACGAGCAGGATCGCCGGCACAAACATCCGCGAACCGCTGGCCAGCGCGCGGGTGATGAGAAAGAGCAGCGAGGAAGCCAGCTTCGTGGTGTGGCCGAATCGGGCGTCGAGGAACTCATAAATCGAAACCACCTTCAACTCGTAGAAGCGGCCTATGAAAAGGTAGGCGACGATGATCCGCGCGAGCACCGTGCCGATAGCGAGCTGCCCGTAGGTGAAGTTGCGCAAACCGTACCCTTCACCCGGCGTGCCGAGAAACGTCCCGGCACTGACTTCCGCGGCGCAGATCGACGCCAGCACCGCCCACCACGCGATATTTCGGTCGCCCACCGCAAACCCCTCCATCGTGCGTTCTCCACGCCCCTTGTAGAGCCCGATGGAGATGACCAGGGCAAAGTAAGCGAAAATGACGAGCCCATCGAGGAGCCAGGGATTGAGCATAACGGCGCGCCGCAAGCAGGCGCGTTTTCCGCGAGCGACGCGAGCAGAAAATCCGTGCCGCTACGGGCTGCCGCTGGCCGGGGGTTTCGCGCCGGGACTCACCGCCTTGACCATGACCTTCGAATTGCGCGCGCCAGCGTCATATTTTTTCCGGCGCTCGGGCGGCAGGACGTCGGGCGTGACTTCGGTGTAACCTCCCTTTTGCTGGAAATAATTGAACGCCTGGGTGGAGAGCGCCAGGACCTGCTTCATGCCTTTTTCGGCGGCGAGTTGCTCGGCGAAAGTCATGAGTTTGCGACCGTACCCCTGCCCTTCGTGGTTCTTGTGCACGTAGAGGCAGGCCAATTCGGCAATCTCTTGCTCGGGATGAATGTGGAGCGCGACGCAGCCCACTAGATTGCGGTCGATCTCCAGCACCCAATAGTCTTCGAGGTGCGCGACGATGTCGGCCCGGGTGCGCTTGACCAGTTCCTCGCTATCCACGGATTGCCTGATGAGCGTCATGATCGCCCGGACATCCTTTTTAAACACGCGCCGGATTTGCTGGTACTCGTTGGAGTAAACCATGGTGCCGATGCCTTCCTGGCTGAAGACCTCGCTCAGGAGCGCTTCGTCGTGCAGGCCATTTAGCAAATGCACGCGCGGCACACCGAGGCGGCAGGCCCGCGCCGCGTGGTCGAGCTTCGAGAGCAAGCCGCCGTCCAACGCCGCGCGCTTCTTTTTGACGAATTCCTCGGCTTCGGTGATCGAGAGCTGGCCAATCAATTCACCGTCCACGACCACGCCATCGCTCGCCGAGAGGAAAAGGATCTTCATCGCTTGCATCGCCTCCGCCACTTCCAGGGCCACGGCATCCGAATTGACCCGGAAAGTCTTGCCCTCGCCATCATAGCCGATCGGTGGAATCAGCGGGGTAATACCCTCGTTCAGAAAGAGATGCAGCGATTTGGTATCCACGCGCTCCACGCGGCCCGTGTGGAGGAAATCCACGCCGCCAAGAATGCCGGCGGGATGCGCAATGATCGCATTGGAATAAGCAGCGCGCAGATCCACGGCGGTCAGGCCCTGCATGATCTCGTTCATCACGTTCGTCACCGCCTCGAGGCTCACCTTGAGCGTCGCCTCATCGGTGATCCCGGTGCCATCCGCATTGGAGATGGCCAGGCCACGCTCCGATGCGAGTTGGGTGATCTGCGCGGCGGCACCGTGCACGAGGATGACCTTGATGCTCAGCGAACGCAGGACAGCCAAATCGAGCAGGATATTGGCAAAATTGGGCGAGGCCACGATCTCCCCATCAATGGCGACCACGAAGATACGCTCCCGAAACCTCGGGACGTATTGGAGGATGCCACGCAAATCGGATACTTTCATTCAGTCTGGAAATGCGACAAAACGACAATTCCGCCACAGAGCAAAGCGGAAAACGTCGCGGAAACAGTTTCTTGCAAAGAAGTGCAGAATCGCACACCCACTCTGCACACCACATCCGATGCCACTATAGAAAGCGAGTCCTGCGCCTGCATGAATTCCACCCTCAACCGTGTCCTGGTAGCCGAGGATCATCAGGTTTCGCGTCATCTGCTCGAGCGGAACCTCCAAAATTGGGGATTTGAAGTGGTCAGCGCTGCCGACGGGAAGGCGGCGGTGGAAATCCTCGAAGGACCTAATGCTCCTGCCATCGCCATCCTCGATTGGATGATGCCCCAAATGGACGGCGTGGAGGTTTGCCAGGCCGTCCGCGGGAAAGTCGGGCAACCCTACATCTATTTGCTCCTGCTCACGGCCAAGAGCCAGAAGGACGAGATCGCCGCCGGCCTCGACGCCGGGGCGGATGACTACGTGATCAAACCCTTCGATCCAGACGAGTTGCGCGCCCGTCTGAAGGTTGGGCAGCGTGTGGTAGAGTTGGAACGGACTTTGGAAAAGCAGGTCCACGACTTGCAAGCGGCCTTGAACGACGTGAAGAAGCTAAAGAGCCTTTTGCCGATCTGCATGTATTGCAAAAGTGTCCGGGACGACGGCGACTACTGGCGGGAAATCGACGAGTACATCTACAAGGAAACCGGCACGGACTTTTCCCACGGCATCTGCCCGGCATGCATGGCCAAGCTCACCAAGAGCGGCGTGCTGGCCCCGGAAACCTGATGCGTTCGATCCCTCCGGGACCGATCAAGCCTTCAGCTCAAAATTCCTGTTCCAGCTCGTCCAGATACTCCCCGATGGGACCCTTCTGCTTGCGATCCTGATCCGAGAGTTCGTTGGCCGTCTTGAGGTAGCTATTGAAGGTTTCGCTCCGCGACTTCATTTGCGTGCCCTCAAACCAGTTCAAGTAATCGGCAATGTCTGAAATCCGGCGCAGGGCGAAGGACCGATACTTTTCCGCGCTGGCGAAACGGTCCCGAATGCCTCGCTTTTTGCCCCGAGCGAGCAGGGAGAAAATCTGCTCATAATCCACGACCACCGGACGCATCAAGGCATTGGACCGGGTGCTCAATTCCAGGATCTCCTCGTGGCGGCTGGCGATGGTGGCGCGGCTCGAAGGCAGCTTCATGAACTGGGCGTAATCGGCTACGTCGAAAGTATGTTTGTCGCCGGCCTTGTTGACCACGAACTCAATTTGCAAGAGCTGGCCCAGCGCCTTGTCGGTATCCTCGAACGTCAGACCCCGATAGCGATCCGCAGCCGCATACCGCCCGAGGTTCACAGTCCACCACTTTTGGAGGGTCTGCGGATTGCCGGCCAAGGCCGGAAACTCCTTGGCCAGCAGCGCCATCACGTCGCCGTTGCTCTGGGGCCACGCGCGCACCAATCGCGCAACGGCTGCATGTCCACCGGGTTGCTCCACGAGCATTTGCAGCAGGCACATCGCCAGGGCCCGGTCCACGGCGAGGGCCGTCGGGCCGAGGGCCTCGGGATTCTCCAACAGAAAACCTTCCAATGGCGGCAGATGATTGGTCTCCACCAGCCGGCGAAAGAGATCGGCATCGACCCCCGCTTCCCGGCGCCGCTCGATCTCGATCAACCCCTCGAGCACCCACCATGGCGCCTCGACGACCGACGCCCCGGCTTTGATCGGCACACCGCGATAGGCGTACTCCATCAGCAGCCCGCGCAGCAGAAGCTTCTGCAAGTTCACGGCCGCGGGATCGTCGCCGATCTTCACATCGATCTCGATCTTGGACCCCGCGGGCGTCGCCACCAGGCGCACCGTGGGCTGCGGCTGCGCCCCATCCGCGGTGGAAGCGCGCTGGAGGGTGAGCACGATCGGCATCTTCCAACTGTCGCTTTCGCCGAGCAGTTGCAGCATGTCGGCTTTCAAGTCGTCCGCAAAACTGGCCGCGCGCTGGCGCAGCCGGATATCCGGGCTGTAAACGACAAACTGCTTCGTCCCGCTCTCGCTACGCTGCTTCAAGTCCAGCCCACGAGCCGGCAGGGCCATGGCCACCACGGCCAAAAGCCATGGCAGAACGCGCCCTTTCATCGCCCGGGTACGGCGGCCTTGGTAACCAGGTCGATGCGGCCTTCATAGACCGTCACCTTCTGCATCTTGTCCATTTGCTTGTGGTCGCGTTGCAGGGAAGTGAAAAGCGTCCCGAAGGCGTAATCCGCGTACTGCATGAGTTGCGGATCGATGGCGATTCTCCCAAAAGCGCCGCCGACAATCGTCGGGGTAAATTTCCCATCCTTGACGTCGAGCTTGTAGTCGATGCGGAAGAAAATCGGGTACCCAAAAGCGGACTGCTCGGAATAGATGCGCAGGACGCCCGGCGAGCACTTCACCGTGGCATGCACCAGTTGCACCCCCGGGATCATCGTGTCCTGCGTCTTGACCGCCTTCTTCATGTATTGGTTCACGTCGTCCTCGGTGAAAGAGACGACGCGGGGCGTCGGCGAGTTCACCGCATCCATCATGTCGCTGCTCACCAGCCGCATGCTGGACTCCTTGCTGGGCTCGGGAAGGTTCTCCGGCTTTTGCAGGAAGAGATAGAGTGCGGCGATCAAGGCGGAGAAGAACGCCACCTTGAACAACATCTTGATCTCACGCCAAAACCATCCCGAACTCGGGTTGGTCATCTTGGCGATGCGCTTGCGGGCCTCTTCCGGCTGATCCTGCTTTTTCGCTTCGGCCTTGGGCAGCAGGGAGCGGTCGAGCTTGGCGCCGCAATTGTGGCAATACACGCGCTCGGGCTCGTTCACATATTCGCACTGCTCACACGGCAGGCCGGCGCTCTGCGGGGGTTTGGGGGGCATGGCTAGTCGTCTTTCTTTTTGGCGGCCGGCTTGCTTTTCTCCGTCGCCGCCGGCTTCGCGTCCGGCTTCTTGGCCTCGGTCGATTTGCTCTCGCCGCTGCTTGCCTCTTTCTTGGCGGCCGATTTGTAACCTTCACTGCGATAGTCAGTTATGTAGAATCCGGAGCCCTTGAAAATCAACCCGGCGCCGGTGCCCAACTGCCGCTTCACCTTGCCCTTGCCCCACGTTTTTTGCCGGCACAAGTCCTTCGGACAAGTCTTGAGTGGCGCGTCCTTCATGGATTGGGAGCAATCGAAGGATTTATGACACTTCTCACACTGATATTCGTAGGTCGGCATGCTGGGACGGTTTCCGCTGGAAAAAAGTCCGCCACGTATAGCAGAGCACCTCTCGCGCCGCAATGGATTGTTCCCTCGATTGAGCCCTTGACGATCCGGAGTGCAACCATTTTATTGGCGCGCCTTTAAAACGCCGTGCCGATGCTCCGAAATCTCCTCCTTGCCCTCCTTGCCGCCACTTTTGCTGTCGGTTGCGCTCACGACTCCCGCACGCGCGACGATACCGCCTACCTCGGCGGCTTCCGTCACCAGGCCCAACCCCAGCGCGCCAATTTCGACAATGTCTCCTACTGGGATGGCGACAACGTCTCCGGCGCGCCTTCGGTGAAGATCAATCTCGGCGAGCAGCGGGCCTATTTCTACAAGGGCGGCGAACTCGTGGGCATTTCGGTCGTCTCCACCGGTCGCGAAGGCTTCGGCACCAACGCCGGCAATTTCCACATCATCCAGAAGGACAAGGATCACGTCTCCTCGCGCTTCGGCGACTATCTCAATGCCGATGGCAGCATCCTGAAAAAGGAAATCGATCGCGACAAGGACCCGATGCCCAAGGGCGCGCGCTACGATGGGGCGAAGATGCCGTTTTTCATGCGCATCGTCGGCGGCACCGGCATGCACGAAGGCTTCCTGCCGGGCTACCCCGCTTCCCATGGCTGCATCCGCATGCCGGGCTTCATGGCCCAGAAATTCTTCGAGAACGTGAACGTCGGCACGCCGGTCTCGATCACCAACTGACGGTGGCTGTCCCCGAGATTTCGGTAACTGAGGCGAAACTGCGCCTCGCCGCACCCCACCCGCCCCGCCTCATCGATGTGCGCGAGGCCGATGAATACGAGATCGCCCGCATCCCCGGCGCGGAACTCCTGCCCCTGTCGCAATGGCCGGCCTTGGCCGCGGAAAAGCTTACCGATCCTGCGGAAGCGCTGCTCATCCAATGTCATCACGGAGGCCGCTCCGCGCGCGCTGCCGAGTTTCTGCTGCGCAACGGCTTCACTGATGTGACCAATCTCGCGGGCGGCATCGATGCTTGGTCGCTGGAGATCGATCCGGCGATCCCCCGCTATTAGAGCAATTTGGCTATAGGCGGCGATTCGGAGCGAGCGAGCCGCGGGCGAGCTTCCCGAAAAAAATGTCATCCTGAGCTTGCCGAAAGCCGAGGCTTTGCGAGACGCCCATGGTGCAATGGGGGCAAACCTCCAATATCACTCTGGCGTCTGACGCCATGCAGGACCTGAAAAGCAACGCCATCCCTGGTGCCAATTTGCTGAAGAAGAAGGATGTTGGAGGTCCTTCGGCAAGCTCAGGATGACAACGAGCGGGGCGGCTGCGCCGCCTTCCGTCGCCACCCGCAAGATGCTATCTGAACGGCCTGCCGCTCTACTTCTTCTACTTGGAGTTGGTTGGAGCCGCTTTAAGTTACTTGGGGTGCTGATGTCTGCAGACACGCCCTCCCGGCAATCCCCGACTGGCCTGCGGTTCGACTGCAGTCACCTTAAAGTACCTTGTTCCACCTTGAATCAGCTCAGTGACCTTGGCGGCCCCTGAAGGCGTTTTGGGTCGCTGACGCGCACTGGCACCGCCCCTCCCGGGCTATCCCGACTGGCCTGCAATCACACTCCAGTCACCGTGAAACACCTTGTTCCACCGTGAATCAGCTAAATGACCTCGGTGACCCGCTTGAAGGCGCTTTGGCTTCACGATTCACCTCCTGTTTGGCTCCGGGCACGAATCGGTTCGCCACCCGTCGATTTGTCAAAGAACAGAAACTTCGCCAGCGAACCGATCACCCAGCTCACCTCGAAGACGGTTTCCCCAACCGCATGTTCACTGTATCATGCGTGTCAAGCCCCCTCCCTTTTGACCGTGCTGGAAAGCTTGGGAGGTATGTCTGAAAATCATCGAGCAGGGTTACGGACGCGGCACGTGAGCAAAGCGGTGCGGGGACGCACCGCACTCCACAGCAGGCTTCGCCTGCGAAATACTGCGACGGCAACTCCCCGTTTTGCGCGCAGCGCTGTGGAGTGCGTGCGCGTCCCCGCGCCGCTTTATTCACGCTCCGCCTCGATCACCCGCATCCATCCACAGCTAAATCGCCCTCAGTATTTTCCCAACACCCGCTTGATCAGCGCAATCACCGCATCATTACAGGCGTCATCCGCCTCGGAATGCGCCGCATTGGTGGCAGCGACGAACGCGGCGTCCTTATCCGGCGCCACCCACATCACGGCGTAAAAATTGGAGTTTGAGCCCGTGTGCCACATCACATCGCCGCCATCCCAATCGCGGTACTCCAGCAGCCAGCCCATGGCATAATCCTGCCCCGGCGCGCGCTGGTGCAGCTTGTTGTAAGTTTCCTCGGTGAGCAGCCGCGGCTCGGCGCGGTGCCAGTCCGAATGCCAGCTCGCGTAGCGCGCCAGATCGACCAGCGAGGCATGCACCGCGGCCGCGGGCGCGATTGCGGGCGGATTGTCCGCCAGCGGGCCGGGCGTCACGGGACGCAATTCCCCCATTTCGCCGGAATGCCCCCACGGCTGGTTGGTCCGGCCCCCATCGGCGGGCGCGCCAAAACCCGCCGTGCTCATCCCGAGCGGTTCGAAAAGCCGGTCGCGCATGAGTTCTTCCCACGAGCTGCCCGTCACGCGCTCCATCATCGCCCCGGCGATGGCGTAGCCTTCATTGGAGTAAATGAATTTTCGCCCGTGCGGTTCCTGCGGCGCCAGGGACACGGTGCCGCGCAGGATGGCCAGCCGCTGCTCGGTCGGCGTTCCCTTTTGCTCCAACGCCTCGGCCCACAGGTCCACCGGCGGATTCGCGGGCGCGCCGCTGCGATGCGTGAGCAACTGCTCGAGCGTCACCGTGCGCCACGAGGGCCGCATGGTTTCCTGCAATTCCGGAAAAACGTCTCCGATCGTGGAGCGCCACGAAAGCTTGCCTTCGTCGACCAGCATCCCCGCCACGGTGGCGGTCATGGATTTCGTGCAAGAGCCCAACTGCCACAGGTCATCCGTCATTACCGCTTCATCCGCCCCGAGCCGGCGCACGCCCGCGGCCGCATTGATGACGATCTTGCCGTGCCGGATGGCCGCCGCGGCGAGCGCGGGCAGGCCGCGGTCCTTGCGAATCTCCTCGAGTCGGACTGTGAAATCGTCGGGCTCTTCCTCCGCCGCGTACGGCATATTGGCGAAGATTCCGAGAGCGAAGATGACGACGAAGATTCTAGGATAAGGAAGAAACCGCCGACATATCTTGCGAAGCGCATTGCGCATGTCGGCGGCGAAGAAAGCCTACAATTCCCAATCCCGCAACTGCTAATGCGGCAAATTGATAACCGGAGAGTTCGCCGGCCACGCGCGGAGTGGCGCGCATGAACTCGTGAAAGAACCGGAAAAACCCGTAGGCCATCAGATAGAGATGGAAGTGCTGTCCCGGCAGCACACGCCACCGGCGCAGGCCGACAAAAATCAGCGCCGCGGCCAAATTGAAGCCGATCTCCAGCGGCACCGCCGGCCAGCGGGTGGTGCCGTGCGCATCGCGAATGGTCCACCACGCGGGCGGGCAGCGCTTGCCAAGGCAACAGCCGTGCAACAGACATCCGATGCGCCCCATGGCGATGCCGAGCGGCGCGATGAGCGCAAACCAATCGCCCGTCGGCTGCGTGTAGCCGGTGAATTTTTTCGCAATCTCCACACCGAGATAACCGAAAAGCAATGCGCCGAGAATGGTTTTACCCGTGGCCCAGATCACCCAGCGCTGCGGATCATCCCAAAACATCCAGCCTTCCGCGGCGAGATACACGAGCTTCGCGCCGAGAAATGCGCTCGTGAGCGCGGCGAAGTAGATGATGAGCAGCCGTTCATCGCGCCGCGCCAGCCGCGACCACCAGAGCACGCTCACGAGAATGCCCGCGAGCATGAGCCAGCCATAAGCAGTGGAACGAAACGCGCCCGGCATCAGTGCATGTTGGTAAGATTTCCCAGCAGCGCCGCGCAACCCAAACCGAGGGTGATGAGTGCATTCAGGACCGCCAGCAGCACGCCCACGACCAGCGTCGTGGTGGTGCTGCGCCGAAAGAGCAGGAACGACGAGGCCACGCAGCAGCCAACGCTGACCAGCGCCGCAGGCACGCACACCACGGAAAGCTGTTTTTCCGGCAACTGGAGAGTGACGAGCAGCAGCACAATCATAGCCGGCACAAAAGCCAGGATCAACGCGAGCACGAGCCGATTGGGCGGCGGCTTGGGCAGTGGCGGCGGCTCGGAGTTCATGGCACGGGTGCTACATTTTGAACGAAGCGCAACAGCCGGAGAAGAAGGCGATGAAGCTGTTGAGCAGAAGAAATAAAATTCCGCACAGCACCGCACCACCCGTGCGCCGGGCGAACAACATGCCGGAAGCGACGAAGCAACACACGATGCTTACGGCGCACAGCATCCAGAGCAAGGAGTCCGAATCGGAACGCGAACTGTGCAACGCATCGGCGACGGGGAGAGCGATCAACGACAGCGCCGAGGGTGCAAAACCGATAAGCAAAGCTCGCGCGGGAGATTTCAGCGCCGGAGCAGGCGCCGTCGGATCGGTGCGGGCCGGAGGTTCACGATCGCCGAGGATCAGACGCGCGACGGTGATGATCATTGCGGCAAGGAACACGCGCTGCACCACGGAAAAGAGGGGCTGGAAGTGACCGAACCACGCGAGGAGCGCCGGCAGAAAAATGAGCGCGACGCAGATCGCCACGGCTGGACCGAACCGGTTTCGCCCCTCGGCGTCGACGGGTGGCGCGCAGGACACCGCCGCCATGGCCAGCAGCACTCCGTAGAACATGGAGAGAGCAAAAAAGAATGCCATCCCGAAGGCATTCCAAGGCGCGCTTTTGAACAGAAGAATAATGGCCTGCCCCAAGAGCATGGCGAGAATCGGCGGTGCCACGGCGAGACTGATCGAGAGCCAGATGCCGCGCGAACCCATGAGCCAGCGCGCGATGCGAGCGTTGGCGTTGCGTTTCCAGTCCTCCGCCAGCCACGCGATCACCGCGATGGACACCAGGAGTTCAAGAACCCCGTGCGCCAGGATTTGGATGAGGTAGGAAGCGTTCACGCGCGCTGGGCATCGCCGGACGTTTCCGCAAAGCCGGAATAATACCGGCAGAAGGAATCGAGCTGGCCATCGGGGCGGATGACGTGCGTGCAGCAGCGGTCGATGCGGTCCTGGTCCCACGTGCCTGCATCCATGAAGGGCTTAAGGAAGAGACGAAAGGTGTGGGACTCGTCGAGTTCGAATTCCTTGAGCAACGCGCCGAGCGGTTCGCTTTCGCAGCCGCATTGCAGCAGGTCTTCGAGGCGGTAGCGGATTTTGTCGCGGAGAAATCCCTGCACCTGGGCGAAGTCGATGAACTCGCTGATCGAGCGCGTCGTGCCGTCGCCGGTCTTGAGCAGGTAGCCGATTGTGGCGCAGTTCGGATCGCCGCACGGGAGCGGCGTAAAATCCTCGTAGCGCAACCGGCCGCCGGCTTGCGCAACGGCGGCGAGGATGATGTCGGCGGTGTTCAAGCGCGGCTTTTCTTTCGCGGGCACCCGGCCGCTTTCAAACTTGGGCTGAAACGCCACGCCGCGCACGTGTGGAAACTGCAGGCCGAATTCCACTGCCGCCCAGACCTGGTCGAGGTTCTCCGGCGTAACCGTCATGGCGAGGGTGATGGGAATTTTCACCGCGCCACAGCGCTGGATCGCGCGCAGGCGAATATCGCGCAGATCGGCCCCGCGCAGAGCGCGCTGGCCGGCTTCCTGCGGCCCGTCGAACTGCAAATAGAGCTGAAACTTTCCGTAACGAAAGGTCTTCGCGAGAGCATCGAGAAACGCATCGTCCGTCGCCAATCGCACGCCGTTGGTATTGAGCAGCACGTAATCGATCCCCGGATTCGCGTGGCACCATGCGAGCAATTCACAAAACTGCGGATGCAAAGTCGGCTCGCCGCCGGAGAGCTGCAAAATCTCGATGCCGCCCTTGCGCTCGATCACTCCTTGAATCCGCCGCTGCAAATCCGCGAGCGGCACCGCATCGACGTGCGCCGTCCGCGGCGAATCCGCAAAGCAAGTCGGACAAGCCAGGTTGCAGGAATTGACGATCTCGATCAGCGCCAGGCAGGTGCTGAGGCGCTCAACGTGAGACATTGGATGTTGGGCGTTGGGTGTTGGGTGTTGGATGTTCGCCTCCGACACCGCCGCGGCATTCCTCCCCAACGTCCCCCGCACCACATCATCGCTCGCCGAACAGGCATTACCCCCGCAACACGCATTCTGCGGATCACCCTGCGCCACCCAATAAAACCGGGCATCGGACGCAATGCACACTTCCACCTCGCCATGCTCCGCACAGCGCCGCCGCAGCAACACGCGCTGATGCTTCACATCGCCGACTTTCCAAACTTCCGCCGGGCATTCCGCATGACAAGTCGGACAGCGCGATTGGGTACGCTTGAGTAAGCTCTCACTCACAAAACTAATGGGCGAATGTGATTTCATTCCTGAGGTCAATTGGATCCGAATGATCGTGCGCATTCGCCAAAAAAGAATGCCAACCCCATGGCCAACACGCCAAACGCGATGAATATGATGATCAGAACGGTCCGCAAAAACCACGGAGCAGGCTGGATCTCGCTTGGGGCCGATTCGGGAGCTTGCGCAGGCTTCTCATCAACAAATGTCAGGCCACATGAAGGGCAGCGGCCCGTTTCGTCCACATCGATACGGCTTAGATTCGCGCCACAAGCAGGACATTGCTGGTTCATCACTTCATATCCATTTTTCCACCCATGGCAGAGCAGCCGGCGATCACGGCAATGACACCGACGACGAGAATGACGACCCCGAAAACGAGTGTGAGCACGACCCGCCCGCCGGTATTCTTCGTGCACCGCTTCGCCAGCCAGTAGCCGCATGGCAACGAAGCCAGCGCGACCGCGACCGCGAGGAAGCCGAAGAAGTTGTCCATGGGAGAATTATGATCCCATGTGCGCAGCGATTGCGAGCACGGCGAAGATCGCCACGATGGTGGCAATAAATCCGCTCAGAAGGCCAACCACCACTCCGCCTCCACGGCCAAAGGCGGCTCTGAACATCCATTTTCCGGACAGGTAGCCGATCGCAAAGATCCCGGCGGCTATCGTCCCGAAAATATGCATGACCGAGCCCTTGCGCTATTTGCTCTGCGCGCCGTGCACGCGCGCCGCGACCTTCAATCGCAATGCATTCAGAGCGATGAAACCAGTCGCGTCGTTCTGATTGTAAGCCTTCGTCGGATCGGCCTCCATCGTGGCGATGTCGGGATTGTAGAGGCTGAGCGGGCTCTTGCGACCGGCGGTGATGATGTTGCCCTTGTAGAGCTTGAGGCGCACGGTGCCGGTGACGTTTTTCTGGCTCTCGGTGACGAGCGCCTGCAGGGCCTCGCGCTCGGGCGCGAACCAGAATCCGTTGTAAACGAGCGTGGCGTACTGCGGGATAAGCGAGTCGCGGAGGTGCATGACTTCGCGGTCCATGGTGAGCGATTCCACCTGGCGATGGGCAAAGTGCAGGATGGCACCGCCGGGCGTCTCGTAAACGCCGCGTGATTTCATGCCGACGAAACGGTTTTCGACAAGATCGACGCGGCCGATGCCGTGCTTGCCGCCGAGCTTATTCAGCACACGCATGACCTGGAGCGGATTGAGTTTGGCATGGTTGCCCTCGGTAAAGCTCACGCCGGTGATGCCGAGATCGGTGAGCAGCGCGTCGAGGTCGTGGTAGCCGATGGCGACGCAGTTGCCTTTTTCAAAAACCAATTCGACGTGCTCCGCCTTGTCCGGCGCTTCCTCGGGCGAAACGCTGAGGACGTACATCTCGCGCGCTTTCTCCGCACTGGCGTCGAACCACGGGTCTTCCAAAATGCCGGCCTCGAAGCTGATGTGCAGGAGGTTGCGGTCCATCGAGTAGGGCTTCTTCGCCGAGGCGAGGACGGGGATCTGGTTCTTCTCCGCGTAGGCGATCATCTCGGCGCGGCCGGGAAATTGTTCGCGGAAACGCTCCTGCCGCCACGGGGCAATGACTTCCAACTCCGGCGCGAGCGCCGCGGCGGTGAGCTCGAAACGCACCTGATCGTTCCCCTTCCCTGTCGCGCCGTGAGCGACGGCATCGGCCTTTTCCGCGCGGGCGATCTCGACCATGCGCTTGGCGATGAGCGGGCGCGCGATGGAGGTGCCGAGGTAATATTGCCCCTCGTAAATCGCGCCGGCCTGGAACATCGGGAAAATGAAATCGCGCGCAAACTCCTCGCGCAGGTCGTCGATGTAGCACTTGCCCGCGCCGGTGCGCAGGGCCTTGGCCTCGAGGCCATCGAGTTCCTCCTCCTGGCCGACATCCGCGCAAAAGGCGACGATCTCAGCGGAATAGGTTTCCTTCAGCCAGGTGAGGAGCACGGAGGTATCGAGCCCCCCGGAGTAAGCGACGACAATTTTCATAAGAGCGGCGTGTTGTACCCATGAAATGGCGGGGATGAAATAGGGATTTTTTGCAACGCTCCCCCGCACAACACAATTTGCCGTGCCGGCCATCTCCCAGTAGCTTGGGCCCTGATGAAAAAAGACATTGCAGCCGGACTCGAAAAGGCCGGTGTCGCCCACGCCGAGCGGCATCTTTTTCTCTGCCTCGGTCCTGATTGCTGCGACGACTCGGAGGGCGAGCGCGTCTGGGATTACGTCAAAAAGCGCGTCCGCGAAACAGGCTTGAAGGCGATGCGTACGAAGGCAGGCTGTTTCCGCATCTGCGCCGGTGGACCGTGGCTGGTCGTGTATCCGGAGGGCACCTGGTATGGCGAGGTGACGCCGAAACGCTTTGAGCGTATTCTCGAGGAACATCTCCTCGGCGGAAAACCGGTGGAAGAATGGCTCGTGGCCCGCAACGATCTCGGGTGCAGCCAGACGGGCTAAAGACTCTCGCGCAGCGCATCGATGCGCCGCTTCAGTTCGGCGGACGCAAGGTAGGTGGTGCGAACGGCCCACCAGACCCGGCCCAAGCCCCCGGGCACGACCAGCTTTGAGCGCAGCAACGCGACGATCTCCGGCCGGGCATAACCGCGGAGAAATGCTTGCGCGCAGGGCAGCCACTGCTCCGCCGGGATGCGTCCGCACAGGTCCTGCAGCAGGACCAACAGATCGTCCGCATGGCGTTCCCCGGCCGGAAGGTGCGGATGATGCGTGACCTCGAAGTCGATCAATCGCGCGCGATCCGTTTCGGATTCGTAGATGAAATTCCCCGAGTGCGGATCGCCGTGCGACCACGGGCCGCGAAAGAACACGTCCGTATCCGCATGCGCGCGCCCCAGTTCACGCGCCGCGGCCTCCAGCATGCGCGGCGTGAGCGTGCCTTGATTGAGATGGCGTGAGAGACTTTCTCCCGGCAATTCCTCGGCGGCGACCGCGCGATCGCCCTCCGCAAAAGCACGAAAGCGCTCGCCGTGGAGGCGGAGAAAACAGTCCACTTCCCAACGCTGCCACATGGAGAAATCCTCGATGGCCTGGACGGGATTGCCGGCGAGGCGGAAAAACCGGTTGGCGCAGGCCATGATCGGGCGGGCCGTCCAGCGGCGGCGCTTGATCCACAGCGTGCGGCCTTCGCGCGTTTCACGCGTCACGGCATTGATCTTGATCTGATCCACGAGGGCGCCCGCGGCACTGAGGATTCGGCTCATTGCCGGGGCATCCTAAAGAGCCCCGGGCGACAAGCAACTTTCGCGCGCGAGAATGCTTTCGAAGCAAAAGAATCCCACAAGGGGATGTTGCCACCCCATCCCGCCGCCGGTAGCCTTGGCGGACGATGCGCTCCCGAGTCCTCCGCTATTTGCTGGCGCTGCTCCCGGTGGGCGCGTTCGCCGCCCAACCACCGATCACTTCGCTGAATGTAGGCGCCAATTTTCGCCACGATGTCGCGTTGCGCGAGGGAGGCGCCGACGCGTCGTCCGCGGGTTTCGCCTTGCCGCCGGGAGGCCGGGAACTGGATTTGCAGCCCACGTCTTCCACGCCCTACGACCGCTATTTCGGCAGTGTCCGTTCGGTCATCGCCGGCTTGGAACCGCACGGCACGACGATGGGCACGGCCTGCCACTTGATGAAGGTCGCGCATAGCTTCGCCTACCTTTCGCGCGACCCTTACCGGCCCGATCCGCCGAAGCTCACCGAGGTCCAGCATTCGGGCGATTGCAAATCCAAGGCGCTCTGGCTCTACGATAATCTCGCCGATGCGCATGCGCTTTTCGTCATCGGCAAGGCGGAGAAATATCTGCACACGTGCCATGCGTGGGTTTATTGGCGTTACGAAGGGCGGTGGTGGATTCTGGATTGCACGGACCGCGCCGACCCGATTGCCGCGGATTCCGTTTCGCCGGATCGATACATCCCGTACTATTCCTTCGGAAAAATGGGCACCTTCCGCCATCCGGCAGCGCACGCGCTCGCCGCCGTGGCCAGCAACATCGCGCCCGGCGCTTCCGCATCGGGGCAAAAGAAAACGCGCTGATCCGCGGCCTGCGCTATCCGGTTGTGCGTAAGCCGCTGGCGATGGCGTTGATCGAAAGCAAGAGGTCGGGCAGCATTTTTTCCGCCGCCGCTTCGTCGCCAGATTCCCGGTAGCCGCGCCACTTTTCCAGCAGGTGAATTTCCTGCCAATGCAGCACGCGCAAGGCTTCCGCGCGCAACTGCAAGGTGCGCAGCATGCGCGGGCGGCGTTCGGTCATGGGTGCGCCGCGCAATTTTTCCAGCATCTCCCGCGTGAGGTGCCATTCATCGACGATGATTTTCATGAACTTGTCGCGCAGCGCCTTATCCTGCACGAGATCGGCGTAGGCGTTCATCAGTTCCAGGTCGGTGCTGGCGATGCTCGATTCGATATTGGTGAGCACGTAGTAGAGGAAAGGCCAGGTGCGGAGCTGGTCTTTGATGCCGGCGAGTTCGTCCGCGGCGAGCGCTTTCAACCCGGAGCCGGCGCCGAACCAGCCGGGCACGTAGAAGCGCGCCTGGCTCCAGCTAAAGACCCACGGGATGGCGCGGAGATCGGCGAGGCTGGGCTTGCCGGTGCGGCGCGACGGGCGCGAGCCGATGCGGCTGTGTTCGAGGGCATCGATGGGCGTGGCCTGGCGGTAGAAGGTGAGGAAGTCCTCGGTGTCGATGAGCCGGCGATAGGCTTGCTGACTGGAACGCGCGAGCTTCTCCAGCACGGGCGCGAGCGGCGGCGGTATGGGCGCGCTGCGCTCGTGCTCGATGGTCGCGGCGGTGACGCCGGCGAGGAGCAGTTCGAGATTGTAGGTCGCAGTGACGAAGTTGCCGAACTTCTGCGCGATCGTTTCGCCCTGCTCGGTGAGCCGGATGTCGCCGCAGAGCGAGTTGTTCGGCAGCGCTTCGAGAAAGCGATGTGTGGGACCCGCGCCCCGGCTGACGGTGCCGCCGCGGCCGTGGAAGAAGCGGACGCGCACGCCGGCGTCGCGCCCGAGTTGCGCGAGGCGCGCCTGCGCTTTTTGCAGACCCCACTGGCTGGCCACGATGCCGGAGTCCTTGTTGCTGTCGCTATAGCCCACCATCACTTGCTGGGTGAGCGGTAGTTTTTCGCGCCCTCCATTCCAGGAGATGAATTCGAGACTGCGGCGCGTCATCGGTTCCTCGAGGAAGGTGCCGAGAATCGAAGGCGCCGCTTCGAGATCGTCGAGCGTTTCAAAGAGCGGGACGACCGGCAGAATGCAGACGAGCCCCTCGGGCAGGGTGCGCGTGAGGCCGGCTTCGCGGGCCAGCACATACACCACGAGGAGATCCGAGAGCCGGCGCGTCATGCTGACGATGAGCGCACCCACGCCGTCCGAGCCGCATCGCGCGATATGGGCCGCGATCACCCGGTAGCAGCCAAGTATGGCATCCGCTTCCGGTCCGGCCGAGGCGCTGGCGTGCAGGAAAGGTCGCGGTGAGCGCAGTTCCTTTTCCAAAAAGCGCAACCGCTCCACTTCGCTCCACTCCTCCCACTGGCTGCCATCGATACCGGCGGCAGACATGAGCTGCGACAGAGCTTTGACGTGAAAAGCGCTGTTCTGGCGGATGTCGAGTTGCGCGAGATGGAACCCAAAGATTTGCACCGCGCGTAAAACCGGGCGCACGTCTGACTCTGCGAGCCGCTTCGCGCCGACCTCGATCAACGCATCCCGCAACGCCGTCAGATCCGCGGCCAGTTCCTCGGCGAATTGGTAGCCGCCGGGGCTGGCGCGCAATTGGGATGGTTTATACGTGGCGACTTCGACCGGCGTGCGCTCGATCATCAACTCCACATACTGACGCCAGGGCTCGCTCACATTGGCGGCGAGGATCGCGCGGGCTTTTTCACCGAGCGCTTCCGTCATTTTTTCCCGCGCGGCCACGAGCGATGGCGGCAAGGACTGCATCCACTCGGAAAGGCTCAGCTTCTCCGCCAGCGCGGTGAGTTGGCGTCGCAAAACGACGAGCGCATTCACGCGGAGACGCTCGAGCGTTTCTGCGGTCACTTCGGCCGTGACCCCGGGGTGACCATCGCGGTCGCCGCCCACCCACGTGCCGAAACGTACTTGCGGCAACTTGGCCCCGACACCCAGACGCGCGGCGTCGAATCCCGCCGCGACCCAGGCGTGATGCAGACGTTCGTCCAATTCCGGGAGCACTTTAGGAAAAACGTCGCGGAGATAATGCAGGACGTTGCGGCGCTCGTCGGTGAGCGTGGGCTTTTCGAGCAGGATTTCGCCCGTGCGCCAGAGGCGTTCTAAGGCCGCCATGGTCTGCGCGCGCAGCGATTCCTGCTCCGAGGCCGGGAGGTGTTCCTTTTCCCGGCGCCCGAGCAGAGCATAGAGGGCGCGGTGTTGATCGAGCACCGCAAGTCGCTTGGCCTCGGTGGGATGCGCCGTAAGGACCGGTTCGACGCGAACTTTTCCCAGCGTCTCGGCAATGACCGACTCCGGAATCGCTTCCGCCTTCAGCTTCGCAAATCGATCCCCCCACAGACCCCGCTCCGCCGTGACCCCTTCCTCGACCTCGCGCAGGGCCCGCACATAAGCGGCGGCATTTTCCTCCACCATGTTGAGCAGTTGAAAGGCGATCGAATAGACAAGCCCCAGTTGTGCAGGAACTTCCGATGGATCGACTTTATTGGGACTCGCGCCGAACCACGGCAGATGGCTGGCGAGTTCGCTGAGACCGAGTTCGCTGAGCACTTCGCCCAGGCACTCGATGAAGAATTTCAGGTCACGCTCGATCTTGTCGAAACCGATCGCAACGTAATCAGGTACGGATTGGCCCTTTGTCATAAAATGAAAACCCTGCCCGTTTCTCTCCGGCGGGCGCTTCGGGGGCAAGAAAATCCGTGAAGCCGCGAAAAAATGTGGCCGTCCCTGAAAAAGAAAGGCCCCGCCTCTTGTTTCCAAGAGACGGGGCGTATTACTGGCGACGTCCTACTTTCGCACAACCTATAGAAGCACTATCATCGGGGCTGCAGCGTTTCACTTCCGTGTTCGGAATGGGAACGGGTGGGGCCACTGCGCTGGGATCACCAGAAGTCTGACGAATTTGAAGCCACACTAAGGCTCAAAGAGGGGGGTTCTCACTGGGGGAAAATGAGTCGAACCTCAAATTCGCCAGACTTCTAGCGACCCGCATTCGCGGGTGTCTGATCGGCGCTTGCGCACCGATGGCGGGCTTATTGGCCGCCACATTTTTAATTCTGTCAAAGAACCACTGCTGATTCTCTGACATCTACATACAGGTATAGGATTAAACTTCTTATGCCGAGTTTTAAAAAGTCATATTTTTTCTCCTGATCAAAGGAGGAAAAAATGACCAAGCCGAACGGATTATTAGTAATTCTCAGCTGAACATGTTACCATGCTTACACCGGAATCCTATCAACGTGGTGGTCTACCACGATCCTTCGGGGAAGAATCATCTTGGGAGAGGCTTGGCGCTTAGATGCTTTCAGCGCTTATCCTTTCCGAACATAGCTACCCAGCACTGCCTTTGACAAGACAACTGGAACACCAGTGGTTCGTCAGACCCGGTCCTCTCGTACTAAGGTCTGAACCCCTCAATCTTCCTGCGCCCACAGCGGATAAGGACCGAACTGTCTCGCGACGTTCTGAACCCAGCTCGCGTACCACTTTAACCGGCGAACAGCCGGACCCTTGGGACCTTCTCCAGCCCCAGGATGTGATGAGCCGACATCGAGGTGCCAAACCGAGTCGTCGATATGAGCTCTTGGACTCGATCAGCCTGTTATCCCTAGCGTACCTTTTGTCCGTTGAGCGATGGCAATTCCACATTCAACCACCGGATCACTTGGACCTGCTTTCGCACCTGCTCGACTTGTATGTCTCGCAGTTAGGCTGGCTTATATCCATATACTCGTCACCTGATTACCAACCAGGCTGAGCCAACCTTCGTACTCCTCCGTTACTCTTTGGGAGGATACCGCCCCAGTAAAACTGACCGGCTGCCAGTGTCCCTTCCCCAGATCATGGGTGAAGGTTAGATTTTCCAGTTCCAAAGGGTGGTGTTTCATTGACGACTCATTCGCCCCCGAAAGAGCGAAATCAAAGTCTACCACTTACGCTAAGCATTAAAACCGAAAAAACAGTAACAGCGTACAGTAAAGGTGCATAGGGTCTTTCCGTCCTGCTGCGGGTAGGCGGCATCTTCACCGCCACTACAACTTCGCTGAGCTCCTCGTTGAGACAGCGGTCAACTCGTTACACGATTCGTGCAGGTCGGAACTTACCCGACAAGGAATTTCGCTACCTTAGGACCGTTATAGTTACGGCCGACATTCACGGGGACTTGGGCTCGAAGCTTCGCTTGCGCTAACCTCTTACCGTAATCTTTCCGCATTGGTCACGTGTCACACCCTATACTTAGTCTTGCGACTTGGCAGAGTGCTGTGTTTTTGTTAAACAGTCGGTTGACCCCTTTCACTGCGGCCAGTCTTGCGACTGGCACCCCTTCTTCCGAAGTTACGGGGCTAGATTGCCGAGTTCCTTAACGAGGTTTCACTCACGCGCCTGGGTATACTCTACCCACCCACCTGTGTCGGTTTACGGTACGGGCGACCTTGGAAAGGGACGAAAGCTTTTCTTGGTGTTTGCTTCAAACAATCCGCATTGGCCGTAGCCTCAACGTCCGCTTGCGCGACAGGCACTATCAATCGCCTGCTGTTCTCCGCACCCACGTCACTTTCGTTTTAACCAAAGCCGGTGCTGGAATATTAAACCAGCTGTCCATCGTCTACGCCTACCGGCCTCGACTTAGGTCCCGACTAACCCTGTGAGGACGAACCTTGCACAGGAAACCTTGGGTTTACGGCGGCCAGGAATCTAACCTGGCTTATCGCTACTCATGTCTGCATTCTCGCTCGTAGAAACTCCACGGTTGCTTACGCTCCCGCTTCAATGTCGCTACGATGCTCCCCTACCACTCCACCAGGACGAATCCCGATGAAATCCAGAGCTTCGGTATACCGCTTATCGCCAATCATTTTCGGCGCGAAAACACTCGATGAGTCAGCTATTACGCACTGTTTAAATGATGGCTGCCTCTAAGCCAACATCCTCATTGTCTAAGTATCTTCACATCCTTTCCACTGAACGGTATTTGGGCACCTTAGCTGCTGATCTGGCATGTTTGCCTCTCGCGCGTGAAGCTTATCCCTCACGCACTGACTCCCGGACTGCACCCTGTGGCATTCGGAGTTTGATTGAATTCGATACCCTGGTGTGGGCTCTAGTTCATCCAGTGCTCTACCTCCACAAGTCAGCATCCGAGGCTAGCCCTCAAGCTATTTCGGGGAGAACCAGCTATCACGGGGTTTGATTAGTCTTTCGCTCCTACCCACAGCTCATCCCAGAACTTTTCAATGTTCACGGGTTCGGTCCTTCACGCTGTATTACCAGCGCTTCAACCTGGCCATGGGTAGATCACCTCCGCTTCGGGTCTACTGCCAGCGACTATGGGCGCCCATTTCGGACTCGCTTTCGCTTCGCCTCCACCCCAGAAGGGCTTAGGCTCGCCACTGACAATAACTCGCAGACTCATTAAGCAAAAGGCACGCCATCACCCTTGCGGGCTTTGACACCTTGTAAGCACATGATTTCAGGAACTATTTCACTCCGCTCAAAGCGGTTCTTTTCACCTTTCCCTCGCGGTACTTGTTCACTATCGGTCGCCAATTAGTATTTAGCCTTACGCCGTGGTCGGCGTGGATTCACGCGAAGCTTCACTTGCATCGCGTTACTCAGGGACTCCCTAGGCGTGCTCGGATTTTTGATTACGGGCCTGTCACCCTCTATGGAGCGATTTTCCATTCGCTTCATCTAATCGTCGCACTGCCACATCGGGGCCCTACAACACCCATAGCAAGCTATGGGTTTGGGCTGTTCCGCTTTCGCTCGCCACTACTTACGGAATCGCATTCGCTTTCTATTCCTCTGGTTACTGAGATGTTTCACTTCACCAGGTATCGCACGCGCCGAGCTATGAATTCACTCGGCGGTAATGGAAGATTAATTCCACTGGGTTACCCCATTCGGAGATGCACGGGTCAAAGCGTATTTGCCGCTATCCGTGCCTTATCGCAGCTTATCACGTCCTTCATCGCCTATTGGCACCAAGGCATCCATCATGTGCTCTTTGTAGCTTGATCAATCTAATCCTCACGGCTGCTTAAGGCCGTGGGAAATTGTGATAACTGAAACTCTCGATGACTCTGCTTGCGCAGAGTCGAATTTCAGACTCAGCTCTAAAAAGTTGTATTACTACCCTGTATGTAGATGTCAAAGAACCAGCGGAACCTTCGGGCTCCGGGTCGGTTTGGATTCTGGAATCTCTTCCTTCATTCAAACTCAAAACGGTCGTTTCTGCTTCGTCGATTTTTTCCCTGAGGCGTGGTGGGCGTGACAGGATTCGAACCTGTGACCCTGCGCTTATCAAGCGCATGCTCTAACCAGCTGAGCTACACGCCCGAAAAAGCGCAGCTTTTTCGCCGCGGCGGAGCGCCGGCGCGGAGCCGGGCCTTTGTGCCGCCCGGTTTCGTTCTCTCGAACTTCCGCCGGGGCATTTTTCGCGGAGCGAAAAATGGAGGCAAGGGGAGTCGAACCCCTGACCTATAGCTTGCAAAGCTACCGCTCTACCAACTGAGCTATGCCCCCGGGGTATTCGAATACTGCTTCCCGTGCCTCACGCATTGGGAATATTGAAGCAAAAACTGAATTGTGCGCTACCGTTTCAGAAACTCTGATGCCTCGACTTCTTTCGTTATCGAGGTCTTAGGGTCGCATCGTGCCAGCCCGAAGGCTGAGACATTAGCGATCGACCTATGCCAGCCCTCGTGAGAGGGTGAAGGCATTTCTCCTTAGAAAGGAGGTGATCCAGCCGCAGGTTCCCCTACGGCTACCTTGTTACGACTTCATCCCAGTTACCACCCATACCTTAGGGCACTGCCTCCTTGCGGTTGGCGCATGCACTTCGGGTACAAGTGACTTCCATGATGTGACGGGCGGTGTGTACAAGGCCCGGGAACGTATTCACGGCGTCGTAGCTGATACGCCATTACTAGCGATTCCGGCTTCATGGAGGCGAGTTGCAGCCTCCAATCCGAATTGGGCTCAGTTTTATGGATTTCCTCCACCTCGCGGTTTCGGTTCATTCTGTACTGAGCATTGTAGTACGTGTGCAGCCCTAGCCGTAAGGGCCATGCTGACTTGACGTCATCCCCACCTTCCTCCCCGTTTCACAGGGCAGTCTGAACAGAGTGCTCGGCCCGAAGGCCGGTGGCAACAGTTCACAGGGGTTGCGCTCGTTGCGGGACTTAACCCAACATCTCACGACACGAGCTGACGACAGCCATGCAGCACCTGTGCAAATTGTGTATTGCTACACTCGCCGGCTTTCACCGACTTAGAGATGCATGTCAAGGCTAGGTAAGGTTCTTCGCGTTGCATCGAATTAAGCCACATACTCCACCGCTTGTGCGGGCCCCCGTCAATTTCTTTGAGTTTTAATCTTGCGACCGTACTCCCCAGGCGGCGCGTTTAACGCGTTAGCTCCGGCACAGAAGGGGTCGAATCCTCCCACACCAAACGCGCACCGTTTACTGCCAGGACTACCGGGGTATCTAATCCCGTTTGCTCCCCTGGCCTTCGTGCCTCAGTGTCAGTAACTGTCCAGAGATTCGCCTTCGCCACTGGTCTTCCTTACGATATCTACGCATTTCACTGCTACACCGTAAATTCCAATCTCCTCTCCAGTACTCAAGCACCGCAGTATCAAGTGCAGTTTCGAGGTTGAGCCCCGAGATTTCACACCTGACTTACGGCGCCACCTACGCACCCTTTACGCCCAATGAATCCGAACAACGCTTGAGACCTCTGTATTACCGCGGCTGCTGGCACAGAGTTAGCCGTCTCTTCCTCTTCAGGTACTATCAAGTCCGCAGTAGTTAATTGCTGACAATTGTTCCCTAATGACAGGAGTTTACAATCCGAAGACCTTCATCCTCCACGCGGCGTCGCTCCTTCAGGGTTTCCCCCATTGAGAAAAATTCTCGACTGCTGCCACCCGTAGGTGTCTGGACCGTGTCTCAGTTCCAGTGTGGCTGGTCGTCCTCTCAGACCAGCTACCCGTCATAGCCTTGGTGAGCCGTTACCTCACCAACTAGCTGATAGGCCGCGGGGTCATCAAGAAGCGCCAGGTTGCCCCGGCTTTGGTATCGTGAAGATGTCTTCACTAACCACATGCGGTATTAATTCGCCTTTCGACGAGCTATCCCCCACTTCTCGGCAGATTCCCCACGTGTTACGCACCCTTACGCCACTGGACATCATTTGTATTGCTACAAATAATATCCCGTTCGACTTGCATGTCTTATCCACGCCGCCAGCGTTCGTTCTGAGCCAGAATCAAACTCTCCGTGAAAAACGGATGGAACCGAAGTTCCAAAGTTTGCATGAGACGGCTGCTAAAGCCGAATCATTAAATCTGACTGTTCAATTTCCTGCAGGAACTTCGACCGAGGTCGGCAGCCCCCGCAGGGTTTGTTCAGTCTATATAATTTTTGAAATCAAAGATCTGACGTATAACGCACAATTCAATTTTTGCTTATTACCCCGACTTGTGTCGGGGCTTTTTTGACCGTTCCGAGTTTGCTCATCCCGCTCGCTTTGGCTTGCGCCTTGGCTCACGGGGTCGTGTGACAAACTCCAGAATCAAACTTTCAAAGATCGCGCTCTCTCTCAACTTTCGGGCGACAAAAAACTCAATCTCGGCGCCGACTTTAAAGTTCGCGTCTCACGACGCTCATTTCATTGTCGGGACAAGATTGAGTTGCAATCTGAAGTCCCAAAAGTTGGAAGAACTGAAGCCCTGTTGGGGCAACCCTGCTTGTTCAGCGGGACGAGCACATTAGCGAGTTACTTTTGCTGGTCAACTGGAATTTTGAATTTTCTTCAATTTTCTTTGCTGACCGGCATCGGCGTTTCCGCTTTTTGCAAGCCCCGCTCCGTAGCGGGACGCGGAAACTATCAAAGGACTTCAATCGGACAAGGGGAATTTTCAAAAAAGTGAAAATAATTGCGGCGGGAGAACAAACGCGAGCGCGCTTTCGGAATGATCAATCACCCCGGAAGCAAGGAAACATCAGGCTTCGCAGCTCATCGCGATTCGGAAGCGCGTCGCAAAATTTCTCCTTCGCGTCCCTCACTTTTTCTTCGCGGAAGGAGTTTTTGCCTCCACGGGCGGAGGGTTTGCGATGCGATATTGCTTCACGATCGCGCCCACTACGAGGGCGAGAGCCAACGCGATGAGGAGCACGATTTCATCGCGGGTTAATTTCATGTGACGGAGGCTCCTTCCGCCGTCATGCGGAGCGCCCACACGGCTTGCGTAGGCGCGCGGAATGACGGCTGTTCCTTCCTTCTCCGCGCCTCATTCACGTACGTCGCGCACGCCGGCGGAAAATCCTACGCCGCTTTGACCGGTGCGTGCGTGTAGGCCAGCGCTGTGGCGGGGTCGATATGCCAGCGCTCCGCCACGCCCGTGAGATCGCCCGTCAGCGCCCAGCGATCGGGCAGCGGCTCGCCCACGTGCGAAGGGTTGCCACCCTTGAGGTCCATGCAGCCGGTGTTGTCGCCGATGCGGCGCATTTCCTCGACCTCATCCGCGCTCAGCGTGATCTCCGGCAGCGACGCGAGTTCGTCGATCTTGGCCTCGATCGGTTTGGCCTCGCTCCCGACTTCCTGGATCAGCGTCGGGATCACGCTCTTCACCGGCGCCTGGCTGAGATTCCAGATGCACGACAGTTGGAGCATGGTCAGCCCGTGGTCCTCGGCAAAGGGCCGCATCGCCTCGAGCTTCTTGTTCCCCGCCTCCACCCAGCCAGCGGGCCGGAATGCGCGGTGGTCGCTCTTGCCGAACTGGTGCCCGGGTTTCACGTCATCGTGAAAGAGACCGCCGTAGTCGACGACCCGGGTGATGATTTTCACGTCGTGCTTCTCGGCCGCCGGCAGCGCGTAGGAGCCCGGCCACGGCTCGAGCGGGTTCAGAATGATCATGGCCCAGTCCAACAGCGCGCCGAAACGCTCCAGGTTCAGGATGAGATCGAGGGAAAATCCGTTCGCCGGCCCGGGCGCCACGCCCAGCATCTCCGTGAGCCCCGCCTCCTGCACCTTCGCCATCGCATTCCACACGGCATCGCTCGTGTAGCCGATGGAATCCGGGTTGTGCAGCATCAGGCAGTCGAAACGGTCCGCCCGGCAGCGCTCCAGCGCCTTCTCTGTGGCCATGCGCACGTAGCTGGCATAGTCCGCCGGCCCGCGCAGCTGCGGGTGCGTAAAGCGCGGGAAACCCTTCGAGCCATCGCGCTGGCCGCTGTAGAAATCGTGCCCGATCATCCCCACCAGCGCGTAGCTCTCACGCGGCAGGCCCGCCAGGGCGCGGCCCAGCATTTCATCCGCGCCACCGTTGGAATAGACATCCGAGGTCATGAAAGTGCGGATGCCGCGCTCGTAGGCGCGGCGGATCGCGCCGAGGAAGCGTTCATCGTCGAGCGGCTCGCCGAAGTGCATGAAGCGTCCGCCAGACCAGGTTCCGTAAGCAGTGCGTGTGAGATCCATAGATTTTTGCAATTGGGGATGATTAATCGGGGCGTCACTTTTAATCCGCGAATCGCCCGTGGAAAACACGGATTTTATCCAATCCTCGACCCCGCTTGCGGCCAGCGGGCGGCCGTCAGGGTTTCTTCCGCTTCACTGCGAGCATGTCGAGCATCGCCTGCGCGTCGTGGTTGCCCGGTTCCCGCGCGAGTGCGTCGCGCAGGATGGCCTCGGCCTTTGGCACCTGCCCTTCGCCGATCAAGACTACGGCGATGCTGATCCGCGGCTGGATCCACTCGGGCCGGTATTTAAGAGCCTCGTCAAATTGCATGAGCGCCTTGCCCGGCTCGTGATGCAGCGCAAGGATCGAGCCCAGGTGCTGGTGCAGTTCGGAGTTCCATGGCATGAGCAACAGCACCCGCGTGTAGCGCGGGATGGCCTGATCGTACGCGCCGCGCTGCACCGCGGCGTCGGCCGCGGCCAGTTGCGCGCGCAGCACCGGCTCGCGAATGCGCGTGGCCTCGTGAAAATGGCGCATCGCTTCGTCGCGCCGACCGTGTTCCCACAGTTCCGCGCCAAGGTTGTAGTGGGCGACGTAGTTTTCGGGATCCACTTCCAACCCGTGGGAAAAGACGGCCTCGCTCGATCGCCAGGTCTGCACCTGAAAAAAGCTCAGTGTCGAATACGCGGCCAGCACCGCCAGCGAAAGGGCCCATGAAACCGCCGGGCGAACCGTGGCGGGAATCGCCGGCCCCCATTCTGCGGCCTGCCACACCACCGCGACGAAGAGCCCGATGAAGGACACATAGGAGTAGCGGTCCGCCATGGCTTGATCGCCGATTTGAATCAACCCGAGCACCGGCCCCAGCACGACGAGGAACCAAAACCAGCCGACAGTCCACCAAGGCCGGCGGCGCCATTGGCTGACGGCGAATCCGGAGAACAACAAGGCGGCCAGCGCGCTCAGCACCGCCAGCAGCACGTTCAAATTGCGCCCGGGATGCGGATAGAAAAACGAGAGCTTCACTGGCACAAAGGCTTTCGCCACATACGTCGCCACGGCCAGCGCGGCGTTGCCCAGCCGCCACGGCAGAGGCACCATGTCCTGCGCGTCCACCGCGCCGATGTCCCTTTGCACGATCACGGCGAGCGCGGCGACGCCAAACGTGAGCAGGAACAGCGGCGCCTTTTCCGCGACCAGGCGAAGCGCGTGGCGCACGCGGTCCGTGCCCTCGCCCGGCCAGCGCCGTAGCGGCCAGATGTCCAGCAGGAGCAGCACAAAGGGGAGCGAAACCGCCATCGGCTTGCCCATATTGGCGGCCAGCGCCGCGAGAAAGACGACCAGGTAGCGCCGCCAGTTTGGCCGCGCCGCATACCATCCATAGGCCCACAACGTAAGGATATAAAACAGACCGTTCACGAGGTCCTTTCGCGCGGAGAGCCACTCCACGGCTTCGACGTGCATCGGGTGCACGAGGAACAACGCGGCGACCAGCGCACTGCGCCCGCATTTTCCGGTGAGTCGCCAGAGGGCCCCGAAGAGTGCCATCGCCGCCGCGAGATGCAGGAGCACGCTGGTGAGATGGTGGCCTCCGCCTTGAAAACCAAAGACCTGGTAATCCGCCAGCCGCGTCAGCAGCGTGAGCGGTTCCCAATATTCCGCCGTCTCGCTCAACTTCGTGAGGTTCGTGGTGAAGGCCCACGCCATCCCCCGCACGCTCAAGCCCGCTTCCAACGCCGGGTTGTGGTTCACGTAACGGTCGTCATCGAAGCTGATGAATCCGTAACGCACCGATTGCCCGAAGATCAGCACTGTCAAAAGCGCCAACCCCAGGCAGACGGCCACGGCGAAGCCCCGATGCGACCGCGCGGGAAATTCTGCGGTGCGAGCGGTAGTAGATTCGCTGGGGATCATGAGGTGGTGCTTTTTTGGGGCTTCATGGCTCGATCGGCGAGTCATTCCGAGCGAGGTAGATCTGACGAATGCGCTGCGCTCCGCTCAGAATGACCCGCGACGGAAGGGTTTAACGTGGCTGCGGCCACTCCAAGCACGTCGCCTGCCAGAGCGACCGGGACCTCCCACACGCAGTTCGCATCCCGGAAATCCGCGAATCGCCGGAAGATTTCCGATTTAGGATTTGAGAGAAGCGGCACGGTGTCGGCAGAGTGAGCCGTATGAACATCGCGTTCTCCGCCACGACTGAAGCATTCGTTTCTTTATCCCGTGGCGGCTGGCTGGCCGTTCGCAGCCGATGAATCTTCCCAATCGCCTCACTATCGCGCGCCTCTACATCACGGGTGCGTTCGTGGCGTCGATGACCCTCGCGTGGCGGACGGAACCGGGTCATCCGGAGTGGATGCCTGTGCTAAGCTGGAGCTGGGGTTACACGGCGGGGCTCCTCTTTTTTGTCGCCGCGTCGATCACCGATTATTTCGACGGCGCCATCGCCCGGCGGCGCAACTTGGTCACGGATTTCGGCAAGTTGATGGATCCGGTGGCGGACAAGGTGCTGATGGCCGCGGCTTTCATCTGCTTGATTCCCGATCACGCCATCCCGGCTTGGACGGCGATCGTGATCATCAGCCGCGAGTTTCTCATCACCGGCCTGCGCCTGCTCGCGGCGAGCAAGGGCCAGGTGTTGCCGGCGGACAAACTCGGCAAGCACAAGACGGTCTGGCAAATGATGACGGTCATTTACTTTCTGCTCCTGCTCGCGCTTTCGGAATTTGAGCGCGCCGGAGTCCTACACAATCTTTTTTGGTGGAAGCCCGCCTGGCACTATGGCGGCCCGGCGCTGATCACCGCGGCGCTGGTGCTGACCCTCTACTCGGCCTGCGGATACCTCTGGAAAAACCGCGCCCTTTTCGCAGCAGCCTAACCCACTCTCACGGCGTCTCGCTATTCGGGAACGATCACCTGGTCGCCCGGGACTAACTTCGGGTCTTTCACGGGGTGCACCTGGACGTCCCGCAAGTTGAAGGGTCCGATGATCTTCCCGGCGCGCACGATGCGAATTCCCCGCCCGCTTGAAAAATCCGTAAGCCCACCGCAACCACTAATCCCGGAAGAAAGCGTCAGGTCGGGCCGCCAAGGCAGAAGTTGCGGCGACTGGACGCCACCGCTGACCGCGACAATCCGGTTGGCCGGGGTAGTGTCAATCGTCACCGTGACCGTCGGGTGGGCGGAGATCTTACCCGCGACCAGCTTTTCCTCGATGGCATGCTCGAGCTGTTTCGGCGTCAAGCCCACCGCCTTCAAGCCGCCGACCATCGGCACATTGATGATCCCGTCCAGGCCAAGTTTGTATTTCACGGCGAAATCATTCGCGTATTCCTGCGGAATCCCGCCCACATGGAGTTCAAAAGCGTCTCCGGCGCGCAACGTGGATCCTCCTTCCGCCTCGAGGCGAACGGTGGCGAGGATCAAGAAGACGAGAACCGTCGCGACCCGCATCATCGCACGGACGGACTGTTTCGGGGAACAGCTTCGGTTCACCCCAATCGCGGTGGACTATTCGCGGACCACGACCTGGTCTCCGGGCAGGAGTTTCGGGTCAACCGCCGGATCTTTCTGAATGTCCTTGAGATTGTAGGTTCCCGCGACTTTGCCTTCGCGAATGATACGGATCCCCTTGGGGCTCCCGAAATCACTCAAGCCCTGACAATTTCCAATGCCCGAGGACAGCGTGAGATCGGCGCTCCACTGCAACCGCTGCGGGGCGCGGACACCGCCGCTGATGGAAACGTAGCGCATGGCCTGCGCAATATTAATCAAGACGGTCGGGTGCGTGAAAATTTTGTCCGCGACCAACTTGGACTGGATCGTTTGCTCCAGTTGCGAAGAAGTCAGCCCGATCGCCTTGATCTGACCAATGAGGGGGACATTGACCATTCCTTCCTGGCCAACGGAATATTGGGCGGAGAAATCCTGGGCAAACTCCTGCGGCATACCGCTGAGGCGCATTTCAAATGTATCCCCGCTGCGCAGCGTGGCGATCGTCTGAGCCCGGAGCGACGCTCCGGCGGTGAAGAAAAGAAGTGCCAGAAGGACAAGGGCGGAGCGCATTAGTATCGGGAGTTTAGTATTCTTCACGCGAGGATTCCCGCGGCCGGGTAAGCTGCGGCGCCGGAGGTTCGATCTTGGGGGTGGCCCGCCGCGGACCGTAGTACTCGTTGTAGTTGTAGTAGTAGGAATATCCGTCGTCGTGCTTGGAATCGACGTTGTTCAACACCACGCCGATGAGGCGGCCGCCGACGTTGAGCACCGCCTGCTTCACGCGCTGGAGCATCACGCGCGGGAACCGCCGGTGCTGGACAACCATGATGGTGATGTCCACTTCGCTGGCCAGCACCGAGCCGTCGCTCACACCGAGGATGGGCGGCGAATCGAAGAAAACGAGATCGTACTGCGACTTGAGCTTGGCGATGAGATCGGTCATCCGCTGCGAGTTGAGAATACCGACGGCATCACCCGGCAACTGGCCACTGGGGATGAACGAAAGATTATCGATCTTCGTGGTCTTGATGATTTCGTCGACCTCTGCGCGACCGAGGAGGTAGTCAGTCAAGCCAAAGGAATTATCCGCGTCGAAGAACAAATGCTGACTCGCGCGCCGCAAGTCGGCATCCACCACGAGCACGTTGTATCCCCCCTTGGCGCAGGTGTAGGCGAGGTTGTTGAGCGTGGTGGACTTGCCTTCGCCCGGCCCGCCGCTGATCAGGGTAAACGTATTGGCGTCGCGATACGGCTTGTTGAATTCCACCGCCGCCCGGAGGATGCGATAGGATTCTGCGTCGGACGAGTCGCCCGCGTTTTTGAGGAGGGTGGAGACGTTGTTCGGGATGACGGCCAGGA
>Ga0206924_1021_pt1 | contig 48358 bp, 41 predicted proteins | sample Alteio_BWOrgHeat_61_FD_152947 | JGI IMG/M metagenome (GOLD analysis project Ga0206924, IMG submission 152947) | Enriched cells from forest soil in Barre Woods Harvard Forest LTER site, Petersham, Massachusetts, United States -... | ecosystem: Environmental > Terrestrial > Soil > Temperate forest >...
TTGATTCCGTTTAAGTAGTTAGTGGTTGATATAGCGGTATGAAAAATCGATGTCGAGCTCTTCCGTCGGTGCGCCGATGGATGGATTGGGCTCCCAACCGATGGCCACAATGCCAGTGAAACTCTCCCGGCAGGTGGAATCATTGGATTGTTCACAGAGTTGACTCATAGGAATCTGAATTTTCGCGGTTGTGGCTCCCACCGTGGCGGCCGGCACTTTCAGCCAGGAACCATCCGGGCCACCGACATATAAGCTGCCAGAGCTTAGGCTTGCGTGCTTCGGCGGCACCACCACTGTGAAGGTGAGCAGGTCCGCGGAATGGGTCTCGTGATGACTGCAGATTTCTTGTGAATCCTTGCAGCTGTCACAAAACAAACCCGTGCAATTTCCGCTGTTGATGGATTGTTCTAGGTGAAGAACTCCGTTGTGATCCAGAGGTACTGGCCCTTGAACGCCTATGTATTTGTCTGCTGCGAAAACAGAAGTGGAAAATAATAGTATTATGTAAAACATTTTGTACATGGTCTTGCCCCGCCGGTTATATGATGGCGCAATCTATTGGCGAGCTTCTTCCCTCGTCAATATGTAAAAAATCGCCGATCGTTCGAGAACCTCGTCCGATGATCTGCCGCCTGAATAAGCTGAGCTAATGAATATTTTTCTTACTGATTCAACTCTGGATAGTACGTCGATAGCATCAACTGCGTGTGAGCCTGCAAATTTGGATATTTCCGTGCCAACTCAGTGAGTGGCGACGCCATCGGTTCTTTCAGAATATTTCCGATGACTCCAAAGACGACGCAATCAAAGCTGCTCACGCGGTCGCCGAAGAGGAATTTCTTGCTGCCCAGAAGAACAGACACAGCTTCGATGTCCTTTGCGGCGAAATCTAGAATCTCCTGGCGAGTGTGCATTCCCATTCCGCGGATCTTCAGTCTTTTTGCGGCTCTTCGGTGCAGCATCCCTGGCACGATGGCCATCACCGGTGCGGGCAATCCTTTGAAAATAATATTGCGGAAATTGGGCCAGACTTCGGCATCCACCCAGCGAAAATAGGACAAACATTGCGCCAGGTGATCTTCCATCATCGTCTGTATCGCCACACCTTGTGCTTTTTGTTCAGCCGAGAGGTGCCCATCCAAAGGATTGGAGAAGTCTTTGTTCAATTGGTTCACCGCCAGAGTCGAGTCACCAATGATTTCATTTTTGTAACCTAGGTAAGGAATGGAACCCTTTGGATTGCGTTTGAAATTCCTGGTGCTCTCGGTTTTGTAATCGATTTTTGATGCCCGCAGGAAAGTTTCTAGCTTGCAGCAGAATGGGCTTAGGTTGGGGAAATTTTTAGCTCTGGGGAATTGATAAAGTGTGATCATGTGTTTGGACTCCGTTGAAAAGAATGTTCTATAAATTCATCATAGTGATGGCCCTTAGGCAATCGGCATCCGGTGATCGGACGCTACTGACGGAGAGGAGCAAATAGGGCATTCTTCCAAGCTGGCCAATGCCTTGCTAGGTTTCAGTATTACATGAGGAGATTTGGATGGCGCAGCGCTTCGCAGGCCCTGGGAAAGTGGGAAAATAAATTGGACGACTGACTAGTGCTCGCAATTTTTTATTTTGCCTACAAGATCCGTGGCATATTTAACTGTGTTCCACGAATAGCTCACAATAGAGCTTGTTTGATCATCAGATTCTAAGACGATACCCTTGGGCGGACTAATATAAAAAGTTGTCGGCCGAAAGTAGTGACCACATCGACTTAGAGGCACAGTCACGTAATCGGAGTCTGGAAACAGGTGCTTCAACAAGTAATCCAGTTTAGCTTCTGGGCCGTCAGCCCTTGGAACTAGCTCAAGTTCAACAACTAAACCAGTGTTCAAATCAAATGAAACCGTGGCATTCCGAAAACGATTCTCGTCATGATTGTGATAAAACCAATCCTTTGAATCTCCCCCAGTCCTCACTTCAGTAGGATCTCCCACAATTTTTCGCACGTCAGACTCTGATTGCCCAAGATGTACTTGATCTAAATGATTCACATCGGCGCCACTGCTCATAGACGATGGCATAGAACCACAGGACTCAACTAGTACAGCCCAGCATATTAAGAATAAAATCTTAATTATTTTCATTTTTGCACCCATCCTTAAGTTTAAAATTCGCAGTAAATTTTTGAACAAGCCAGCCGTAGGCTTTGGGAACTTTTGATTTCAAAATATCTCTATTTAATAGAAAGAAACTAAAATTCTCAGCAAAGTCTTCATTGACGTCATCTTTTGCCGTCGAACTCACAAACTCACCAGGCCTTATAGCTCCTTTTTTATTCCAGCCCAAAACATCGATATACTTTTGTTTTTCGGCCGCGCCCATACTCTGGAATACCATATGTCCAAGCTCATGGGTTACAACACTGCTCAATGACCAGAATGGGCTATGAAAAGCCCGGTCATAAATAGCGATCTCTTTTCCATCATCAGACGTTGATCCTGGATTAATGATATCCACCGACTTTTTCATTCGATATATGCCGTCAAGTGGAAAACTCTCGAGCTGGTCAGGCAGCTGATTCAGGATGGTCATCATTTGCGTCATTTCCAAATCTGTCCAATTCGCAGGCTGTTCAGTGGGAAGATTCCAATTCTTTGGAGCACCGTTCTTCAATTTATTTTTCCAGTAGGGATTTGGCTGGCATTTTTTTGCCTTACAGAACTCATCGCAGCGATCGGAGCAATCAAAGCTCGACATGTCTTTTGGGATAAGATCACAACTAATCAGGCATCCCTTGCCGTCTGACTTTACGCCCGAGGATTGAAACCAAGTTAGACAGGGATCTTCCGCAAATACCGTTCGCGAAAAAATGGCCAGCACAAATGAAAGTAGTTTAACTATATTCACATCTAAAATGGTCACTGAGACCAACCTCCATGTCAACCTCACCCCAAAAAACAAAAAGGGCCAAGATGACTCTTGACCCTTTTTGCGGAATTTAATTTCTGAATGATATTACGGCTGAGTTGTTGTCGCTGTTGCCGAGCCGAAGCCTGGCAAAGTAGTGACTGTAACAGGTTCCTCGTCCACGACTTCGACTTTCCAACGCTTGTAACTGGTCAGACCAGTTCCTGCTGGGATCAATCGACCCATGATGATGTTCTCTTTCAAGCCACGCAAAGAATCTGTTCGGCTGTTGATGGCCGCTTCTGTCAGAACCTTTGTCGTCTCTTGGAAAGAGGCCGCAGAAATCCAACTGTCCGTGCTCAACGAAACTTTCGTGATACCCAGAAGTAATGGACGCGCCGTTGCTGGCTGTCCGCCTTCGGTCATCACTCGGTTGTTTTCCACTTCGAAGGCAATCTTTTCAGCTTGCTCTCCGGCTAGGAATTTCGTGTTGCCGGCGTTGTCGATTTCCACTTTACGCAGCATCTGACGAACGATGACTTCGATGTGCTTGTCATTGATCGCCACACCTTGCAGACGATAAACTTCTTGGATTTCGTTCACCAAGTAGCCGGCCAAGGCTTTGTCACCTAGAACCGCCAAGATATCATGTGGGTTCGTTGGTCCGTCCATCAAAGCCTCTCCGGCCTTAACGTACTCACCTTCCCGAACCGCAACGTGTTTACCTTTAGGGATGAGGTATTCTTTTTGTTCGCCCACTTCTGGGGTCACGATCACACGCTGTTTACCTTTAACGTCTTTACCGAAAGTCACATAACCGTCGATCTCTGAAATGATCGCCGCTTCTTTAGGTTTACGTGCTTCGAACAATTCCGCTACGCGAGGCAAACCGCCCGTGATGTCACGAGTTTTGGAAGCCTCACGATGGAGTTTCGCCACCACGTCACCGGAGTGAACTTCTTGCTCTTGAGTCACCAGAAGCTGTGCGCCCACTGGAATCAAATAACGAGCAGGAATTTCACGGCCCGGAAGATTGAGCGGATTGCCGTTGGCATCAGTTACGCAAACCGCAGGTTTCACATCCGACTGTTTGGATTCAGTGATCACTTTGGTCGCGAAACCAGTCACCGCATCCACTTGTTCCGACATGGTCGATCCTTCATCGATGTCTTGGAACACAATTTTTCCAGACACTTCAGAAATGATCGGATTGGAATATGGATCCCACTCAGCAACAGTGGCGCCTTTAGCGATTTTGTCGCCGTCTTTAAAGTTCAAAATCGCACCGTAAACCAACTTGAAGTGTTCACGCTCACGACCGGTTTCGTCGATAACGATGGCATCACCATTTCGATTCATCACAGTGTATTTACCATTGCGGTTAGGCACATGGTGGACATTGCGAAGGCTCAAAGTTCCATCGTAACGAGAAGCATGAACGGATTGTTCAACCGCACGGGAAGCCGCTCCACCTAAGTGGAAGGTCCTCATGGTCAGCTGAGTTCCAGGTTCACCGATGGATTGAGCCGCAATGATACCCACCGCTTCACCCAAGTTCACCGTGTTACCACGGGCCAGGTCACGACCGTAACATTTCACGCACACTCCGCGTTTGGCTTTACAAACGAGGGCTGAACGGATTTGTACTTTTTCGATTCCCAGTTCATCGATCTTGTTGACGTTACCTTCAGTGATTTCTTCGCCCGCACGAACCACGACTTGGTTGGTGTAAGGATCCATGATGTCGACCAAAACGGTGCGACCCAGGATACGATCACTGAGTGGCTGAATGATTTCGCCACCTTCATAGAGCGGAGTGATTTCCAAACCATCCGTAGTGCCGCAATCGGGCTCTGCCACGATCACGTCCTGCGCCACGTCCACCAGACGACGAGTCAGATATCCTGAGTTCGCTGTTTTCAGAGCGGTATCGGCCAAACCTTTACGCGCTCCGTGAGTGGAGATGAAGTACTGAAGAACGGTCAAACCTTCTCGGAAATTCGCCGTGATCGGAGTTTCGATGATCTCGCCCGATGGTTTCGCCATCAGACCCCGCATCGCCCCCAATTGTCTGAGCTGAGCCGCAGAACCCCGGGCTCCGGAATCCGCCATAACGTAGATCGGATTGAAGCTTGGGCCGATGGACTCTTTGCCATCGATGACGAATTTTTGTTTTTCAATTTTGTTCATCATCTCTTTGGCGATTTTGTCACCAGTCTGCGCCCAAATATCCACGACTTTATTGTAGCGCTCACCATCCGTGATCAAACCTTCATCGTACTGACCTTGAATCTCAGAAACCTGAGCTTCAGCATCACCTAACATTTTCGGTTTGTTCTCTGGGGAAACCATGTCATCGATACAGATCGAAAGACCCGCACGAGTAGAGAATTTGAATCCCATTTCCATGATTCGGTCAGCTAGGATGCAAGTCGCTTTAGCGCCTGCCACGCGGAATGTTTTATCGATCAAGTTGGCAATCGCCTTCTTGTTCAAAACCACGTTGAAGTCTTCAAAAGAAACTTCGCGAGGCACCACTTCGCTCAAAATCGCGCGGCCCACAGAAGTGTCACGCAATTTCGCATTGATGCGAACTTTACATGCCGCTTGCAGATCCACAAGACCTTGCTCGTAAGCATAAGACGCTTCTTGCACAGAAGAGAAAATTCGGCCAGTGCCTTTAGCACCAGGACGAATTCGAGTCAGCCAATACAGACCCAAGACGATATCCTGGGACGGATTGATGATCGGTTTTCCATTCGCCGGAGAAAGAATATTGTTCGTCGACATCATCAGTACCCGAGCTTCCACTTGCGCTTCCACAGAAAGCGGCACGTGCACGGCCATTTGGTCACCATCGAAATCGGCATTGAACGCGGTACAAACCAGCGGATGCAATTGAATGGCTTTACCTTCATGCAGTACAGGCTCGAACGCTTGGATACCAAGTCTGTGAAGAGTTGGAGCACGATTCAGCAGAACCGGATGCTCTTTCACCACGTCAGCCAGGATGTCCCAGACTTCCACGGTTTCTTGCTCGACTAGTTTTTTGGCTTGCTTGATCGTCGTGGCAAGGCCTTGCTCTTCCAATTTATTGTAGACGAATGGTTTGAACAATTCCAAAGCCATTTTCTTTGGAAGACCACATTGGTGAAGACGCAAGTTTGGACCTACGACGATGACCGAACGGCCCGAGTAATCCACACGTTTTCCCAACAGATTCTGACGGAAACGACCTTGCTTACCTTTCAGCATATCGCTCAAGGAACGCAGCGGACGTTTGTTCGGACCAGTGAAGGTCTTACCACGTCGACCGTTGTCCAATAACGCATCCACGGACTCTTGCAACATCCGTTTTTCATTGCGGATGATGATGTCCGGAGCATTCAGCTCTTGCAGACGTTTCAAGCGATTATTTCGGTTGATCACACGTCGATAGAGATCATTTAGATCTGAAGTCGCAAAACGACCTCCGTCCAAAGGTACCAGCGGACGCAAATCCGGTGGCAACACTGGCAGCGCTTCCAACATCATCCAATCACATTTGTTGATGGAGTTTTTGAAAGCCTCAACGACTTTCAAACGCTTAGTTAATTTTTTAATACCGGCATCAGATTTGGTTTCTTTCAAATCAATGCGCAGTTTTCGCGAAAGATACTCTGGATCGATTTTTCGCAGCAAATCGCGAACGGCTTCGCCGCCCATGCCAGCTTTGAAATTAGGGCCGTACTCGTTGAGAGCCGCTTGATACGCTTCCTCTGTTAATACTTGACCTTCTTCCAACGCAGTTTCCATTGGATCGATGACCACATGCGATTCACAGTACAGAACCTTTTCTACTTCTTTCAAAGAAAGATTCAAAAGGTTACCGATGCGCGAGGGCAATGATCGCAAGAACCAGATGTGCGCCGTTGGCGTCGCCAGTTCAATGTGACCCATGCGTTCACGGCGGACTTTGGATTGTGTGACTTCAACGCCACACTTTTCACAAATCACGCCGCGATACTTCATACGTTTGTATTTACCGCACAAGCATTCGTAGTCCTTAATAGGACCGAAAATCTTAGCGCAGAACAAACCATCGCGCTCTGGTTTGAAAGTACGATAGTTGATCGTCTCTGGTTTCTTTACTTCACCAAAAGACCACTCGCGGATCATTTCCGGGGAAGCCAACGAAACGCGAACGGCATCAAATGCCAATGGATCTTTGGGTTTATCGAAAAAGTTTAATAAGTCTCTCAAGGTCTAACTCCTTGTAAGTTGTTTTTTACTTGAACCACCACTTGCAGGCCTCCGTCGTTATCACCGAAGCCCGCACTTAAAGCCCGAGGCACCCTCAACTCAATGAGGTTGCTCCGTCGAACCACCACCTGCTGCCGGAGGCATCGCACCAATCATACCGTCGCCGTCATTGTGGCCGGGCTCATCATCCACTTGATCCGTCAGAATGTCAGACTCCATGAGTTCAACATTCAACGCCAAGGCTTTCAATTCGTTCACTAGAACGTTGAAGGACTCTGGCAATCCCGGTTCAAGGATGTTTTCACCTTTCACAATGCTTTCATACATACGAGTTCTTCCCGCAACGTCATCCGACTTCACAGTGAGGAATTCTTGCAATGAATAAGCGGCTCCGTAAGCTTCGATCGCCCAAACTTCCATCTCTCCTAGGCGCTGACCACCGAACTGAGCTTTACCACCCAGAGGTTGTTGCGAAACGAGAGAGTAAGGACCAATAGAGCGAGCATGGATCTTTTCTTCCACCAAGTGATGCAGTTTCAGCATATACATGATTCCGACAGTCACTGGATTTTGGAAGGCTTCACCAGTACGACCGTCAAACAGAATGGCTTGAGCGGTCTCTGGCACTTCAGCGCGTTTCAACATGTCTTTCACATCCAATTCGCGCGCACCATCGAAGACCGGAGTCGCTACGTGCACACCATATTTCATCGTGTTCACTAAGCGTTTCAACGAAGCTTCGTCGGCGTTTTGAATTTTTGCGGAAATTTCTGGATCATGAAAAGCGTGCTCTAGCTCTTTACGAGCTGTTTCAGTTTTCCAATTGTCCATCAACAGACCAATTTGTTTACCCAAATTGTGAGCGGCCCAACCCAAATGAACCTCAAGAATTTGTCCGATGTTCATACGAGAAGGAACGCCCAACGGATTCAAGACCATATCCACTGGAGTACCATCTGCCAAATAAGGCATGTCTTCCGCTGGAAGGACTTTTGAAACCACACCCTTATTACCGTGGCGGCCGGCGAACTTATCACCGACTTGCAGTTTACGCTTAATCGCAACGTAAACTTTGACCATTTTGATCACGCCCGGAGGTAACTCATCACCTTTTTTCAGACGATCGATTTTCTCATTGAAAACCAGTTTAACGGCTTCCAGCTGATTGCGCGATCCATCCAAAATTTTGGTGACTTGATATTCTAGCTCTTGCTCCAAAGGAATGTACTGCAAGAGTTCAAATGGGATGATTTCCAAATCCGCGATCGTGATGTCTTGGCCTTTGTTCAAAAGTTTTTGGCTGCCATCTTCGTTCAAAAGAACGCCAGTGGTTTTCTTGCCAACCAAGATATCACGCAGTTTTTCGATCGAGTTATTGCGAATAACGTTTTGTTCGATCGACAGATCTTTTTCTAATTTACGACGTTTTTCCTCGATGATGACAGCCAATCGCTCGTCGCGATCAGAGCCTTCACGAGAATAAACTTGAGCATCGATCACAGTTCCGTAAACACCCGATGGCACGCGCAAAGACGTGTCACGAACGTCACCGGCTTTTTCGCCGAAGATCGCGCGCAAAAGTTTTTCTTCCGGAGAAAGCTGAGTTTCACCCTTCGGAGTCACTTTACCCACCAAGATCGTACCAGGTCTGACATCCGCACCAATGCGAATGATACCTGATGAATCTAGATCCTTGAGCGCTTCCTCGCCGACGTTGGCGATATCACGAGTGATCTCTTCTTTTCCAAGTTTAGTGTCACGAGCCACGCACTCGAACTCTTCGATGTGAATGGAAGTGTAAACGTCGTCTTTCAACATACGTTCAGAGATCAGGATGGAATCCTCGAAGTTGTAACCTTGCCAAGGAGTGAAGGCGACCACCACGTTTTGTCCAAGAGCCAGCTCACCAAGTTCAGTGGATGGACCATCGGCGATGATGTCTGTTTTCTTCACCTTTTCGCCGACGTTGACGATCGGTTTTTGATTGAAGCAAGTGTTTTGGTTCGTGCGTTGGTATTTGGTCAAGTTGTAGATATCGACGTTAGCGCCGAGCTCTCCGCCTTTGGCCAAACGACGAACCACGATTCGAGAGGCATCGACCTCTTCAACGATACCATCATTCATTGCTACCACTGAAGTTCCAGAGTCACGAGCGACCAAGCGCTCGACACCTGTTCCAACTAGTGGAGCGCGACTGCGAAGCAGTGGCACCGCTTGACGTTGCATGTTCGAACCCATGAGGGCGCGATTGGCATCGTCATGCTCAAGGAATGGAATCAAAGACGCGGCGATGGAAACCAGCTGCGACGGACTGACGTCCATCAAAGAGATTTTCTCTTTGTCAGTGACTTCGTACTCTCCGTCATGGCGGCAAACCAAGCTTTGCGTGACCATTTCCTTGAGACCCGAGTTTTCGCGAGTCGCCGGAGCGATCACGTGGCCAGCCTCTTCCAACGCAGACATATAATTGATGTCGGCGGCGATTTTGCCAGTCTCTACCTTTCGATAAGGAGTTTCGATGAAACCATGTTTATTAATACGAGCATAAGTCGCCAGAGACGCGATCAAACCGATGTTTGGTCCCTCTGGAGTTTCGATCGGACAGATACGTCCGTAGTGCGTCGGATGTACGTCACGAACCTCGAAGCCCGCTCTGTCACGAGTCAAACCGCCGGGCCCTAGGGCCGACAATCGACGTTTATGCGTGATCTCAGAAAGTGGATTTGTTTGATCCATGAACTGAGACAGCTGAGAAGATCCGAAGAATTCTTTGACCACGGCGTTGACTGGTTTTGCGTTCACCAAATCATGCGGCATCATGGTTTCTACATCTTGCAAGCTCATACGCTCGCGGATAGCGCGCTCCATACGAACCAGACCGATGCGGTATTGATTCTCTAGAAGCTCACCGACGGAACGAACACGGCGATTGCCCAAATGATCGATGTCATCGACCACACCACGACCGTTTTTCAGATCGATCAACATTTTCACTGTTGAAAGGATGTCTTTGTTGGTCAAAACACGGTGCTCTGGTGGACACTCTTCGAAGGAAATACCGAATTTGTGGTTGATCTTGATACGACCAACTTCAGACAAATCGTAAGTCTCTGGATCGAAGAACAGGCGATGGAAGAACGTGTTCGCGGCTTCCAAGGTTGGTGGTTCACCAGGTCGCAAGTGTTGATAAATTTTCATCAAAGCTTCTTCTTTAGAATTCACCTTGTCGACGAGCAACGTATTGCGCAGGAACGGACCTACCGTCAGACCGTCGAAGAAGATCAATTGGAATTTATCAATTCCAATTTCCAAAGCCTTCATCACGCTGGCTTTGTCCAACTCTTGATTGGCATCAGTCAAAATCTCACCCGTTGATTCATCAATGAGTGGTTTTGCCAGTACTTTTCCTTCCAAATCTTCCGGAGTCACTTCGATCTCTGTGAGGTTCAAAGCTTGAACCTTTTTGACCACAGCGCGAGTGATACGACGGCCGGCCTTCACCAAAGCTTCGCCCGATTTAGGATCGATGATGTCGACCAAAGCCCGTTGACCGGACATACGCTCGATATCGAGTTTACGATAAAGTTTTTTGCCTTTAACGCTGACTTCATCAAGGTCATAAAAATATTCAAGAAGTTGTTCGTTGCCGTAACCCAAAGCCTTGAGCAAAATGGTCACTGGGAATTTACGACGACGATCGATTCGCACATGGATCAAATCTTTTTGATCGAATTCAAAATCCAACCAAGAACCACGGTATGGAATCACACGGGCAGAATAAATTAATTTTCCAGAAGCATTGTTTTTGCCACCATCGTGGTCAAAAAACACGCCCGGAGAACGATGCAATTGAGACACGACAACGCGCTCAGTGCCATTGATGATGAAAGAACCGTTGGCCGTCATCAGAGGGATTTCGCCAAGGTACACTTCCTGCTCTTTCACATCGCGGATGGAACGAGCTTCAGTTTCTTCATCCACATCAAACACGATCAGACGAAGTGTGACTTTGATCGGAGCCGCGAAAGTCATTCCACGTTGACGACATTCGTCGACGTCGTACTTGGCTGGTTCCAATGTGTAAGACACGAATTCGAGTGAAGCGGTGTTATTGAAATCTGAAATTGGAAATACAGATTTAAAAACCTGCTGCAGACCGGCCTCTAAACGGCGGTCCAAATCAACATCCTTTTGCAAGAAGGCTTCATATGAGCTTTTTTGCAATTCAATCAAATTTGGAATGTCGATCACTTGTTTATTTTTTGCGAAAGATTTTCGAATCCTAAGATTCGATGCTACGATCGGGGTTGTTGTTCCCATTCTATCTCCCTAGTTCCCTGTTAACTGACCTACTTTTCCGCACCTGCGGAAAAATTTATTTTCTCTCGTTTTTTCATTCAAGAGCGAATGCGAACTCTTTGTGCGGAGGAAGTTCGGGGACCCCACTAGGTTGGTGCGAATACCGGGAGCCGGCCTAAGACCGACTCCCTTAAAACAGTCAGATTATTTGATCTCGACTTTGGCGCCAGCAGCTTCCAAAGCTTTTTTGATTTTCTCAGCGTCTTCTTTAGTCGCGCCTTCTTTAACAGTTTTAGGAGCGCCTTCAACAAGGCCTTTTGCTTCCGCAAGTCCCAAACCAGTCACAGCACGAACTTCTTTGATCACGTTGATTTTGTTAGCGCCAGCTTCTTTAAGGATAACGTCAAAAGCTGTTTTCTCTTCGACAGGAGCGCCACCAGCGCCGCCAGCCATGACTGCAACAGGAGCGGCAGCAGAAACGCCCCACTTCTCTTCCAGCATTTTTACGAGTTCAGCAATTTCGATCACTTTCATATTTGAAAGTTCATCCATCAGTTGTTCTTTAGTTAGAGCCATTTTTTATTCCTTTATCGTTTAAAAAAGTTAATTAAATTATTACTTAAGCTTGTGGTGCTGCAGCGGTTGCGCCTGCGCTCTGCTTCTCGACGTACATATTCAAGACGCGCGCCAGTTTGGCAGACGGTTCTTTGAATACAGCCAATAGCTGAGAACGCAATTGATCTTTTCCAGGCAATGTAGCCAAGAATTTGATCTTTTTCGCATCCAGTGCTTCACCATCCATCATGCCTGACTTGATTTGCAGGATTTCTACATCCTTAGCAAATTCAGACAGTGCTTTCGCTGTGGCCGTCACTTCTCCATAAGAGAAGACGATCGCATTTGTGCCCTTCATAGAGCCTTCAAATGCTTTTGCAGCCGCAGGATGGTTAGCAAATGCACGCTTCGCGAGCGTGTTTCGCACGACCTTCATCTCTGACTCGGACTTGTGGAGTTTTTTTCGTAGGCTTGTGACCTGCTCCACTTTGATGCCCTTAAAGTCAACGATGAAAGCCCCTTTGGACTTCGCAAATTTCTCTGCGATGGCTTTGACCTGAGTCTCTTTATCAGCTCGTGTGATCATCAGCGGACCTCCTTTCGTGAGTTCGATCAGTTTTTCTAATACTGATCCGGTTAATTGTTGGCTGTCTTGCGACAGCTTTGGTTAACTCGCGTTCAGGGGTTCGCACCCGTCTCGGTAGGCTTTTCTGTTCGGTGAAATCTCTTAGAAAGATTTGACCTCGTAGAAAAATTAAACTTTCGAACCTACTGTCTCTGACCGCAAGGTCAGGGACTCCCCTTACGAAGAATCCCTTCAAAACAAACTAATACTATTCTTTATCTTCAGAACCGGCCAACGCCACTGCATCCAGCTTAATGCCAGGACCCATTGTTGAAGATAGAGTGATGGTTCTCAGATAAGTTCCTTTAGAAGCCGCTGGTTTTGCTTTTACGACAGAACCCATCAGCGCCATGAAATTATCTTTCAATTTGGCATCACCCATGGATTTTTTGCCGATCATGGCGTGAACAACTCCCGCCTTATCAACACGGTAATCCAATTTACCTTTTTTCTCTGCAGCAACAGCTTCGCCGACATTCATAGTCACTGTTCCAACTTTAGGGTTGGGCATCAAACCACGAGGCCCTAGGACCTTCGCAACTTTTGATACAGTGGCCATCATGTCAGGGGTCGCGATCGCTTTATCGAAATCCAACCATCCACCAGTGATTTTAGCCACCAGGTCGTCAGAACCAACAAAGTCAGCTCCTGCATTTTTAGCTTCTGCTTCTTTGGGACCCTTAGCGAACACAACTACGCGCACGGTTTTACCCATTCCGTTAGGAAGGGCAATGGCACCACGAACTTGTTGATCACCCTGCTTAGGATCTACACCCAAGCGAATCGCCACGTCGATGGACTCATCAAATTTAGCCGTGGCAGATGCCACCACCATTTTGAAGGCCTCATCAACTGTGTACTTTTTCACAGAGTCGATAGTTTTTCGAGAATTGACTAAACGTTTTCCTTCACCCATTTTAATTCTCCATCACTTCTAGGCCCATGCTCTTAGCAGTGCCTGCGACTTGTGACATAGCGGATTCAATTTTGAGACAATTCAAATCGGGAAGTTTTGTTTCCGCGATCTTTCGGATCTCCGCTTGTTTCACTTTTCCTACCTTGTCTTTCTGAGGCATTTTCGAGCCAGACTCTAGCTTCAAAGCCTTTTTCAGCAGATTCGACACAGGAGGCGTCTTGGTAATGAAAGTGAACGTGCGATCCTGATAAACAGTGATGATGATAGGAATAACATTATCCCCCATCTGCTGCGTGCGAGCATTGAACTGTTTACAGAACTCCATGATGTTCACACCATGTTGTCCAAGAGCCGGTCCCACGGGTGGAGCTGGATTAGCTTTCCCTGCCGGAATCTGCAGCTTGATCATACCTGTTACTTTTTTTGCCATAGGCAATCTCCCTGCAATCAGAACTTCAGCGGTTGCCGAAATTCACTCTGTTTATTTCCGTCGGGCCCATCCCTTCGGAACGTTAATAACTAAGTCGAATCAGGCTTTTTCCACCTGAACAAAATCCAACTCCACTGGAGTTGGGCGACCAAAGATAGAAACAAGCACTTTTACTTTGCCTTTTTCTTCATTGATCTCTTCCACCGTACCGTTGAAGTTGCTGAATGGACCGTCAACAACAGTCACACTTTCGCCGTGAGAGAAATTAATTTTAGCCCGTGGTTTTTCAGCACCCACGGTCATTTGCTGAGTCACACGCAACACTTCAGCCTCTGGAACTTCCGGAGGACGAGTTTTTTGTCCACCGACAAAGCCAGTCACTTTGGAAGAGTGGCGAACCAAATGCCAAGTCTCATCGCTCAAAACCATATTGACGAAAATATATCCAGGGAAAAACTTGCGGGATTTGGTTTGTTTTTGTCCCTTCACCAATTGCACAACGTTTTCTGACGGAATTAGGATTTCACCGAAAAGAACTTCTTGTTTTTGAGAGCGGATGCGCTCTTCGATGGCTGATTTTGCCATGGCCTCACAGCCCGTGTGAACATTCACAATGTACCATTTTTTAGCTTGGACAGCTGTCATTGTAGTCCCCATTCTATTTCATCAATCCGCTGATGACGAATCCTGATACGAAATCAAAACTAGTCACAATCACGCTAGAAATAATCACCATAACGATCACCACCAGGGTCATCGCCGTTAAATCTTTTTGCGAAGGCCATACCACTTTGCGGATCTCTAGAACCACGTCGTCCCCCCACTTCAAAACCCGGGGATTGAATTGCAAAACTGCGAAAACTAAAAGACCCAATACCACCGGAAGTCCGTGGCGAACCAAGTCCGAATCAGACATTTTCGCAACAAAACCAAAGGCACCAGAAAATGACTTCAGCAACATGCTGATGGTCAATCCAGTCAACGCGCCCAGGAGGGCAAAGCTCAGTGTGAGTACTTTCGAATTTGTTTTATCCATACCGTTTCTTTCCTTCTACGTACGTCTACAAAATTTGGCAGGGGCGGAGGGATTCGAACCCACGACCTAACGATTTGGAGTCGTTCGCTCTACCGCTGGAGCTACACCCCTGTACATCGGAGTCTCTCCAAGAGAGACTCCATTTCATTGGATTCTCCCCGACGAAGACTCCCTTCTAAAGTGGAGGGGATCTCCTTTGGTGAAACTTCGATTTTTCCTGCCTTAAACCCGTACCTTTTTAAACAGCTATGGGGACATCTTTGCAGACGTCCCCACTTCCGGCTTTAACTGCGTTTTACCGCACTTAAAACTTTATTGACTACTCGGTGATGGCTACAACCACACCGGCGCCAACAGTTCTTCCGCCTTCGCGAATCGCGAAGCGAAGTTCTTTTTCCATCGCTACCGGTGCGATCAACTCGACGTCGACCTCAACGCGGTCACCAGGCATCACCATCTCAGTTCCAGCTTTCAAAGTTACGACGCCAGTGACGTCAGTAGTTCGGAAGTAGAATTGAGGACGATAGCCGTTGAAGAATGGAGTGTGACGTCCGCCTTCTTCTTTAGTGAGGATGTAAGCTTCTGCTTTGAATTTTTTGTGTGGCTTAATAGATCCTGGTTTCGCCAGAACTTGACCACGTTCAACGTCTTCTTTTTTGGTACCGCGAAGTAGGCAACCGCAGTTGTCTCCGGCTTGTCCTTCATCCAACAATTTACGGAACATTTCGATTCCAGTAACAGTTGTTTTTTGAGTCGGACGGATACCAACGATTTCAACTTCATCATTCACTTTAACGATTCCGCGCTCAACCCGACCGGTAACAACAGTACCACGGCCAGAGATAGAGAAAACGTCCTCAACAGGCATCAAGAAAGTTTTATCAACAGCACGAACTGGAGTTGGGATGTATTCATCCACGGCAGCCATCAAAGCTTTGATGGAGTCTGCGCCCAAGGCACCTGCGGCACCTTCAAGACCCAATTTGGCAGAGCCACGAACGATAGGAATTTTGTCGCCAGGGAATTCGTATTTAGAAAGAAGCTCGCGAACTTCAAGTTCAACGAGGTCCAAAAGTTCCGCATCTTCAACCATGTCGCATTTATTCATGAACACAACCAGAGCCGGAACACCCACTTGGCGAGCCAAAAGGATGTGCTCACGAGTTTGTGGCATAGGACCATCGGCTGCAGAAACAACCAAGATACCACCGTCCATTTGGGCGGCGCCTGTGATCATATTTTTGACGTAGTCGGCATGTCCCGGGCAATCCACGTGAGCGTAGTGGCGATTCGCCGTTTCGTACTCAACGTGAGTGGTAGAGATCGTGATACCACGCTCTTTCTCTTCCGGAGATTTATCGATTTGATCGTAAGACAAAGCCGTTGCTTTACCTTCTTTTGCCAAAACTGATGTGATGGCGGCAGTCAATGTTGTTTTACCGTGATCGACGTGACCGATTGTCCCGATGTTCACATGCGGCTTATTTCTGTTAAACTTCTCTTTTGACATGTTGTCTATCCTCCTCAGAATGGACTTTTTTAGCTTTTCTTAAACTTCTTCAAACTCTTAATCAAAAAAACAAAACCACTTCATTCCCCGCGCTAGTCCATCATCCGCTGATGGAGCCCGTGATCGGAGCCGAACCGACGACCTCACCCTTACCAAGGGTGTGCTCTACCACTGAGCTACACGGGCATCAAGTTTGGAGCGGGTGACCGGTCTCGAACCGGCAACCCTCAGCTTGGAAGGCTGATACTCTAGCCAATTGAGCTACACCCGCCCACGTAGTTTCTAAAAACTCTTGCACCCTAACAGTTCTACTGTCCTCGAAACTTTGGGCCCCTAAGCCCTTCGGGCTTGGTGGAGGAGATAGGATTCGAACCTATGTAGGCGTGAGCCAGCAGATTTACAGTCTGCCCCCTTTAGCCACTCGGGCACCCCTCCAACACTGCGATCTCTCGTGAGAGAAATCGCAACTGGGAATACAAAGCTTCTGATCAAAATTCTTCTTTTCAGAAGCCTTTTAACCATTAGGACGTAAAACAAAATAGTTGGAGCTGGTTATGGGACTTGAACCCGCAACCTGCTGATTACAAATCAGCTGCTCTACCAATTGAGCTAAACCAGCACAAAAATCTTGAGACACGACCGGATTGTTCTAGTCGAAAAAACGAGATTGAGTCAAAGCCTATTATTATATTTTGTAGAGACCTATTTACGAGTCAAAATTTCCTGTTGCCGATGAGTCTCGATCAGAGCCATCGCTGCCGCCACAGAAGCATTATAGCTGGCTGCGGCATCCACCTGAGGAATGCGCACAATCTCATCACAAAGTCGCTCGGTGGTGATCCGCAATCCCTTGTCCTCGGCACCCACGCACCAGACGACCTTTTCGGGGATCTTCAGATCAAAGAGCGTCCCCTTGCCTTCATGGCCAAGGCCGAAAATCCAGTAATCCTGCTTTTTCAGCTCTTCCAGAGTTTTAGCAAAATTGGACACGATCTGCACCGGTACGTGTTCTGCGCCACCGCAGGCCACTTTGTGCACGGTCGGAGTCAAATGCACCGAGCGCTCCTGAGGAATCAGGATCACGTCCACCTTCATCAACCAGCCCGTGCGCAGGATCGCGCCCAGATTGTGAGGGTCCTCGATGCCGTCCAAAACCATGATTTTCGACGTTTTTTTCGCCGCCAGCGTGGACCAATCCAGCTCCGGAGCGCGATTCAGAAACAAGGCTGCGCCTTGATGTGAGTGCGCCAGACGATCCAGAAATGCCTCGGCCTTGATTTCAATTTTTGGGATTTTGTTTTTGTATTCCAGATGCAATTTTTTAAGATCTTGGGAGGATTCAAAACCTTGCTTCAGCCAAAGGCACTCGACCCAATCTAAATGCAGGCGTAGGGCCTCAGCGATGGCGTGATCACCGACGATCGCGCGCCAGTCGCGAGGGAATAGAGGGCCACTTGGCACTTTGGCTGATGGGGCCTGCGGCGCTCGCACCACAGGCTTTGAAGGCTCGCCACGTGGAGCTCGCGAAGTCGGAAACTTAGAATGGTTTTTTGCCTTTTGAAATCTCATTGGAGGTTGGTGTTTGTAGCCCTAATCGGATGAGAGGTCACCAATTAGTGCCGTTGACCGCTCAAAGGATGTAAACCTTACTCATTCATATAGATTTCACCAGCAACAGACATGGATTGTGCTCACCCCACAGGGTCTTAAATTCCTCGAGGGGCGTAAATCCAGATTTATGATAAAAATTTCTAGTTTGATCGTATTCTTGGTTCGGCCGGGACTCACTCAAAGTTTTTACGCTTAGAAATTTGTATTCTTGCCCGCGAAGTTCACCTTCGATGGCCTTAAGTAATTGATGACCGATACCCTTTCGGTGAAATTCCTGTCGAATTCCCATCACATGAATTTCTGCGGACTTAGAAAAGTGCCTGCGGATACTTGCAAAGCCAATAACCTCATTGTTCTTATAGACAGCCCAGGTATCCATTGGCCGCACGTCGTTGACGTAATCCACAATTGCAGACTCGATACCAAACCAATGCGGAAGACTTCGCAAAATCGAATTACAAATCTCACTTTTCAAATTCGGATCGGAAATTTTTAAGATGTTCATCCATTCAAATCCATGAAAGTCTTCTACCGACCCACCATAGTCAGCGAAATCTCGAGCGCGGCTTTCATAGGATCTGTTGCCGCAATGATCGGTCGCCCGATCACCAGCGCCGAGGCTCCAGCTTTCATAGCCTCAAAAGGAGTTCGCGTTCGCTGTTGATCGTCCTTAGAAACGCTCTCTGGACGAATTCCTGGCGCCACCAAGTAAAGATCTTTTCCCTGCAGAAAATCCAATTCTTCGGGCGAGCAAACCACTCCTGATAAGCCAGAGCTCTGCACCAGTTCCACCAAGTTTTGCACATGCTCTGCCACCGGAAGACTTTTGAAGTTGGCTGGAAAACTTTTTTCGTTCCAGCTGGTCAAAATAGTGACTGCCAATATTCGAAAGGGTCTTTGCTCATTCAATTTCTTTTCTAATTCCGCCAGTCGCGTGAGCGCCTCACGCCCGGCCATCGCATGCACTGTGACCAGCGAAGCTCCGCAATCGAAGCTGGCTTGCACCGCCGATTCCATGGTCGAGGGGATGTCGAAAAATTTGCAGTCCACAAAGAGTGGCGCGATCTCGGCAATTTTGGCGACAAATTCTGGACCATAGCGATGAATCAACCTTGGGCCTAGTTTATAACCTCCGGCAAAATCGGCCAAATCCACAGCCAATTTCAAGGCCTGGGTGTCCGAGTCCACATCCAAAGCAATCACTAGCGGGTTTTTTAAGGGTGAGAAGCGATCCATTATCGATTTTTTTTGCATCAGGGTTTGATCTTTCTGTCAAATCTGTCCCATTATATAGACCAAGTGGATAAAATTGAAACAAGAAAAATAAAATTAGGCGCATTTAAGCTGACGAAAACGGAAAAGGAAATCGTCATCGGCAGCAGTTATACCCATCTGACATTTAAGCTAACGGCATGGCAAGAACAGTGGTTAGCGCAATTGAATCAGGGCAAAACCCTGGAAGAGATTGCCACTAATCATATCACTGCGCACAACGAATTTTCATTCACCGGCTTGTATGGACTTCTGGAAATACTGATCGAGCTGCAGCTGATCACCGATGCCCTAGTTCTGAAAGACCTGAGTGATTCAGAAGCGCAGTCGGCGGACGCTGACAAGAACGCACGAGTCTCTATGGGAAACACCGAAGCGCTGGTGGGAAATTGGAGCACTCAGCATCTGGCAAACCTGCCCTTTTTTCGAAATATTTCCGCCGATCTGTTAAAAACTTTTTTAGCCTATGCCACCCTTGAAAAATTCCCCGAGCGCACCAAGATCATCACCATTGGCGATAAGAGCCGCGATCTTTTCGTGCTCTTCGAAGGCGAGGTTTCGGTTTACGTTCCCGGCGTTAAGCACCGACGACTGATCACCACCATTCCCGCCGGGTCTATTTTTGGCGAAGGGTCTTTTTTCTTCGGCAAACCGCGTTCGGCGGATGTGATTTCTAATTTTTCCTGCATCGTGGCTCGCATCAAGTATGACGAGAAAGCATTTCACTCACTGATTCATTCGTCGGGCACGGGTCAGTTGCAGCAGCGACTGTGGATTTTGCATGGTTTGCTGTCTTCGCCGCTGTTCCAGCATGTTCCCGCGGACACCATGGACCGGTTCGTGGTCGCAGGTAAGGTTCGCACACTAGGTCCCGGAGAGCTTCTGTTTAAACAAGGTGATGCCGGAGCCAGTTTTTTCGTCGTCATCCAGGGCGAAGTCGCGGTTTCCCAGGGCGAAAAATTGCTGAAGACCTTCAAAAAAGGGGATATTTTCGGAGAGATCGCCCTGATGATCAATCAAGGACAGCGTACAGCTTCAGCGCGGGCCTCGACCCAGGCACTGCTGCTGGAAGTCCACCGCTCCGAATTTTATAAAGTTCTTTCGAAAAATCTGCTATTAGCCAAAGAGATCGAAGAAATCGCCCTTCGTCGCTACAAAGACCTATAAGGCCCAGGAGTTCACATGTCACAAAATGCCATTCAACCCACGCGCGCACAAAATTATCCAGAGTGGTATCAAGAGGTCATCAAGGCCGCAGACATGGCTGAAAATTCTCCAGTTCGTGGTTGCATGGTGATCAAACCATGGGGTTTTGCCATCTGGGAAAACATGCAGAAGGTCCTCGATCGAAAATTCAAAGAGACCGGCCACAGCAACGCCTATTTTCCCCTCTTAATTCCGCTCAGTTTTTTAGAACAAGAAGCAGCGCACGTCGAAGGCTTCGCCAAAGAGTGCGCCGTGGTCACGCATCATCGGCTGAAAGCTGATGCCAATGGAAAACTCATTCCCGATGGAAAATTGGAAGAGCCTTTGATCATTCGCCCAACGTCCGAAACTATCATCGGCCACATGTATGCGAAGTGGGTGAAGTCCTACCGCGATCTGCCAGTGTTGATGAATCAGTGGTGCAATGTCATGCGCTGGGAAATGCGCACCCGTCTGTTTTTGCGAACAGCTGAATTTTTATGGCAAGAAGGTCACACCGTTCACGCCACGAACAAAGAAGCGCAGGAAGAGACTTTGCGCATGCTTGATGTCTACGCCGATTTCGCGCAAGACTACATGGCTATGCCCGTGGTGAAGGGCATGAAAACTTCGGACGAGCGTTTCCCCGGAGCCGTCGACACCTATTCCATCGAAGCCATGATGCAGGATAAAAAAGCTCTGCAAGCGGGAACGTCGCATTTCTTGGGACAAAATTTCGCCAAGGCTTCCGGCATTAAATTTTTGAACGCCGAAGGCAAAGAAGAAATTGCATGGACCACTTCTTGGGGAGTCTCTACCCGCTTGATCGGTGGACTCATCATGAGTCACAGCGATGATGATGGCTTGATCCTTCCGCCGAAACTGGCACCAATTCACGTGGTGATTCTGCCCATTTTTAGAAATGATGAAGAGAAGTCCCAAGTCTTGGCCTTCGTCGATTCCTTGACCAGCGAACTACGCGCACAAAGTTTTGACGGCGCACCCATTTCCGTGAAAGTCGATCTGCGCGATATGCGCGGCGGAGAAAAAGCCTGGCAATACATCAAGCAAGGCGTTCCACTCAGAGTCGAAGTCGGACCTCGCGATATTGCCAAAGGTGAAGTTTTCGTCGGCCGCAGAGATAAAGCCGTGAAAGACAAATCCAGTCTTTCCAAATCCGCCTTCGTAGAAAGTGTCGCAAAAATCCTGGAGGAAATTCAGGGAAATATTCTGGCCCGTGCGAAGAAAAATCTAAAAGAAAACACCAAAGAGATTAATTCCTTGGAAGAGTTCAGCGAATTTTTTGGTGGCAGTGAAGAGTCCCAGTCCGGCGGTTTTGCCATGATCCACTGGAACGAAGCCGCCATCGGACATGAAATTTTGGCGAAGCTGAAGGTGACTCCAAGATGCATTCCCTTGGTCGGCAAAAAGGAATCCGGCAAATGTATCTTCACGGGACAGCCCTCGAACCAGAGAGTGATTTTCGCTAAATCTTATTAGGCGAATGCGAGTTTTCACCATTCGACATAGACAACCCCATTGGCACCACTACCCCCGGTGCCTGCTGTGCCAGCTTGTGCAGTTGGTCCTAAGCCATTGATCAGAATTCCGCCACCACCACCACCGCCAGCAAAATTGTCGGTGCCATCTCCGCCGCCGCCGCCAGCGCCGTAACCTTGGCCCCCACCGCCGTCCGGAGTGCCAGGAACTCCTCCGACACCACCTAAACCAGAACTGAATGTGGCTAAATTAAACGTGATTCCTAAAACTGTGGTGCTGGAGGTGACAATTGGCCCCTGCCCCGAACCTCCTGCCATTGCACCGTTGCTACCATTGGCACCGCCGGCCCCAGAATTGAACATAGCTGTCAGACCGCCACCACTTCCCCCTGCTCCGCCAGGACCCATGCTGCCACCTGAACCCCCAGACATCGTGAGGTAACCTCCGAAGCTGGATGAACCGCCAGAATTAGCCGCGGCAGAGTCAGGCACGCCGAGCCCTGCGGCAGCTATCGTGATTGGCACTACGGCTGGGGTATTCAGAGTGACCTGTGCAGCTCCGACAACACCAGAACCCGCACCAGAACCTCCGGAACCACCTCCACCCGGAGCTCCACCGCCACTTCCGACCACCAGAACGCGCACGTTGAGTGGATAGATCGCGCAAGAGGGCGGAACGAAAATGTCTGAGGCCGTGAAGATTTGAAAACCTGATAGGCAGTGGGCACCATTGATCGCCCTGTCAGAGCGGATCAAGCCGGTGACAGTCACGGTCGCAGGACTGCAAGCAGTGATCGCCAGCATGATCACTAGATAAGCATTTACTTTCAACATACGTGCAACATGCTTCATCACGGATACTTATCGGCATTTAAATGCCTAGACTTAAGTCAGAGTCTCTTTATGAGAAGTGTCCCAATTTGAATCGCTCTAAATCTCTTCATTGCCTTTTTGCACTTCGATACCGAAGGCTTTGATTTTTCGATGCAGGTAACTGCGCTCAAGGCCAATGACCTCTGCCGTACGGGAAATGTTCCCGCTGTTTTCCTGAATCTTCTGTAGCAAATATTCTTTCTCAAAATGCGCGCGGGCCTCACGAAATGTCGCCAGTCCATTGGCGGCATTGGCGCCGCCTGGTCCGGGAAGTCCCGCGAATCTCAAATCATGCACGTCGACAAACTCACCGGGGGTAAGAATGTACACCCGCTCGATAAAATTGCTGAGCTCACGCACGTTACCCGGCCAAGAATGTTGGACCAAGGCCTCTAAGGCATGCAAAGAAAATTCTTTCTTACTGAAGCCGCCCTCTTTGGCGACTTGATCGCAGAAATGCGAAACCAACGCGGGAATGTCCTCGGGCCGATCGCGAAGTGCTGGCACCTGCAAAGTGACCACATTGATGCGATGATAAAGATCTTCACGAAAGCGAACCTGCTCGATTTCTTTTTCCAAATCCTTGCTGGTCGCGGCGATCAGGCGCACATCGATTTCGATGGGATGAGTTCCACCCACCCGTAGGAACTTCCGTTCTTGCAACAATCGCAGAAGCCGCTCTTGTGCCTTCATGGAAAGGTCCGCAATATCATCTAAAAATAATGTTCCGCCAGCGGCCAATTCGATCTTTCCTTTTTGTGCGCGATCAGCTCCCGGAACGGCACCTTTTTCGTAACCGAAAAGTTCAAGTTCAATCAAGTCATCAGCCAAATTGGAACAAGTGAGCTCCACAAAGGGCCTACTGGCCCTGCTGCTGAGGTAATGAATGTTCTGGGCCACTAGCTCTTTGCCGGCACCATTTTCCCCTTGCAACAGCACCCAACTTTGGGTCGGGGCTGTACGCGCGATCATCTGTTTTAGATTCACCATTTTAGCGGCCTCGCCAATGATGGCGATATTTTTTCGAAGCTTGTTCAGCAAAGCCTCTTTTTCCATTTTCTCTTGCTGATAGTTAACGATATTTGAAATCACAATAGAAATTTTATCCATAGAAAGAGGCTTTTCAATAAAATCCCAAGCGCCAAGTTTGGTGGCCTTCACCGCAGTCTCAATAGTCCCATGCCCAGAAATCATCACAAATTCCAAGTGCGGAAAAGATTTGCGAGCCTCTGTCAAAACCTCAATGCCATCCAAACTGCCCGGCATCCAAATATCCAAAAACACAACCTCCGGATGAAACTCACGCATGGCTTTCAAACCAGTGTCAGCATCATGAGCCGTCTGAACAATATGCCCCTCATCCCGCAAACTCGCAGAAAGCACCTCACGAATAGGCAACTCATCATCAATAATCAAAATCTTAGCCGCCCGAACCGGCCCCGAGCTTCGCAATGTATTTGTCATAAAAAAATCCTATTCCTTTTCACGGTAGAGCGCGTGCCAAAATGCCCGCAGCCGAGGCGCGAAGGAGCGAGCGCGGAGGCGTGCTAATGCACGTCGCACAAGCGACCGACGAAGCAACGAAGGATCCGGGCATTTTCGCACGCGCGGCCATCAAGAGGGTTTATCAGAACGTTGGGGGGGTTTCCAAGCCCCAACATCATTGACAGGCAGTTCGATGACCATCTTTGTGCCCTGCGGAGTATTGGCCAGTGCCCGAATAAAGCCGCTGTGGTCCTCGATGATCCGTTTAACGATGGCCAAACCCAAGCCAGTGCCCTCTTCCTTGGTGCTGAAGTAAGGTTCAAACACTCGGGCCCTCTGCGCACTTGGAATTCCACAACCCGTATCTGACACGGTCAGTCTCAAAATCCGCAGGTCAGCGTCGTATTTGGTCGAAACGTGAACCTGTTTCAGGGCTTCGCCCTCCACCGCCGAAACCGAATTATCGATGAGGTTCACCAATACGCGATTCATCTGATCGGGATCAAATTTAAATTCGGGGACTTTCTCGTCCAATTCGGTGACCAACTCCACGGATGCGTGGGCTGGCCGAAAAAGAGCCATGGCCTCTTCCACCGATTTATTGATCGAACCATAGACTGGCTTGGCCTGCGGCAATCGCGCAAATTGACTGAACTCGTTGACCAGATTTTTCAAATCTTCAGTTTGGCGAATGATCATGGTGGTGCATTCAGAAAAAGCTGGATCAGTAATGCTTTCGCCAAACTTACGTTGCAATCGCTCTGCGGAAAGCTTGATCGGTGTCAGCGGATTTTTAATTTCATGAGCAATCCTCCGCGCCACGTCCGTCCAGGCGGCAGCCCGCTGGGCATTCACGATCGGTGACAAATCATCGAAGACCAGAATTTTACCGATCTCTTCACCGCGATCGTTTTTCAAAATGGAAAGGGTCATTAGTAGAGGCAATGTTTCGCCAACAACACTGATCTTGATCTCTTTTTGAATGCTTTCCACTTTGTGTTCGGCCATGGTTTTCAACAACTCAGAAAAAGTGCGAAAATATTCCAGAGTCAAAAGTTCGCGCACCGGACGCCCGACGAAGTCTTTGGGTTCAATCTTAAGCAGGCCACCGGCATGTTTGTTGACCGTAGTCACGCGACCCAATTTGTCCACGGAAATCACGCCAGCAGAAACACTCCCCAGAACCACTTCGATGTAACGAGTGTGCTCATCCAGGTCGGCCAAGGTTTTGCGCATGTTTTGATTGGCCTGCTTCACTTCAGTTTCAGATTTGGAAAGGTTGGTGGTCATTTGATTGAAGCTCTCCACCAAAAAGGCGATCTCTTCAGAGCCTGTGCGAATTTCCACTTTCGCGTAATCCCCACCAGCGACCCGTTTGGTGGCCCGCCCCAATAGAACCAGCGGCGTCGATAGCTGCTTGGCCAGATAGAATCCGAACCACGTGGCGGCCAGCAAAATCACCAAGGTCATCAAAATAAAAATAATCAGGTAAATCGATTTCAGCGGATACTGTAGCGGATTCACATCGCGAAAATCATCATAGGCATTGGCGATATCGGTCATCTTCGATAGCAGCGACAGCGGTACAAAGCTAGAAACCACGACAGCCCCACGGGAGGCCCCCTCTTGCACCGGCACAATCACGCGCACCAGATTTCCGTCACCGAATTGATGGATGGTGCTGGCGTCGACTTGCGCTCGAATTCCCTTCTGTAGGAATTCGAGTGAGGCCTTAGGAATCAGCGGGATAATCTCGTCCGTGGAAACCACCAACTCGCGATTGCCGAAAAGACTGGGATAATATTCGACCGCATCCAAGTTGTAGAGCTTCAGATCTTTTTTCAAACTGGCTCGCAGCAAATCCTTGGAATGAAACCGCTTCACCTCCTCGGCGATTTGATGGGCGAAGTGATAATTCCGTTTTTTGGCATTGAAATAATAGGCGTTGGTGACTTCCAGCGAGCTTTTCAAAACGCCGGCCATTTTCACACTGAACCATTTATCAAAACTGGAATTGATGTAAAAAACCGAGGTCACCATCAGCAGCACCGTCGGAATCGAAGAGAACGCCACGAAAGCCACAATGAGCTTGGACTTCAGGGAACTTCCGAAGATCCGACCCCTTCGTTCAACGAAGGTTTTGACGATGTTCCTGAAAATCATGAAGGCCATGAACAAGAACAGGATGATGTTGAAGTTCACTAGGCCAAAGAAAAAGATCGAATGCACGAAGGGCAGCTGTTGCGAAATGCTGAACAGCCGGACTTCAAACCAAGTCAGCAGCAGAAATAAAAAAGCGACGAAGAACACCAAAACGAGTTCTCGACGTCGCTTTTTACTTTCGCTGACAGCGGTGGTCTGATTTTCCAAATCTTGATCCGACATGGACCAAATTCTCTATCAGACAACCGTCCTACATCAAGTATTCTTTGTAAATAGCTTGTCCCACCTGGAATGCGGGTCCGCCTTGATTAATGAGCTTCAGGCACAACGATTTGGCCTGTTCATTGGTCAACTCGATGCCATTTTCGGTGACGAGTCCTGTTGAAATCTTGGCTGAGTCCAAGAGCAATTTAGCGTTGTTCAAACTCACTTTTTGCTCCAGTCGAGTCAGAATGAGCTGGGCAGTGATGGCTGGTTGCATGAGGACCTCCGGGTTAATTCGGTTACAGGAAACCTACTTGATTATTTTTTCTTACGAGCGGACTTTTTAACAGCAGATTTAACAGGCGAGCGCTCTAAGCGCGTCAGCGGAATTGGTTTCTGCAAATTCTCTAGCAAACCAATCATTTCAAGAACCACTTGTGCACAGTCAGCGCCTTTATTGCCGTGCTTACCACCGGCGCGGTCATGCGCCTGCTCTTCATTTTCGGTGGTCAGGACTCCAAAGCCGATGGGCTTTTTGTGTTCCAACATCAATGCGGTGACCCCACGTTCGACACTGTTGCACACATAATCATAGTGTGATGTCTCGCCACGAATGACGGCACCCAGAGCGACCACGCCTTCGCAGCCTTGCAGAAACAGAGCCTGGCAGGCCAGCGGAATCTCTACAGCCCCTGGAACACGCACGGACAAAATCTCGATGTCGAGATCCACCGCCGACAAGTAGTCGAGAGCAGCGTTTTCCAATTTACTGGTGACCTCATCATTGAAGCGAGAGGTGACCACTCCGATTTTCAAACTCATGTTTCATTTCCTCGTGGTGTAACGGAACTACGTCTAAAATTTCGATATCAAAGGCTTTCAGGCCTACACGGCGGTCGGGCTTGTTAGAAATCAAGTGCATCTTGCGCACACCGAGCGAACGCAAGATCTGTGCACCGATGCCGTAGTCCCGGGAATCCATTTCCTGGCCTTGCTCGCCTAGCAATGCACGCACTTCCTGAACCAGTCCTTGAGGGCGGTTGCTACCGCGCAAAAGCACAAAGATTCCAGACTCGGACTCTGCAATTTGCTGAAGAGCCAACTGCGCCGGAGTTTCATTTTGTCTCAAGCTTGCGAAGAGATCGCGAGAATAAGAATCTAAATTCACCCGCACCAAAACTGGAACCTCGGGCTTAACCTCGCCTTTTTGCAAGACCAAATGTTCAACACCATCAATTTTGCTTTTGAAAACTCGCGCACGAAATCCTTGGAACTCTTCAGGTAGCTTCACGTCCAGTAATTCTTCGACCAGCACGTCGCGCGAAAGACGATACTCAATCAGCTCAACGATGGTGCCGATTTTGATTCCATGTTTGCGGGCAAAATCTTTCAGATCGTGCACGCGCGCCATCTCGCCGTCGTCTTTCATCACTTCGCAAATCACCGCTGCGGGATTTAGACCCGCCAGCTTTGCCAAGTCGACACTGCCTTCAGTGTGACCGGCGCGGCGAAGGACTCCGCCGTCTTGAGCGCGAATCGGGAAAATATGTCCCGGCATGTGAATGTCATGAGCCTTCGCATCTGGGCGCGAAGCTACACGCACTGTGTGAGCCCGATCCGCAGCCGAGATACCAGTGCTCACCCCCGCCGAAGCCTCGATGCTTACTGTGAATGCCGTTTTATTCGGAGAAAAATTCGAATCATCACGAACCATCAGCGGCAACTGCAAGCGATCAATCTGCGACGCCGAAAGCGCCAGACAAATCAAACCGCGCGCTTCCTTGGCCATGAAATTGATCGCTTCAGGAGTGACGTGATCCGCAGCTAAAACTAGATCGCCTTCGTTCTCGCGATCTTCGTCGTCGATCAAGATGACCATTTTGCCATTGCGAATGTCTTCGATGAGTTCTTCCGGAGAATTGAATCCTTGATTTTTCACGGATGGGCCCCTTTCACGCTCGCCGCAACCACCGCCCGAGCCATATAATCGGGCTCGACAGTGACTAGGTCACCCAGTTTGAGCTCACCTAAATTGGTGCGCTTCTGAGTTTCGGGAATTAAGCAGACTGAGATGGTATTGCCCGCAACTTCGTTCACAGTCAAACTGCAACCGTTCAGCGTGATGCTTCCTTTTTTCCAAATGAAGGGACGCACTGAATCTTTGATTTCAACTTTTAGAAATAACGACTCGCCCTCGAGCAATCGCTCTACGACATGACCCATACTGTCCACGTGGCCTGTGACCAAGTGGCCATGAATGCGGTCGCCGAAACGCAGCGAGCGCTCTAGGTTCAGCTTTTGTCCCACCAACGCCGGCACTTCGGTCGACTTCAGCCCCAGAACCTTCAGGGTCTCTGCCGCCAAAGCAAAGCTGATCTCTTGTTGGCTTTGAGACTCCAGCGTCAGGCAAACTCCGTTGGTGGAGATGCTGTCGCCGATCTTCAAATCATTAAACTCGCTGGGTTTTTGTAGCTGGATGCGCACCACACCGGGTGCCTGGGATGCTGACAAAATGGGAGAAACCGCTTCAACAATCCCTGAAAACACTTGGACCTCGCCTGGTGGAGGATGAGTTGTAGCAGGGACTGGGGTTTTTATCAATGGAGGAGGGGAAAGCGGGTAGAAATTACCGACAATCAAGGCCGACATCACCTGTCGCGCGACAGCCAAATTTTTCTTTAGATTTTCAAGACTTTTAGACTGGGGAAAACCGCCCCAGGAGGCCAGGACTTGGCCTGCCCCCGCGAAATAGCGCCTACTTGTTCGAAGCCGTCTTAGTCACAGCAGGAATTCCGCAAGATCCAGCAGAAATCCCAGCAGGCAACTGACAAACTCCGTTGCCACCGGTTTTTTGCGCCAACTGTAGCGCAGCGACAGTTTCAGATGTTTGGTACATATAAACCCGTGCCCCAGCAAAAACCGAACTGTTCTGCTGCGGATAAGTGGAGTTGCCCTTGATGATTTGGGCCGCCGCCAAGTTGTCGCCAAGGCTCACAATCTGAGCGTAAGACACCGGTGTCACATCAGGCACATCACCCAATGAGTTGGAATCACAGACAGCTCCGTCCCAAACGTAAGTGACATTTTTGATCGCCAGCACGTCGCCGACTTTTAAGCCTAAGTCCGAAGAACCGTTCACATAGATATAAGTACCGCAGGATTTCAGCACTGTGGTGTACCAAGGATCTTGTGCCGACCATGCCGAGGACAAATCACTGGTTGCTGCTGTCAGACCATTCATAGTGATGGTCGATAGCGGAGTCTGATAATACCCAGATGGTCCCAGTGACAACGCACCGATATTGAATGTGGCCGACAAACTGCCGCTGTAACCTTTGGCATTGTTGATGGCGCTGACGAAAGTGAAATTGCCTTGGTCCAGAGGTCGCTTCGCGGTCATCTCCACCTGCATGGTGTAAGACTGGAAGCTGAAATTCAAACTTGGCATCAATGCGATGTTGGCCAAGGAAAGCGACAGACCACCGCCACCCACCAAAGTGAAATCATTGATAGAGCCATTCACCACCGCCTGAGGCAAATTGATCGTGCAAGAGTTCGAGTAAGAGGCGGTCTCTGTCAAACCACTAGCACTCAGAGTGGAAGGAGTCACACTCTGGATCACCACCTGATTCGGGTCCGAGGTGCAATTATTAAAGTCATTGGTGATATCGCTGGCAAGACCAGCCGGAGTGAAAGCCATATTAGGATTCATGTTGGCCGTGGAAAATGTCTTCGTGGTGTTCAACACGTTCTGCATCTGTTGATTGGCCACGTACCCGAAATTAAATTGTTGGTTGCTCACCGAAGCAGGCAAGGTGATCGCCGGAGCCGTGATCTGTCCAAGTAACACTCGACGGGCCAAGACCCGCGATTGCACCGACGACGAAGAGCAGCTTTGATTGCCCATCAGCATAGCGCCCATACCAGTCAGTATCGCCGTCTTTAACAGCGTGCCAAGTCCTAGGCTCTTTGAATTGTTACTCATCGCGACCTCCCTGTTATAGGAGTCGCTCCTGGAGCGGCTCCCGTATGGTTCACATGACTTTTGTCGGTGATCCTGGAATTTAGTATAGTCTAGTTTTCCAAGAGGGCCGCTGCGGAAGGATTTTTCAAGAATATCAAGACGATGAATTGCAAATGCCCAGAATGAGACAGCCTAAGCTCTTGAAATAAGAGCCTCGCATATTCAAAACAGTATTCACAATTTTTTTCAATGACAAGAATTTGCGCAAAATCAAAAAGATGATTTCATAGAAATTGTCGAGCAGATGGTCAGAACGATGATCTCCCCGTCAGTTCGAAGTGAATTTCCATCTCGTCCTTCACATTGACGACACCCCCACCGGATGGGGGAGTAATGCCATAGTCTGACATATGGAATTTAAATCCACCGGCAAAGTGCGTGGCTCCGTCTTTCTTCTGGTCAACCTTGATGGGAATGCCGCTGATATGTTGAGTTTTGCCATGTAAGGAAAAATCCCCCTCGATGACAAGCCCTGATGATCCGGACTTTACGCCGGAGCTTTTGAAGCGAATTTGTGGATAGTGTGCGACGTCTAAGACGTCGGGTCCTAGCATTTTTTCCTTCACCTTGGCGCGGTCTTCTTCGCTGGGTCCTCCAGCATCTAGTCCCGCCATCTTTCTGGACTCAGGCGTATCAACTATCAGCGAAGCTGCCTCTACGACAATCTCGACGCTAGAGGTACTTTGCGCATCAGGATTTTGTACAACCGTCGCCGTCCATTCATTCGCGGAAATTCCGTGCTCATGACCGACGAAACCGAGCAGGCCCGAGCGATGCGTGGTTGCCGCAAAAAACGAGCTGGTCTTATCGATACTCAGCGGTCCCGCGTTTGCATATAAGTTCATCAAAAGCATTGGGAGTACTAGTTTTATAGTCATGAAAAGCCTCTCGTACTCAAAAACAATCTGAGCTTATGAATGACCAAGGTTCTCACGAAATTCTTTTTTAGCCTATGTAAATATCCCAGGGTCTTTAGACGGTTTAATTATTTAGATTCAGCTGAAAACTCTCCAGAACCCCCGGTGCCTGACCAGCTTCCACGAATGGTTTTACCACCCATAGAGTTACGAACTAGCTGACCCCGGAAATCCTGAGCACCTGGAGGGCGCGTGGTCACACGAGTAAAGGAAACTTGGTTGTCCCGACATTCCAAGTTGATGATTCTCTCTTCATATCCAATAGCATCAAATGTCACAGATCCACCGCGATAGCCTTGATTGAGCACCAATTGGCCGCGGAAGCCACCGGCGTCGATATAATATTGACCAGCGCAATTGAGGTCGGCCAATTGTTCTTTCATACCCTCCAAAGAAATCAGCGCGTTTCGTCCATTGTTTGGAGTGTCGGCATCCACTAAAAAGCCCGTGATACAACGAGTAGAGCCATCTAGGTCCTTCCAGCCTGAGTTGGTACCTGGTGCATAGAAATCTCTGAGATTCAGTGTTTGCTCTTGCAGGTCTCCGAAGCGAACCCGCAGCCGGTCAATCCGAGCATAGTCATTTTCCACCCGGACCTGGACCGAAGTGACTCCGCAGACGGCGGGCTTAACATCAACGAAACGGCGACCTTCAAAATCGCCGATGCGCGCAGACCCCAACAAAACATGCACCTTTTGATTTTGCGCTTGGCCGACAAGCGGCAAAAACATCATCGCGAAAATGAGCAGAGCAGACTTTTTCATGTTAGTTCTCCTTGGTGTTTTGGTTTTTTGATCCCACCCAGGCTATATAAGCATATTGCGTACCAACCAAATGGTGTCAGAGGGGCACCGAATTTTCAAATATCCAGAATTGGGGGATTTATTGGCCTGGAAAAAATACTCGTCAGCTATTTGATTTTCAAACCGGACGAGTCCGCAGTTACGGTGACCTTATCACCGGCTTTGATCGCACCCGCGATGATCTCCCGACTCAGTGGATTTAACAGATCCGACTGGATCACCCGTTTCAGCGGTCGTGCGCCGTAAACAGGATCAAAACCCTTCTTCGCCAAAAAGGCCACGGCCTTGTCATCAATGTCGATCTGGATACGCTTGGCTTTCAGACGCTCTTCGACCTGCTTCAACTGAACCTTCACGATTCCAGCAATTTGCTCTTCGCCCAATGGGTTGAAGATGATGGTTTCATCGATGCGATTGATGAACTCTGGGCGAAAATGATCTTTCACCGCTGCTTGCGAGCCTAAGTTCGAAGTCATGATGATCACCGTGTTCTTGAAATCCACGGTGCGGCCCTGACCATCGGTCAAGCGACCATCATCCAAAACTTGCAGGAGCACATTGAAAACATCGACATGGGCTTTTTCGATTTCATCAAGCAGCACCACACTGTAAGGTTTTCGGCGAATGGATTCCGTGAGCTGTCCGCCCTCTTCATAACCCACATAGCCTGGAGGCGCGCCGACCAATCGAGACACGGAATGCTTCTCCATATATTCACCCATGTCCAGGCGAACGATGGCTTGATCGTCATCGAACAGAAATTCAGCAAGGGCTTTGACGGTTTCGGTTTTACCAACCCCAGTTGGACCCAAGAACATAAAGGTCCCGATGGGTCGATTGGGGTCAGAGATTTCGGCACGCGCGCGGCGAATGGCATCGGCGATCACTTTTAAGGCGTGATCCTGACCGACGACCCGCTCACCCAGTTTTTGCTCCATAGACAATAACTTCGCAGTTTCGCTCTCTAGCATTTTTTGCAGAGGCACTCCGGTCCACTTGGCGACCACTTCAGCCACGTCCTCAGGACCGACCTCTTCTTTGAGCATGCGTTTTTCGGTGACACTGGGACCTGCTTTTTTCGAAGCCGATTTTTCCTCTAGTTTTTTGAGCTGAGCTTCAAGTCCAGGCAACTGACCGTATTTGAGTTCTGCGGCCTTACCCAATTCGCCCGCGCGCTCGGCGCGCTCCATTTCCTGGCGTGTGTTTTCGATCTGTTCTTTCAGCCGCTTGATTTCGTGGATGCCGCCTTTTTCGAACTCCCATTGTTCTCGTAAGAGCTGATTTTTGGCGGAAAGATCCTTGATCTCGGCTTCCAGTTTTTCCAGGCGATCTTTAGAGACCTCGTCCTTTTCTTTTTTGAGCGCCTCGCGCTCGATGCGAAGCTGCATGAGCTCGCGCTCGATCTTGTCGATCTCTTCAGGTACTGATTTCGATTCGATGCCCAGTTTGGACGCGGCCTCATCGATCAGATCAATGGCTTTGTCGGGTAAGAATCTGGAGGTGATGTAGCGATGGGACAATTTCACAGCAGCTACGATGGCAGAGTCCGTGATGCGAACCCCGTGATGAACTTCGTATTTTTCTTTAAGGCCGCGCAAGATCGTGATGGCATCGTCCACTGAAGGTTCGTCCACTATCACGGTTTGAAAACGGCGCTCGAGAGCCGCATCTTTTTCGATGTACTTGCGGTACTCGTCTAAAGTGGTGGCACCGATGCAATGCAATTCTCCACGAGCCAGGGCCGGCTTCAGCAATTGTCCGGCATCCATAGCGCCTTCCGATTTTCCGGCTCCGACCAAAGTGTGAATTTCATCGATGAACAAAATCACCTGACCAGCGGCGGTGGTGACCTCTTTGATGACAGCCTTCAGACGATCCTCGAATTCGCCGCGGTATTTAGCGCCCGCGATCAAAGCCCCCATGTCCAAGGACAAGAGTTTTTTACCGATCAAATTTTCGGGAACATCTTGCTTCATGATTCGCAAAGCTAGACCCTCTGCTATGGCAGTTTTGCCAACGCCAGGCTCTCCGATCAAAACTGGATTGTTCTTGGTGCGACGAGAAAGCACCTGAACCACGCGGCGGATCTCTTCGTCCCGGCCAATCACGGGATCCAACTTTCCTTCGGCCGCCAGCTCTGTCAAATCACGGGCGTACTTGCGAAGGACCTCATATTTATTCTCTGGATCGTCGTCGGTGACTTTTTGCGAGCCCCGCACTTCCTGCAAGGCCGTTTTCATGGCCTCTAATTTCACACCTGACTTTTTCCACAGCGACGCCAGGTCCGAATCGCTGAGCTTGAGCATCGCCAAGACAAAATGTTCGGTCGACACGTAAGCATCACCGAAGGTGCGAGCCTCGGCCTCAGCACCGGTGAAGACATTCACTAGGCGCTGACTTGGAGAAACCTTCACCGAAGAGCCTGACACCTTCGGAAATTGGGCGATGCGGGACTCGACCTCACTCTGCAGCGATTTAACATTCGCGCCCGCTTTCTCAAAAAGACGGGGAACGATGCCCTCTGACTGATTGAGCAAGGCTGACAGCAAATGTTCAGGCTCTACCGTGGGGCAGGATTTGGCCTCTGCCATAGAGGCAGCAGCGGACATCGCTTCTTGGCTTTTTCGGGTCATTTTGTCCATGTCATTGGCCATATGGGGCGGTGCCTCCGTCGTATCTAAATTCTGGGTGTTATTCCAAAAATGTCAACGTCAGCCGGCCTAGATGAATGACCCCTTTTCCAATCTTTCCCAGTTCAGTTTTTTAAACCTCTTCTGTATGTCTATTTGATCTCATCTCGAACGCATCCACAGGGAAGGCTAAAAAACTGAACTGGGAAAGATTGGAAAACCCCGCCCCCTGTGCTACTTATACCCACCACATGGCCAAACTCCCGACTCCCAAACGCATTCAGCCCAGTATTCGTCACGACGCTATTAAGGCCAGCGACTATTTGAAGTACAATTTACCTTGGTCGTGTGAGGACTGCTCCCACTACAATTTCGAGCAAGACCTCTGCTCTTTTGGCTATCTGGTGAAGTGGCATAAGCGGGAATATCAAAAACATTCCTACGAGCTCGGCGGAAAAGTTTCGCTCTGCCGTTTTCAAGAAATTGACTAGTCCAAAGACCCCATCACAGAATTTTTCAGCGTCAAAATTCCCTCTGTCACAGCCATTTTCCAGCCTATCGTCGCAGGATTAATATCTGATCAAGGTCTAATTCTAAATTTATTTCCTCAAATCAGGTCTACAGTCCTGTCAACTCCACGACGCTTCTGTCGATCAGTCTGGTGTCACACATTTGACTGTTTTGATAAAGGGTGAAGATAGAAGCCCCCAAAAAGGGATTCTACGAAAGGAGGAGTTCAAGGAAGAGTAAAAAAATACTGATGCAGTATTTGTTTAAAAATTACAAGAGTGAGAACGAAATGGAAATCTCAAACTCACTCTAGGCTTGGAAGCCGACCCCGTAGCAGGGAATTAACCAAGGAGGAACTTTGATGAACTTAAAAAACTTTTAACTAAATCTTTTAACGGAGGATTTTAAAATGGGAATGCGAGTAACGACAAACATGGCAGCCATTAACGCCCAAAGAAATTTGGTGGGCAGCCAACGAAGTATCCAAAAGAGCATGGCGCAAATGGCCAGCGGTAGCCGAATCAACATCGCAGCAGATGATGCTGCAGGTTTGGCGATCAGCGAACGTTTGAAAGCCGGCATCCGATCAGCACGCCAAGCTAATCGCAATGCGAACGATGGTATCTCGATGGTGCAAACTGCTGAGGGCGGTTTGAACGAAGTCGGAAATATCGTCACACGATTGCGCGAGCTAGGAATCCAAGCATCATCTGACACTGTCGGTGATACAGAGCGCGGATTTATCCACAAAGAGGTGGCTCAACTAAAAGAAGAGATGCAGCGTATCGCTACCACTACTTCTTGGGGCAAAACCAAACTGTTGGATGGCACAACCCAAACTTTCGACTTCCAAGTTGGTCTTTACAATAAGCCAGAAGAAGATCGAATCTCTTTCAAAGCGTCTGAAAACAACGCGTCTTTGGATAACTTGGGTCTTGCTGACATTGACTATACATCTAAAGAGGGCGCGCAACAGGCGCTGGCTCAACTAGATACAGCGCAAACCAACATCAATGGTTTCCGCGCCAATCTGGGAGCGCTACAGAATCGTTTGGCATCCACTGTTGATAACTTAGCAGTGTATGAAGAAAACATGAGTTCAGCGAATTCACGTATCCGTGACACTGATATCGCTCAGGCTTCTTCAGAGATGACTCGCAATAACATCTTGTTACAAGCTGGTACTGCGACTTTGGCTCAGGCCAACCAAGTGAACCAAATGGCACTTAAGCTTTTAGGTTGATTCTGGTTCTTAATCAAAAATGAAATGAGAGGCCTGCGGTCAAACGCGGGCCTTTTCATTTTTGTGCGGGCTCTGGGTTGTAAACGTGGGTGTTTCGGGGGCCACCCTTCCTTGGGTTCACGCTTGCAGGACCGCCCTCCATTAAAGCACAAGGCTCCCCCGAAACACCCGGTTCTCAACAGAGTTCGACAAAAATGAATATCTGGTTTTCAGCTGGATTTTTTTTGTTGAACTATCGGTCAGTGGGTTTCTGAATTTTGCGTATGATTTTTTCAGGACCTCTGCGAGTGGCTCGAATGTTTTTTTAAGTGTCTAAGTTTTTATCAATAAAATCAGTTATTTAGCTAAAGACTTTGGTCGGGGGTTCCGTTATACTGGGTGTAAGTTCAATGAAACTCTATGGAGGGGTCCATGAAAACACTCACTGCTCTCTTTGTTACTTTGTCTGTATTGATGCTGACCACGGCTTGTGGTTCGGGCACTCAGTCTTCGGCTCATGGTGCTGTTGCTTCTAATAATTCTGAGTCTTCGGGTGGGGTTACTCCTGGTCCTGTGGCTCCTACGGCCAACTGGAAAGATGTCACTGACGAGATGAACTCCAGTGTTAATGGTGGGGTCATGAATCAGTATCCTTTGATTCAGATCAACGCTGCTGCAGAGACCATTGAACTTTTGATTCCTTTCAGTTTTGGACTTGGTCTTGGTGTTAGCCCTATTCTTCCTGGCGGCTTTTCCTATGCTGGTTTGCAAGGAGTGACTATTGGTCCTGTAACCTTGCCAGATGGTTCTTCGGGCTGGGCTGTTTCTGTGCCCTTGAAGTATTTGCTTCAGAAGCATGGCGCAGGGTTGCAACCGCTGGGAACTTTACCCAATGGTCAACCTCTCCCCTATTTTCCGTCGGCCGAAGTGGATGGGGTGGCTATCACTTTACCAGCTCAGCCCAAATATCAGGTGACTTTATACGTTGCGCTTAAAGCTGTTGCTGTTTTTGTTTCAATTCCTGGCGTCAAGGTTCCTTTTGGTTTTGGCTATAATATCGTGAACAAAGCCCAGACTCGAAACATTGGTTATGTTGCTTTGATTCCTAACTCCGGAACTTATGCCGCAGGACTGTATGTGGCTGCCCAAATCCCCACGGACGTGGCATTGGCACTCAATAGTCTAGTTAGTTTTTAATTTGCGAAATCTCACGATTGGTTTTACTCTGATTCCTCTTTTACCAGAGTAAAATCTATCGGGGGACTGTATGGCAAAGAAAAAGCCTGCTAAGAAAGCGGCAAAAAAAACTAAAAAGGCAATTAAAAAACCAGCGAAAAAGGCTGCGGCCAAATCAAAAGCTAAACCAAAAAAATTGGTCAAAAAAGCCAGCGCTAAAAAAGCGGTCAAAAAAACGGCCGCCAAAAAAACTACGAAAAAACCCGCAAAAAAAATCAATAAAAAAGCTGTATTGGCAGGAGCCGCCGTGGCGACCGCAGTCGGCATCGAGCACGAACCCCTACTTGAAGAGCTGGACGAGTTTGGTGACGAAATGGGTGCCCTTGGAAGCGCAGAGGAAGGCGAAGAGGCGTCGCTGGACGAGGCCGCCACTGGCACTGCCACCACTGAAGAAGAAGGCTGGGAAGAGGCCGATGAAGCTGAAGACAATGCCTTTGAGAAACTCAGCGATGATGAGGACGATGAAGATGACGAAGATCTGGATGAAGGCGACGAAGGTTACTTCTGATCTAGATTCGTTCTGAATAGAAAATAAAAAACCCATAACCTTTCAGTTATGGGTTTTTTATTTTCGCTGCCGGATGATTCTCTATTCTTTGATGGGCCGGCTGTGAACTGCGAATTTATCGAACTCTCCATACTCATGAAGCTTGTTGTACAAAGTCTTGATCGTGATTCCTAAAGCATTGGCTGCTTGAGTTTTGTTTCCTTCGAAGTAGTTCAGCGCTTTGATGATGAAGCGTTTTTCTAGCTCCGCCAAAGTCATACCTGGATCGTATTCCCCGGTGTTGTCTTTTTGCTCGGGGCTGCTGATATGCTCAGGAACATCATTCAACATGATGGTGTGACCTTCCGACAAAATTTGCAGACGTTCACAAACGTTTTGCAATTCTCGGATGTTTCCCGGCCATTCGTAGGCTTGCATCAGTTTCATCGCTTCGGCATCCATGGTGCGACCGCGGTTCAAGTTTTGATATCCGCCCACAGTCAAAAAGTGGTTGATCAAAGCCGGGATGTCTTCTTTGCGACGACGCAAAGGTGGAACTGACACGGCGATGGTGTTGATGCGATAGAAAAGATCTTCGCGGAAATTTCCCGTCGCCACTTCTTTTTCCAAATCACGGTTGGTCGCGCAGATCACGCGAACATCCACTTGAATTGGATCTTTGCCGCCGACGCGATAAATTTCGCCCTCTTGCAAGAAGCGCAAAAGTTTGGCTTGCACGCCTTGGGCCAGCTCGCCGATTTCGTCGAGAAACAATGTTCCGCCGTTGGCCGCTTCAGCCAGACCAATCTTTTTAGTGTAGGCACCGGTGAAAGAGCCTTTTTCATGCCCGAAGAGTTCGCTCTCTAATAAGGCTTCGCGAAGAGCTCCGCAGTTGATCGCCACGAAAGGACGATTGCGGCGATTGGATTTATCGTGGACAGAACGCGCGATCAGCTCTTTTCCTGTTCCAGATTCTCCTAACACCAGGACGTTCGCCTGGCTTGGTGCCACACGCTCTACCATTTTCATGAGTTGATTCATGACGTCTGATTGGTAGACAATGGTTTTAGTCTCTGCGGGCTTGGTGACTGGAGTTTGCCACATCACTTGCTTGGAGTTCTGGGACGCGGGAAGAATAGGAGCGCTCATATTATCGGACACAGGGACCACCTTTCGTTGACGTACAACTTTAGGCAGCTAATTAGGCTCCGACCCCCGCCGTTACCCCGTTACACCCGATTCGGTCTGAATCGCTGCTTCTTCAATGCACTGTGTTATATGAAATTTCTGCAAATTCCGCAAGGGAAATTTTTCCAACCCCGGGTAATTTTTACAGTATTTTACCAGGAAACAGGGGTTTAAGATGGCATTGAGTCTTCCCAGAAACATAGATAAATTCTTGAAATATATGGAGTTTATAGAAACTTGCTCCCCCCTAACGATTAAATCTTACAAAAAGGATCTGGAACAGGCATTCACGACGACTCCTCTTTTGAGCGAAGCTCAGTTATTGGCCACGGCCCGCGAAGCCCTGACCAGCTGGGGCGACCTGAGCCCAGCTAGCCGCAACCGAAAGGCTTCCACTTTGAAGAGTTTTTTCGGCTATCTTTTCCGTGAAAAAATCATCGCCCGTCCTCTGGGAGACTTGATCCACGCAGGAAAAGTTCCAAAAAAAATTCCCAATTATTTGAGCGTGGATGAGGCCGTTGCAGTGCTCAAAACGGCTGAAGGCAAAAATCGCTTACTGTTTCTTTTATTGTATGGAGGCGGCCTTCGCGTCAGTGAAGCTTGTCAGTTAAAATGGACCCACGTTGATTTACAAAAAAACTTGTTAAGAATTCTTGGCAAGGGCGGCAAAGAACGCCTGATCGCGATCCCTGAATTGACCACTGCCGAACTGAAAAAACATCAGGCACATGAACCCTACATATGGGGAAAGCAAGAGCTCAACCAGCGAACGGCTTATTCTCTGATTCGAAATTTGGGAAAGTCCGCAAACCTGCTACGGCCGCTGCATCCCCATGCTCTTCGCCATAGTTTCGCCACGCATTTACTCACCAGCGGTGCCAACCTTCGAACACTCCAAGAACTGTTGGGTCATCAGAGTCTTGCCGCCACCGAAAAGTACACCCATCTCAGCGTCGATCATCTAGCACGAGTTATGGAAAGATCACATCCACTAGGGGATATGGCCGAAGAAATGAAATCTAGAAAAAAACCTAGACCCTCTCGCTAAGCATCATCATTTGTTTGCACTCAGAACTTAATTATGGCTCAATTTTAGTAGCAGACCTAGACCGACTGGGACGACACGCACTTTTGATTATGTAATATTTTGAGTTTTACAAAGATGATACAACGAGAAGGAGACACAAAGTGAAAAGCAACATGATGAACAGAATGACAGCGAAACGCCGATACGGCTGGCTTAAAGTCATTGCAGTGTTATCGGCTGTGATGGTCGGCGCACTGGCACAAGCCGCCGACATCGACGCGGTAGAAATTTTTTGTACAATTCGTGATTCCGGAAATCACTTGAACTGTCAATGGGTGGGTAAAGACCAACGTCGGTCCATGTCCCCAGAAGAGACCGCCATCTTCATCGATAAGTCGCAAGTGGCAAGTTATATATCCGTACGTAGCCGCAAAGGCATGGAGCGGGTTTTCGCCATCGATCCTGAATCCCCGCAGTTCAGAAAGCTGAATGAGGTCATTAAGACCGGAGCGATGTCTGAAATTGCCAAAGCTAAATTAGATCTGTTTTCTGAAATCGAAAGAAAAGCCGTGAAGATTTCGGACGACTTGGACGCGGCCTCAGTCACCATGGAACTTGTGAAATACGATGACTCTATCGCGGTGGATAAATACAAACGCGAATTGCGCCGCATGGACAAAGACCTGGTTTCTCTGAAAGACAGCGGCACCGAGAACAAATCCTTCGATGAAGGGCCTAACTCCGTTGATCAGAACAACAATCAAGGCCTGAACGCTGACGCTTTTGATGCTAAGTATTCTGCACAACTGGGATTCGGTATGGGGATCAACACGGTCCAGTCCGGCGCCAACCAAATGCCTGCGGCTCTCGCCACTTGGGACTTAGCTTGGAGAGCCAACTGGGATTTCCGTTGGCTGACTTATACAGAAATAGAAGCCCGCATTGGTGCTTCACCCGTAACTACCTATCTTTCTAGTGCGACCACCAGCCGCTCCAGCGCGAATGTGTACAACGCAAATCTAAAAGACGGCAAATGTTGGGGTCCTTACTGCGCCGAAATTGATGTGGCTCAATACCAATTCATCGGTCTGGGCGCCAAAGCCAACACCGGCGTTTTTGACAGCTATGCCGATATTTTCTATGGTGTCTCTCTAGTTCACCGTGAAAAAATGAAAAATGGTCTGCTGATCTGCCGATTGGGATACCTGGTCGGAAGCGGTACTCCCAATATGGACAACAAATCGGTGACCAATGAAACGATGATCGTGGGCACAGTGAACTACGAACGTCACCTCTTTGGAAACCACGGCTTTGGAGCTCAAGGCGGCATCGAGTACATCACCGCAAACACAGCCACGGGAAGTGCGACCACTCAAAATGCGCTCTTCACCAATTCCGATATTATAGCTAATGCTTATTACAAGTATTCATTCTAAGTGAACTGAAGTCTTCTCTCTAAGTAAAATAAAAAAGCCTGCTGAAGAGCAGGCTTTTTTATTTCTATTTCTAAGTTGGTGATTATTCTGAAAAGTGTCCGCAGCTCATTGGCACATACGCTGGACGGCCTGAAGAATTCAAAATCTTCACGTAGCCACCACCTGATGGCGCCGCAATCAAACGATCGTTCGCATGCACAGAGCCCGCCACATCACCAGTGGAAGCTGGCGTACGAGTGATTTTACAAACCTTCGAAGCCACCCATGGTTTATGTGCGTCGCTCATGTCTGAACCTTCTGCCGCAGAAGCCAAGCCGCGAAGTTTGATCGCGGTAGCATCGTTTTGTAACTGAGAAGCCTCGTTCACAGCGAGCTCTTTGGTCAAATCAGCTTTGGCAGTTTCGAATGCCAACCTAGACTCCATAACAGTGCCTTGTGATTCAGAATCTTCCGCATGGGCATCCATATTTCTTTTCTTCACATAAGCAAGATCGGTTTGCAGTTTTTCAATTTCTGCGGCTAAGCGAACTTTCTCTGCTTCGGCATTGGCTTTTTCATTGAAGGCCAATGAGGAATCTGATTCCAATTTTCGCATCTCAGTATTGATGGCGGCCTTTTCTTTAGCAGCCAACTGAACGGCATCTTGTTTCTCTTTTTCAGCCCGTTGCCAAACTGCATGAATTTCTTCGTAATCTTTTTTCGCGGCTGCCAGTCGAGTTTTCATGTCAGTCAGCTCATTGAGCACGCGCACTTTATCATCGCGCAGCGCCTGAGCCCGCACAGAGAGTGATGACCATTGTCCACGAACTTGCAACTCTTCGGCCTCGGCACGGGAACGATCGTTATCCGCACGAGCAATGTCGGCCTCGCTGGTGGCGATGTCCGCACGAATTCGCTGCATTTCAATCAGATAGCCGTTGATCTTTTTAGAGGCCTCTTCGCGAGTCTTACGTAAATTCTCGACGGAAACTTGCAAGGTTGCCTTGGTCTGTTCGAGCTCACCTTTGGATTCATTGAATTTGCCTTCATGAATTTTTGCGCGCTCTTCTGCTGAAGTAAGGTCTTTTTGCGCCTCTTGAACTCTTCCGTTCATTTCCACGACTTCGGATTTCATGCGCTCGATCTCTTCAGCGTACTCTTCTTGTTTATTTTTATAATCGTAAATTTTCTTTTGTTTCTGAGTCAGCTCGTGTTGGGTTTGATATTTCGTTCGTTCCGCTTGATCGCGTGCCTGAACGGCTTGGACTTCGGCTTCCTCATTCTTTTTAATGGCATCCAATTCATCCAGCCAAGCTTTGCGTAAGGCCTCGTCCGCATTCAGTCCATCATAAGAAGGAACCTGCACCTGCTGCACCACCTGAACGGTCTGCTTAGAAGGCTTAGCGGCCTCTTTGGATGCAGCAGAAGTAGAAGAGGTCTCGGACTCTTCTGGCACAGCGACAAAACCACTAGGTTTTACGCTTTTCTCTTCGGCTCTGCCTGTGATCGGCGCGATCAATGCCATAACCACAGCCCACTTGATAAAAAGTCCATCAGTTTTTGAGGATCTCATAATCGTACTCCCTTGAAAAAAAATAAACCTCTACGACAGCTGTTTCGGAAATTGACGGCAAAACTTTAGGCGTGAACAAAATTTAAGCAATATTTTGCGCAGACCCCGCATGATGGATCTGAGACAGTACCTATGTCTCGTATAGGTACGTCACAATACCGGTACCCAGGAATACCTGTTAACCGGTATTCCTGGGTACCGGTTCTTCTGTTCCGGCCCGTGGAGGGGTGGCCCCCGGAATTGAAACATCAGAGCCCTTCCTGGACCCACGTTTACAATGACGAGCCTTCTATATAGTTGTTTAGGAGTGTCTCAATCCAATGCAGTTTTACCGTGTCTATTGGAGTGGTTTCTACTTTTTTATTTTCGCCCATTGGGGTTTGTAGGTATGGGGCCATCCACGGCTCTTCTTCTAGGACTCCTTGGAGTCTTAGAAATCTTAATGCGAAATGCATTCGGAATGGGAGTAATTCTGCTTGTGATGCTAATACTTTTAGGGCGCTGCCTATTAGATTGTAGACGGACTCAGCGTGGGGGTCGCCGGGTTGGCTGACTCTGGCTGCTACTTCTACTATTTTTAGAGCGGCTTCTATTCTTTCGTAACTGTTTCTGATTTGGGCGAAATCATTGATGAGGATTGCGTCTTGTAGTGTGCACAGTCTTTCGCTGTTGGTGGGGCGTTGGAATTGAGCTTCTATGTGGTGGGTGGGCTCTAGGATTCCCCCGCCGAAGCGTTTTTTGGATCGGAGTGCTCCTCTGGCTAGGAAAGAGATTTTTCCTTCTTTGGCGGACAGGGCTTGCACGATGAGGTCGGCTTCACCGTACTTGGTTTTTTTTAATAGGATTACTTTTTCACGGATAGAGGCCGACATTTATAGCGCCAGGTTCTTTTGCGCCTGAATCAAAGAGTTCAATATGAGTTTCGTGTCTTTCAAAGCTTGCGCATCGATGGCGATCATTCCGCGCAGAGCTTCTGGGCTTAGCCGGTGCTCCCACCAGTCGTAAAAATTCATCACAGAATTCCAGCGCTGGGGATTGATCGTTTCAAAAAAATTGAATTGTCCAGGAGCATGCATCTCTTTTTGCATCAGCTTCGAAAGACTTTCTACTAGGGCGCCGCCGTGAATGGACTCGTTGTAAATCAGGCTGCGATCAAAGAGACGATTTTGTACCTTCACGACCGGAGTCCACCCCGAAGGCAACTGTTTTTCAAATTGCTGGACAGCGGCCATGTCCTCTTTGAACTGCTCTTGCGCCTGTTGCAAATCTTGTTTCACTTGGGACGAAGACCAAGGCATTTGGTTGGCGATCACTGACGGAGATTTCACTTTTTCGCCGACGATGGACAATGCCAGTCCCGGATGCACACTGATGAGCAACGCGGAAAATGGCAATACAGAGGCGGTCGTCGCCCTCACGTCCCTGAGCCAATCGCCGTGCGACACTCGCACCGAGAAAATTTTCTTTTCATTCGCTGCCAAATCTAATTCTTGCCAAGGATAGAACTCTCCGGTGATCGGATGATCGCTGGAATAGAGCACAAAATTCGTGTCCTTTTTTAATCCCTCAACCCAGGCCTTCTCCCCGCCGTAAGGCCAGCCCACTTGCGGCTGTACTTGGTAGCCATCTTTGTACAGACCCGGAAGCAGCTGATTGAAAATCGGAGTCTGACCCCGGACTAGACCCAAGCCGCGTTTGTGACTGAAAAAATTCGACGCGCCCTCGCAGGTTTCAAACACCGCGTGTGCAAGCCCTCGATAAGCCTTCACACTTATTTTTTCTGGCAAGCCCAACTGAGCCTTCAAGGCATCGTTGAGATCTTCCCAAGTCTCTGAATTCGTCAGGTCAACTCGCATAAAGTCAGGCTAGCATGTTGGTATAAATTTAGACTAGCTAAATAAACTGAGGTCGTTTCATAATGAAAGGATATGTCCATCGTATTTCAGATGCTCGTTTTGAGTCTTAGTTTGCATTGTTTGGCCCAGTCGCAAGATGGTGAAGACTTCATTGATACGGAAGAGTCCATGTTGGCCACCAACGTATTCGAAAAAGTCAGCAAAATGAACGATCTCTGCAACCCGAAAACCTCTTGCTCCGCAGGTGGTATGGAAGCCTCTGCGCCTCCGGCTGACCATTGCGATGACAAGAATAGATACTTTGAAAAAGAAATCGCTAAGGTGGTGTCGACCGACAGTTTTCGAGAGCTAAGAGATTCAGTGCCGCTTGAGTGGACGAATAGCCTACAGCTGACCACCTGCCTGCGCGAAAGTCAGGAAGCTCACGGTGGACCTTTCACCACGTGCGATGCCAACGGCAAAGGACTTGCTCTCCGCGGTAGGCAAGCCCCGGTTAAGACCAAGCACTCTGGTAGAGGCAAGCATCACGCGTCCGATAGCAAATATCCGTACGTATCCGCTGAAAAAGCCTGTTCCTCTCCGAATGAACTCAGCTTAATGCAAGCCAGTTATTCCGCGGTCGTGGATTGCCTTTCCCAGTATATGACAGGCTCTGATGAACCGATGCCGAAACATGTCTTAAGCGAAGATATATTTTCCCTGATCTCATGGGAATCCGGTTTCAATATGAATGCCGTCAGCAGCACCGGCGCCGGGGGAATCGGGGAATTCACCCAAGGCGCAGTTCAACAGTTAAATAAGGGTGTTTGGCAGGGCATGATCAAACAAATCAGTGACTCGCCAAAACGCTCTTGCCAGGCCATCATTAAAATGAACCCCAAGCCTTACAATGGTAGTAGGGCCAATCGCTGCGAGATGATCTCTCCGTCAAAAGGAAATCCGTTAGAGAATTTGCTCTATACATTCGCTTATCAGAAGGACACAAGGATTCAAGTTCAGAGCGCCATTGATTCGCTCAGTAGCCAGAACCCCGGAAAAATCGCTTACGACAAAACCAGTGATTATTTCAAACAGCGCCTGATCGCCGAAATTTCCATCTGGGGCCATAACGCCGGTCCCGCTGGAATTCGCGTTCCACTGAAAAGTTTAATGAGTTCTCCGGAAGGTCAGAAATGCCTTCGGACGAAGGTTGGGGACGGCATGGGCGACCTTGATTGTTTGGAAAATCGACTTGAGGCATATGTGGTCCAATATCAAAAAAATATTGCGGCCAAAGCCGCCCGTATCAGTGAAGTAAAAAATTATATAAGAAAAATGAAAGACAGAATGGACACGATCAATCAACATTCAGGATCGAATATTAAATGTGGATTTTAAAATGCAGTTTTTTATTTTGCGTGCTAATCAGTCATGCATCGGCAGCCACCGAGCCCACCTCTTGCACCGAAAAAAAATTAAACGTCAACGCACTCACCGACAAAATGAAGGTGCTTCAAGATCATCTCAAGGACAAAAATCTATCCTCCAGTGACCGTAAACAAATGGTCAAAAAAACCCTGGATGAAATGAATTGCCAGCTCGACATCACAGCCAACGAACCCAACCTAGCCAACTCCCCGTCACGCTGGAAATCCATCCAATACCAAGACCTACTCAGCACCGCGCTGACCACCGACTGCGATGAAGACAAACAATCCTTCGCCATAAAATCCGCCGGAGCCGGCCAAGAACTCCTATCCACAGAGGCCACAAAACACGCCGAAGATTTCCTCAGCACCTACTGCGCCAAGAAGACTTCTAAGTAAGGCTTTCTTGTAAACGCTGGTCATTGGGGCTGGGGGTTGTCCCTTTTCAATTCCGGGGCCCACCCGTCCTTGGGTTCACCTGAATTTTTCACTGGGTACAGTGAAAAAACGCGTCACGCTTTCAGGAGCGCCCTCCATTGAAAAGGGACAACCCCCAGCCCCAATGACCGGTTCAGCAAGATATCCTTGTTAGAATAATTCTGGTCGCTTGACGAGCTTATATTCCTGCTTTGTGTCTTTCCTCATCATCAAGGAAGCTCTGAATTCCACCCTTCAATTGCGGGCGGTAGGCCAAATGCTGAATGTCGTAGATGAAGTTGTCGCCGGAAAGCCCTGGCACTTGCCACTCTGGTCCCATTCTGACTGCATCCACGGGGCAGGCCTCTTCGCAGAATCCGCAGTACACGCATCGTAGGATATCGATCTCGTATTTGATCGGATATTTTTCGACGCTAGGATCTTCGTGCTCGGCCGCCACGATCTTAATACAGTCGGCCGGACAGTTCGTTGAACACAGCATGCAGGCCGTGCAGCGAAGCGAGCCATCTTTCTTTACTGTTAAAACGTGATTGCCCTTAAAGCGTGGTGAGTATTCATATTTCTCTTCGGGATAATTCAGCGTCATCATCTGCTTTCGATTCAGCAGATTTTTCAGCATATGGCGGCCCGTGATCACCAGACCACCGAAGATTCCCAAGAGATACCATTTACGTGCTTCGCCGGTTCTTTGAACTACGCTCATACACTACCTCTTTTGAAAACAAATTCGTTTTTCTTTCGATGCTCTAGCATGACCTGATCCGCTGGACGCGAAGCTTCGGTCAGTAGTTGCGAGTCCAGGCGAATCGTCAACTGATGACCCGCC
>Ga0206924_1022_pt1 | contig 47552 bp, 43 predicted proteins | sample Alteio_BWOrgHeat_61_FD_152947 | JGI IMG/M metagenome (GOLD analysis project Ga0206924, IMG submission 152947) | Enriched cells from forest soil in Barre Woods Harvard Forest LTER site, Petersham, Massachusetts, United States -... | ecosystem: Environmental > Terrestrial > Soil > Temperate forest >...
CGTCAGCGCCTAGCAGGAGTGATTTCCAAGGGCCTGTCTAAAGAAAGCTTGGTCTATTTACGCCAAGAGTTTGGCGATTGGAGTGGCACGGAACACTTTTTGGACAATCTTTATTCTGCTGGTGGTTTTCTCGGAATCCCTGGGTCGCAGTTGATTCAGATGTTGAAGAGCAGTGATCTTGGCGGAGTGAAAGAGCTGCAGGCGATCGTTAGCGTGTCGCCGGCCTTTGTGCTGGATGACAACCATCGGCTGATCTTAGCCAAATCCGATCGAGATTATGATTTGCGCTCTGCGGGCCACTTAAATCTTTCCCGGTTGCTCGCCCGGCTGATCACCAATGGCTATGTGATGGATCTCCAGCGGCTGCAGGCGGGTACGGGAATGACCAAGGATGAACTCACTGTCATGTATTTTGATGTTAAGCCGTTGATCGTACAATTTGGATTGGTGCAACCCACCAACATGAATTTTGCCACTAGTCGATTCACTGAGGCCAATCTATTCACGCCCTCGGCCAACGGCGATGACTATTTGGATATGAGTGAGTTTTCGCAATTGGCCAGTATGATTTTGAGTGGTTTGCAGTTAAACAACCAGGTGCAAACGGAGCTAGGCGAACAGTGCATTGTCAAAACTGGAAGCATACCTGCACAGGACGTGATGAATGTGGACTGTGTGATCGAGTTTTACCGAAAAAACTTCACTCATATTTTTAGTTCGATGCCGGATTTGACGACTTACGTTTCGACGAAGACCCCAGAAGTGTTCCATCATATGGCCTATGCTTTTTTAAAAGCTGCCGGCTGGATTCCCAATGCGCAAAACACAGCCTATCGGGCAGAGACAGGACTTCTGCCCCACGTATTTCAATATTCGGAAACCGCGCTGCAGAGATTTGATGCAAAAAAAGTGGGAGCGTTGGACGACGAGGACGCAGCCGTCGCTTATCCTGTCTATAAGCCGTTACTGGCAAGGTTCAGCGGCCATAAGCAGGATATCCTCAATCGCGCTGGTTTTTATTTTATCCTTAAGACCGGAAAAATTCCCTGCGGATTTGGGGACATTAGTGACTACATCTGGAATATCTGGACACATCATCCGATCGGCATCAGCACCGACCGAGACCGCATGTCAGATGTGTTTGATGCCATCGCTGACGCTATCAACGGCGCCGCTGGTTCTTGCAAGAAGGCTCCGACTAAAGATTCGTTCAATGATCCTGGCGGACCTGGACATCTCGAGAGTCCTTGAGGAAAATCCTCTTCCAAGGTGTCTTCATCCGATTCAAATACTCAGACATACGGTGCTCGGCCCTAGCCGCTAGTTGCTTTCGCAACTTCGCTTGTTTTTGTGCTTTGAGCATGAGGCTTTTGTTGGGCGCTGCGCTCCGAACTCGCATTTGAATCGGATGAAGACACCTTGGAAGAGGACTTTCCATCACGTCCAGTCGAAGATTAGGTAAGTTTTGCTCGGACATTTGAATTTGTTCTAGGTCGTTGGTCCTTCATGCTCATCCGAATATGGGATTGCTGTTAATGTCGGGGGGCACAATGCTTGATAAAACCAGTTCTAAAGCGTCTTTGTCTCTTTCAAATGCGAGTTCGGAGCGCAGGCCTAACAAAGGCCTCATGCTCAAAGCACAGAACCAAGCGAAGTTGCGAAAGCAACTAGCGGCTAGGGCCGAGCACCGTATGTCTGAGTATTTGAAAGAGACAAAGACGCTTTAGAACTGGTTTTTCCACATCATGGATTCGACTGGGCGTTGGATCTTTTCGTTGTACTTGGCGTTCTTTTTTAAGTTGTATGGGGTGATGAGTTCGCCTTTGACGTCGAAATATATTAATTGTCCGATGGGCATTCCGGCGTAGATTTTTACCGGCTGTTTTACGGAGATTTCTAGGGTCCAGTAGTTGCAAAAGCCCACGTCGCCTTTTCCGGCGGTGGCGTGGATGTCGATTCCTAGGCGGCCTACGGATGATTTTCCTTCTAGGAACGGGACGTGTTTGAGGGTCTCTGTGTATTCTTGAGTGATTCCTAAATACAAAATATTGGGTTCGAGGATGAAGCCCTCGGGTGGAATTTCAAAAGTTTTGATCAGGTTGTGTTTTTTCGCATCTAAGACTGTGTCCACGTAGGTGGCTAGTGTGGTGCCCAGATGAACATCGTAGGAGTTCGAACCAAGACAATCGCGACTGAAAGGGGCGACTTTGATGTCACCCTTTTCCATTGCGTTGAGGATTTCTTGGTCCGTTAAAATCATCTACCGTGTGCCGCTTATTTGGTTTCGCGGTGAACAGTGTGACGTTTCAGGTTTGGATTGTATTTCTTTTTCTCCATACGGCCAGGAGTTTTGGTTTTATTTTTGGTTGTCGTGTAGCGAGAAACGGGCTTGCCTTCCGTCTTTGCTTCTGTGCATTCCAAAGTTACAATGATTCGTCCGCTCTTTTTTGCCATATCCAGCCTCGTTTTAAGTTTGATCTTAGGACAGGTAGGGATAACAAATTACGCTCTTAAACTCAATAGACAAAATGCGTAAATTCCTGAAAAAACTGGTCTATTTGGCGATTCGGCGGTCTTTTGGTAAACGGCTGAAATTATTAGACAATATGTGACATCAGCCATTCGTCGATCAACGCTCCAATGGTCTAGGCTGGATTCAAGATCAGTTGAATTCCCCAGTAATTCTCTCCAGACTAGCATTACGAGGGCCTGATGATTCCTGCGGACACCAAAATTCTTATTGCCGATGATATGCCTACGATTAGGGATTTGCTGAAGACACAGCTCAAGGGCATGGGTTTCAAGCGCGTTCTCGAGGCCGAGGATGGCGCGCAGGCGATGAATCTGCTGATCGAGCATGACCTGACCGATGATAAAGTAAAAATGATCATTTCAGATTGGAACATGCCGAAGATGTCGGGGCTAGAGTTTCTGAAGCAGGTGCGGGCTTCGGATCAATGGGCGAATCTTCCGTTTTTGCTGCTGACATCAGAGTCCGAGCGCGATCAAGTCACCGAGGCCATTCTGGCCGGTGTTTCCCAGTACGTAGTGAAACCATTTGCGGGAAAAGCTTTCGAAGAGAAAATGAACTTCGCTTGGACGAAGCACCAGAAGAAATAGGGCGCTCTCTGCTCTAAGCCGTCTTTTTCAACGCAGAAATTTGGGAAAAATAGGGGACTCGGATAAATAGAGTCGATCCCACTCCCACTTTTGATTCCACCCAAGCCTTGCCACCCAGTTGACGGGCGGCATAGAGGATAGCGTCCATTCCCACTCCGCGACCGGAAGTCTGGGTCACCGCTTCTTTGGTGGAAAACTGCGAATCAAATACATGTTGAATGATCTGTTGATCGTCTTCGCCCGCGTGGGGGATTCCCTTCGTGCTTAGCCGTGCACGAATTTTGGCTGGATCGATACCACCGCCATCATCAGAGATTTGAATTTGCAGCCAGGAACTTTGTTCGGCGCCTTCCACAGAGAATCGTGTCTGAATTTTTCCTGCGCGCGCTTTTCCGGCGGCTTCACGAACACTGGGGACTTCGATGCCGTGATCGACGGCATTGCGATACGCATGAATCAGGGTACTGAAAAGCGTTTCATAGGGTTCAGGAATAATTTTGATTTCGGAATTTTGCAGCTCTAAGGGCAGAATGTCTTTGCCCTCCGAGGTCGCCACCTGTTGCACCACTTCGCTGTAGTGACCGATGAGTCGGTGAGCGGGCTCCATCAAAAATTCTTCGGTGAACTTGGCCTGCAATGAACTAGGAAATTGTGGCGCCGATATGAAGTTTCTGAGGGAATCCACAGAGGCTTCAACCCAGCGCTGTTTGGAGTGCTCGGGGTCGCCAATGATGGCCCGGTTGTCTGTCAGAAACTGATTGAACTGCAGCGGAATTTTTGCAGAAATTTCCTTGAGCTCTTGAAAGCGCGCCAGCGTGCGCTCTTCTTTCCAGTGAGTGAGTGCGGTCTCTGCCTCGTGGCAGATTTCCGCAACTGCATGAATGGAAAATGTGGCAGAGCCACCCTTCATCGTGTGCAACAGGCGGAATCCGGCCTCGGCATCAAATGTGGGTCGCTGAAAGACAGCTTGAAGTTCTTTGAGAATCTCTTGGGCTTCCCGTAAGAAGCCGGTGAAATGAAATTTATTTTTCACCAGGGTCACGATCATTTTGGCATGCGCGCGCTCGTTTTCAGCGGCCTGTTGGGCTTGAATCAAACTGGTGATGTCTGAGGCCACGACGACGATGGCCTGCATCGAGTTTTCCTTGTCGCGCAGTGGATAGTATTGCAACTGAATGTGCTTTTTTTCACTGTGAGGAAAATTCTGCGGTGCCAATGGCGCCATATCTTCAAAAGGCAACATTTCGGCGTAGGCGGCATCCATCCATTTTTTAAATCCAGCAATTTCTTTATCTTGAAGAGCCAAAACTTCCCAGATTTTTTTTCCTGCTGGGGCCATTTCGACGGTGTTCAAACAGGCCTTCGAATAGACTTCCAGACAAACACCAGCCTTATCAAAAAGGAAAAAGCCTTGGCTAAGACTATCTAGCAGTGCAGACATTGTTTGGTTCAAACGGGACACTTCGGCCGTGCGCTCTGCGACCATTTTTTCCAGATTTTCAGAATAGTTCTTTAGTTCGGCCTGAGCTTTACGCAGGTCATTGATCACGTCCTCTTTCTGTTCCAGTTCAGCCCGATACTTTTTTTGCAGAGTTTCTTCCAGAGTGACATCGCGAAAATACACCAGCCATGCATCTTGAAGCGGTTGAATCGTGATTTGCACTTTGCCCGATTTTCCAGAAAGCGTGTCGAAACCCAGTTCCTGATAGGAGGTCGCTTCGGTGACAGATTTCAGATCCGACAGTCCTTGAACAGTTTCTTTGAATTTGAATAACTCGTCCAATGGGGTTTGACTGCGCTGAACTTTTCTTGCAGAGACATCGCAGATTAGGGCTGCAGGCTCATTGCAATAGATGACCTTCTTGTCGGCATCGATGACAAAGGTGGGCTCCAACAACGTATCAAAAATTTTTGGATCTATGGGTTGACTCATATGAATTCAATTCCCCCCTGCAGTGCGACCCGCAAAGATATTCATTTTTCTTGAGGCTGACCAATCAGAGACATGTTCTCCGTTGATGGCGCGCACTCTCCAAAACAAATCGCCCATGGGCAAGGCCTCTGTGACAAGATATTTATTCGTCTTAGATGTAGTGCTCAGGACGGTGTTTTTAAAGGCGGCATCCGTCGCGATTTCAATCAGGTAGTGACGCGTGTCCTTCGAGCTTTTCCAGGTTAAGAAAAAGGGTGTGTCCATTTTCTTCTGGAAAAAGAGTGTCATATTTTCCGCGGGCTCGATGAGTGCCGGCGTGGCCAAGGGATGATCGAAGAAATATTTGAAGCTGCTGGCGACGGAGAAACCACTGAGCGGGGTTCCGTCATGGGCCAATGGTTGGACTCTCCAAAAGTATTTGCCTGGCTTTTCTATTTTGACATTGGTTTCTGATGCAGGAACCTCATACTTTAGGGCATTGGAAAAGCTAGCAGTATTAGAGACCTCAATCTGGTATTTTTCCACTTGCGGGATTTTTTCCCAGCGATTGATGAAGTCCGTGGGCGGGCAGTCTTCCGTTCCAGTCTTTGCCCAGTAGCGTTTGTCGGCGGTCTCTGCCAGCTTTGGGGGGCGAACCAATGTATTGATTTCGCCAATGACACCATGAGGTCCGATTTCCTTTTCTGCTCCTATGGCGGCCACCCAGAAGTAGCTAACGCCAATCGACAGATCTTTCAGCGAAAAATTGGTGGGTTCAGTGGTGAAAGTTTTAGCATCTTTCATTTTAGGATCCGCAGAGACTTGAACCACATAGGATTTTGCGTTGGCCACAGGCTTCCATTCCAACAAGACGGGTTTCTGATCGTTGACGTACTGCTGAAAACGATCACTTTTGTAGATAGGAGCCGTCAGCGCCAAAGTTTGTTTCGGGCGAATGTAGGCGATTTCGATCTGGGACACTTTCGACCAACGAGCTTTGCTGGGATCCGCCGCACTTTCGCGAACTCGCACAAAGTGAGAGCCTTCGGTGAGCGCCGGGGTTTGTAGGCTGAGCTCTCCGACCACTTCGGTTTTTTCAATTTGGTTGAACTCGTTGTCACTGGCAATTTGAAATTCAAACTGCGCTTTGGGTTTGTCAAATGTCCAGCGCACGGTGACTGTTGCGTCCTCTTGGGAGGTTCCATCGGGATCCACATGCAGTTCTTTTTTCATATAGGACCTTGGGAAGCGAATGACGGGGCGGGGTTCTTCCACCACCACTTTAGTCTCTTCGGCGGGGGCTTGCTGATCTGTCTGATTTTCCACTTTGATGTTAGCCAAGTCACCGCGCACATGACCCTGTTTCAGAATGATCTGCACTTTTTTGTCGGTGGTGTTGGTATTGAACACGATCATCGTATTCTCTTCGATCTTGATCACGGATCCGTCTTCCAGCTTAATGGTGGCTTCTGATTTAGGGCCGGTGAAGATGGTATCGCCAGTGTGAACTTCTCCATGAAAATCGTTGTTCCAGCGGAAGTCCTGTGCGTATTTCAAGCGCACGTCTTCTCTGGTCTGACTGACTTCTGCGACGCGGGCTCCATGAGAGGCCACCCAGGTCATCAACATGTGATCGTCGTAAAGCAAATATCCGAAAAGCAGCAGAAAAAATACCGCTACCGATAATATTTTACGATCGAATGAGTTCAATTTGCTCGCAGCCATTCAGTAGTTACATCGGAATAAATCCAAAATTAGATTATGGACCAAGGCCCAGGCTTCCTGTGAAATACCGTGAAATTGAATCACTTGGACTACACAAAGAGGTCGGGGAAGTCCCATAATGGGGCATGGTCATCCGCAAGGGCATTTCGCTGCGCTATAAGATATTGTTTATGCTGACGATGTTGCCTTTGGTGATGCTGGGCATCTACCTGTTTGTGGCACTCAATGTTTTTAAGACGGACAAGTTGGCTTACGTTTACGAAAGCTCTACAGCCGTGGCGAAAACGCTGTCTTCGCAGGCCAGCACCGATTTGGCCTCGCTGCTCAACTCCGCAAAACCGATCATGCAGGAATTTGTTTTACGCCGAAATTTTGCGCAAGTTTCAGAGGGGATTTTAGACACCGACGGTCCCATTCAGTGGTTGGCCGTTTATTCTTTGGAAAATGAACAGACCGGTGAATTCAAACAAATTGGCACCACGGAAAAAGATGGAACCAGTGCTGTCAATGATTTGGCTTCGATGCCAAACTTGCAAAGCATTTTAGCGTCCACCACCGCAAAGCCGCGTCAGGTGAGTGTTCCGTTCAAAGACGATCGCATCTTGCTGGTCGAAAAAGTGCCAGGCACGAACGGCGACAAAACTTTGGTTTTTTTGATTCTGGCACGAGTGCCAGAATTGGCCTCTGGCTTTCATGGATCATCAGGCACAGAAAATTTTCTGCTCACCGAAGAGGGCAAGGTTTTGTTCGGCCCCTCCGGATCCGTGGATACCATGTTGCCCGACCGCCTGGGCACAGAATTTTTCAACAAACTAAATCGACAAAAGTTTTCTTGGGGGGCTGAATCGATTCGCTCTCCAGCGGGAGAGAACCTTCTGGCGGGATATTCCATCGCCGGTTTCGGTGGCACCGCGGTGCTGTCCTTAGTTCCACAAAGTGACGCGCTGAAAGCGGTGAAAGTTTTGGTCATCCGCTCTCTGCTTTTTGTCATGGTGTTGATCAGCGCTACTGTGATCGTGAGTTTGTTTGCCTCTGGCAATTTGACTTCGGCGATTTCGGATTTGTTTCGCGCCACCCAAAGTGTGGCAGAGGGAAATTTCGATGTGCACGTGGACGTCACCAGCCAAGACGAAATTGGCTCTTTGGCGGACAGTTTCAATGCCATGGCCGGCGAGGTCGCGCGCCTCATGGGAGAAACCGCCGAGAAAGCTCGGATGGAATCCGAGCTAAAAACCGCTCGCACAGTGCAGGAAACTCTTTTCCCTCCGGAAAATGCAGAGATCGGTCGCACAAAAATTTCTGGATTTTACGAGCCCGCCAGCGAGTGCGGTGGTGATTGGTGGAACTACTGCAGCGTCGATGATAAAATCTGGTTTTGGATTGGTGATGCCACTGGGCACGGGGCCGCGGCGGCTTTGATCACGAGCGCCGCCAAATCGGCCTCTACCATCATTGAAAGATTAAACATTGAGCCTAAGGCGGCCATGGCTCTGATGAATCGCTCGATCTACGGTGTTTCCCATGGAAATGTGATGATGACTTTCTTTTTGGGTTGTTATGATCGCACTTCCAAGAAATTCACCTATTCGAATGCCAGCCACGAAGGTCCTTACCTGATAAAGAAGAGCAGCAAGCCCCCCAAGAAGAAAGATTTGATTCCATTGAATGACGTTAATGGACCACGCCTGGGGCAGAACAAAGAAATGGAATACGAGCAGATCACTATTGATTTGGAAGCCGGGGATCGAATTCTTTTCTATACTGATGGCATCCCTGATATTCAGAATCCTGATCTGGAAGCTTGGGGCGAGCGGGAATTCGTCAAAGGGATTCTGATCGCTAACTCGAATTATCCCGAGGTGGATGTGGCGGTCAAAAATCTGGCCACTTTGTTTTCCACTTTCCGAAATGGCGCGCCCCTTAAGGATGACATTACATTTTTCATGTTTCAGATTCTGGGTGACGCATGAAAATTTTGAGCCAAGGTTCAGAATTACTTAAGGGAATACCGAAAGAGATTTTGGATTTGGCGCCGACGACCCCGCTGATTGATATCAAAGATATTTCTACAGCGAAGTCTCCGGCCACGAGCATTTTTGTCGCTTCAGAGCTAGAGCCGCTGCAAATTGTCGAGCACATTTTAGATCAAAGTATCTCTAGTGTTCTACAAATGAATAAGAAATATTTCCTCGAAGACCTGAAAATGCTGGCGCGTCTGAAGCAAGATTCTGAGGGCTACTTTAAAAATTATGCGGGCCATTTATTTCCCGACACCGCCGAAAAAATCATACTAGAGTTTGGCCATGCCAATGAAAAAGAGCAGCTAAGGGCGAAAATCCTAGAGTTCGCGCAAAAGACAAAAAGTCAGAGCGTGGTGGAGTCCACTCAAGCCATTTTTGAAGAACTCTATATGAATGCGATCCTCGATGCGCCGAAGGAAGCTCTCAAAAGAAATCAAAAAATGAATCATTACGATCAAGGAGTTAAGGCCACCTTCTGTTTGGTGCGTTCGGATTTGCAGCTGGCCATTTCCTGTTCGGACCCATATGGATCACTGGACTGTCAGAAGTTTCTTAAGCGTCTGCGAGAGATCTATCAAAAGGGCGCCGGACAGGTGATCAATTTGAAGAAGGAGGGGGGGGCCGGAATTGGCTGTTCCCTAATGTGGGAGAACTCGGCCAGTATCATCCTGGGTGTCATTCCCAACAAGAAAACCGTCGTGACCTGTGTCATACCACTTGGACTAAGTAATAGACAAAGGGCCGAAGTGAAAAAAAGTCTTCATTTGGTCGAGCTTTAGCGAGATATTTAAGAGGGGGATGGGAATGGGTAAATTTGAAATTAAAATTGAAAAAGCCGGTGCTGCGTTCACAGTGCAGGTGATTGGTGTGATCGATGAAGACGTCGATTTTAATTCTTATTCACTGGCCGGTGCGACCAGCTTGGAGCTCAATCTTGAGGCTGTCAAAAGCATCAATTCCTGTGGCATTCGTGAGTGGATCAAGTGGATTGGTACTGCCGGAACGGCTCAGGTGACCTATTTACTATGTCCAAAAATCATTGTCGATCAAATCAACATGGTTCAAGGTTTCCTACCAGCCAATGGTAAAGTGAAAAGCTTTTTCGTGCCGTACTATTGCGACGAATCCGGCGAGGAAAAGAACATTCTTTTCACGCATGGCAAAGAGTACACTGACAGCACGGTGACTCCTCCTGCTGCCGTTAAGGACGATTCCGGCAACGAGATGGAAATGGATGTTGTCGAAGCTAAGTATTTCAAGTTCATCAAGAAATAATCTCAGTCCAGAGTCCACGGTGCTCGGTCCTCAGGTGAGGCAACTGTCAGGGGCTTGGTATCTGGGCTCCCAAACATATTGTAGAGAATTTAGCACTGCCTTCGCAATGCCAACCACCGTTGCCCGACCCGGGCCAGAGGACTGAGGACTGAGGACTGAGGACCGAGGACCGAGGACCGTGGACTCTGGACCGAAGCTAGATCATCGTCCAGACATCTCTGTGGGTTCTTCAGCATCCAAGGCTTTCTGCCGATAGTTAATCCGGAGGAATCTTGGCCGGACTACATACGCAAATTCTTATTTTTGAGGACGACAGCACACTGGGGCTGGCGCTAAAGAAAGCTTTCGAAAAAGAGGGCTTTGTGGCGTATTTAACCTCGAATTTGTCTGAGGCCAAGGCCATCCTTGATAAGAATCCTATTGGAACTTTGGTGGTCGATTGCCTTCTTCCAGAGATCAGCGGCGTTGAATTTGTAGAATCCATTCGCGGAAAATATCCCGTCGGAGTGTTGGACGTAATTCTTATGAGCGGAATTCTGGGCGATCCGGCCTTCATCAAGGAATCTCTCAGAACTGTTTCCGGAAAGCATTTTCTTAAAAAGCCCTTTGAACTTAGCAAGCTCATTTCACTGGTGGAAAAACCGGTAGCACCCGGAGGAGCCGCAGAAGTTTTGTTGAATCCACGAATGGCTCTGTACCATATGTTTGGTCAGAAAAAGATGACCGCCAGAGAAAAACGCAAAGCCATCGAGGCGCTCGATGAAATTTATGGTTTTGATCTTCCCTTTATTTATAGTTTGATTGTCGAGTCTCAAATCTCTGGAAACTTGAATTTGATCGCTCAAAAGGGTGACGTTTTTGGGATTTATTTTTCTGGTGGAAATATCACCGGAGTGGACATTCCAGACAAGGAAACTTATCTTGGCAAACTATTGGTCGAGCGCGGATTCCTTCATCCTGAGGATTTAATTGCCGCCACTCAGGATAAGTCCAATCGTCGCTTCGGAGAAAAACTCACCAGCGGTTTTATGGTCAGTCCTCATGCCATTGACATCGCTTTGACGCTACAAATGAGTGTTCGTCTCTCGCGCACCATTGTCGATCAAAAAGTATCTGTCAATCTGGTCAGTGCCGACGTTGAACTGACGAATCCCCACATTGACGCCGACACCTTTGCGGAGTTTCTACATGACTGGATCGTGGCAAAAATCAGTATCCAATGGCTGCGGGCGCAATACATACAGTGGATGGAATTTTCTTTGGTGAAGACCCCCACCTTTAGGGACAATCATCCGGCTTTAAGGGCTCCGGTGGTGCAAGCTCTTCCCAATTTCGTCAAAGACATCGGCTCCGGTCTGACGTTATCGCAGCTGATTGATTCGCAAAAATATGCTGAAGAGCCCTTCTACAAGGCGATTCATTACTTGTTAACAAGAGGCCTGTTGGTGTTCGCCAAGTCTGAAAGAAAGATGTCCAGTTTAGATCGGATGAAGCATTTCAATAAGATTTATCGGCAATTCACGGATCTGAATAAAATTGAAATTTTTGATTTGATCAATCAGATGGTGGCTGGCGGTCAAGGAACACCAGATTTTGTTTTGGCGGAATTCAATAGATTCATTGGTCAGCCGCCCAGCGCAGAGGAAAAGGAGCTCAGTGTATTGCATCAGCAACTGAGTAATCTTGCCCAAAATTCCATTGAGTTTGCTAAGAGCGGCAATCGCGAAAAGTTAAAAGAGGATATGGCCAAATCAGAGATCGAACAGAAAATGCAGGCCAGTCAGCATATGGAAGAAGCTAAGAATCATTTGCAAAAAAGTTCATTCAAGCTGGGTCTGGAGTTGCTACAAAAAGTGCAAAAAGTAGATCCAAAGACTCAAAAACTTCGTATTTACATGAGCTGGGCTAAGCTAGGACTGATGGGAGCCTCGCCTAAGCCGTCGGTCATTTCTGAGGTGGAAATGGAGCTCATGCAGGTAGCTCCTGAAGACAAGATTGATCCCATTTTCAGTTTTGTCATGGGACTTCTGTCGAAAGCCAAAGGCGATTTCAGTGGAGCGCAAAAACTTTTCCAGAAAGCAATGTCTTTGGAGCCCAACTTGATCGTGGCCCGCAGGGAAATGACTGTACTGGCGGGAATGGCTAAGACGAACACCAATCAGGATGTGTTTAGCCGAGATTTGGGCGAAGTCTTCTCCTCCTTATTTAAACGTAGCAAGTAGAACGCATAAGAATGCCCGGATCCTTCGTTGTTCGGTCGCTCACTTGTGCGGCGTGCGGGTAGCACGCCTCCGCGTTCGCTTCCTCTCGCCTCGGCTGCGGGCATTCTTATGCGTTCTACTTTTCTTCAGTACGCCAGTGGGGCGGGTTCGGAAGCGGGGAGCGCTCGTTTTTTTTTCAAAAAAACTGGCTTATTCCTAGGATTATTGAGGTTCTGTTTATGTCTACCTCAGTGTTTGTACCGGTGAAGCGGTAGGATTGTAGTCTTAGGCCGGTTTGCCAGGACCAGGTTCCTGTTTGTTTTTTTATGGTGAGGTCGGCGTCGAGGCTTGGTGCTACTGTGTAGCCAGAGCCTGTTCCTGCGAAGGGGATTTTTAGGGCTATTCCGTAGTTGTCGAAATAGTCTTTGTACTTACTTGGCATTGCTGTGGATAGGTATCCGCCCAATGTGAAGCCCAGGATATTGAAGTTGTTGGAATTGTATTCTTCCATGGATGCTGACAGTCCAGCGTTGAGGTCGACCGGGTTGGCTCCGGGCTTTAGGGCGTATTTGAATTGGGCGGACTCTGCCGAGAACGTGGGCTCGCTGTTCAGGCGCTGGACGAAATTGAGGTAGCCCACATTCCATTGCCAGCGATTGTTGATGGCTTGCTGAAACTTGAGATCGACACTTTCTGCTGGCAGTAGGAAGGAGTAATAAATTTCATTTTTTAGTCCACGAAAAAAATCCCAAGAGCCTACGTACTCGGCATCGGGTGTGGTGATCGTGACAAAGCGTACGTTGGATGCTCCGGGCTCGAGCTCTTTCACTTCCCAGCTGAAAGAGCCGTCCGTATTTTTGGACACCACTGATTTTTTATCCAGCTCTCTAATGCTCACGCCAGCAGGTGCGGTCAGCTGCACAGTGTTCGATTTGGAATAAGTGCCTTGGCCGGCTTTTGAAATGATCGGAATCTGCAAGGAGTCTGGACGAATCTTTCCGGTGACCACAAATTCTTGGCGCATGGGAATGTCACCTTCGCCCCGCAAGTAAATAGTGGGACGTCCAAGGTTCAGTTTGGCGGACCAGATGTCGCCGGTTCTTGCCAGCACGTCTTCTTCGTTCACGGGCTCTGCACCCTTGGCCTTCACAGTCAGGGTTTTGTCTTCGGTGATCGCGACATCAACAAAGTCGACGGCTTTCAATCGAGTGTCAATCACGATGCTGGCCCCCGAGGCTAATTGCGCACTCATCGAAAGAGCATCATCTGCAGACTGCAGGAAAATGGTTCCTTGACCTCCGACGACGCGGCCGTTGATCTCTACAAAAGAATCGGGGCGAAGGCTGTCGCGGGATTTAAAAATAAGGCGGCGGCCTTCATGTTTGAAATACAATTCTTTCGAGCACAGGTAGATTCGAGTCAGGGCTTCTTCTCTATGTACACAAAAACGAAAGAAGGGTGAGTTTCGAATTTTAGTAAAGTGATCGCTATCGAAGGTGTTGACTGTGAAGGTCGCTGTGTCCGTTCGATACTGACTTTCATCCATGCTGATGTTGGATTTCTGAATCAGCAGGTGACCCTTTTCCATGTTCTGCTGCCAAATCGCTTTGCCAGCATTGTCCTTGATAAGAATATCACCCTTGGTGAGCAGACTGGCAGGCCAAGAAAATTTGATGGAATAGTTATCCTTGCCCTTCGGACTGATCTTAAAATCCAGGCGATTGGCATCAAAAAGAATGTCACCAATCCGAAAACGATCCTTGTCCAATAGCTGATATTCAAAACGCTGGGGAAGAACTTTGATCTCGCTTTTATTCAATGGGAACGAGAGATAATCCTGGGCCTGCGCTAACGGCAAAGCCAGTCCAAAAACTAGAAGATGCGACAAACAAAGATGATAAAGCTTCACTCTTATATTTTCGTTCTAAAAACGGGTGGTTGGCAAAGGGGAAATCGGAGGCTCAAGCCACGAGCTTTGGATGAATTTTTAGGGCTGGATCCACTTGGCTTAGGTCGATAAGTCCCAGGTGCTCCATCTCTCGAATGTTTTGGATCAGTTGGATGCTGGCGGCCCATCGTTCAGATTCACTGAAGGAAGACTGAGCTAGAATAGCGGTGAGCTCGCGAAAGACTCTGGCTGGCACTGAGCGTTTCACATTTTCTCTGATAAGAACGTCGCTGTGACAAACCTGCGGACTCACCAAAGCCGCGAGCAGCCTGGCATCCAGAGAGGTCAGGATTTGCTCGAGCACATCCTGAGGCCACAGCAGAATTTTTTCCCGCGAGATCATTTTCAGCTGTACCAAGCGCGCCCAGCCTGGGTCCTCTTCCCCCACCAGCAGCAGCAGACTTTTTTGTTTTTCCGCATCACTGAGTTCAAGCAGGCGCATCAGCTGAACAAAGCCGGTGCTACTTTTATATTTTCCTAAGAGTGACATCGTCTCTCCTCCCAGACCTTAGTCTTATCGGCTGTCGCAGAATAAATTGAAGGCTTGGTCTCAAATTAAGACAGTTTGAGCTCGAACTCTATGGACAGCGGTAGATGGTCGGATAGGTTGGACCAGGGAGGATGCTGCCAGGCCTCTGCCGAGCGTAGGTGCAAATGCCGGAAGTACATGCGATCCAATTTTAAGAACGGCATAAAGTTAGGAAACGAAGGCGCGTAGTCGCCACGATGGGATCTGGATGACTCTTCCAGCTGTAAAAACTCCTGCAACAGCGGCGAGGCCTTTTTGGACCAATCATTGAAATCGCCGGCCAAGATCAACGGAGCGTCCGGCGGGACATGAGAGTGCGCCCGAGCAATGATTTTTTGCAGCTGCTTCTTACGACTTAAATGTGTCAAATCCAGGTGCACATTGAACAGATGCAGTGGCGTTTTCAATTTGGGAATTTGAATCGCACAGTGAAGAAGACCCCGTTGCTCCATTTTGTAAGTGCTCAGAGAAATATTCTCGGCAAACTGAATTGGAAAACGGCTAAGGATGGCATTCCCATGGTGCCGCTGATGATAGATGGCATTTTTTCCGTAGACATGATGGGGCCACTTGTTGTGCGAAAGAAACTCACTTTGACTGACTTGCGGCCAAGCCGAGATTTTTTTCTGCAATTTTAAATTTTCACCAACCACCTCTTGCAAAAAAACGATATCAGCATCTGTTTGATCCAAAGCTGCTTTGAGTTCGTGCAAAGTGAAGCGCGTGTTGAAGGCCGAAAATCCTTTATGAATATTCATGGTTAAGATTTTTAATTTCATATCCAAAACCTAAACCAGTAGAGCATCCGCGACATAATTTTTCTCCACGGCGAACGATGAGAGAATGGATCCAAAGACACTTCTAAGCTGTGCTGCAGGTCTTTTTCCCATTGCTGTTTGAGGGAGAGGATTAAATCGGGATCGTTCAGAACGGTCTCGACTTCCAAGTCGTGATTCAAACTACGGTGATTCAAATTGTGCGATCCCACGGTGGCCCATTGGTCGATGATCAGGGTCTTGGCGTGCAATACGCGATCTTGATATTCAAAAATGCGCACGCCGCTTTTGAGCAGTCTCTCATAGAGAGAGCGTGAGGCCTCGCGCACAAACCAGGCATCGGTGACTTGCGGTAGCAGCAGACACACATCGACCCCACGACGGGCGGCTCCGCGCAAATTTCTCAAGATACTTTTTCGCGGAATGAAATACGCATTGGTAATAAGGATCTGCTTCTTGGCCGATTTGATCCTGCGATTCAGATCACGCAGCAACAGAAAACGCCAAAAGGTTCGACTGTTCAGCCGAAATCGGGAGTGAATCATTTGTGCCGCACGTCCTCGGCGCAAAAACGAGCGAAAATTAGTGCGCCGAAAAAAGCGAGAGGTCCGCCAAGCTTCGTTGCAGGCAGAGAGGAGCACTCGGATATCCGAATCATCGGAAAAGTTCTGTGCCAACAGACCAGTGTCCCGCCAGGCATGCTCATCCAAATAAGTCTCACTATGAACCTGAGAAATATTGAAAGAGCCCATCAGCACTGTTTTCTCGTCAAAGATGGCGAGTTTGCGGTGATTGCGTTTGTTCAGTCGGCGAAAAAATCCCAACCAGCGGTTGAGATTGCCCCAGGATAGGTGACTCCAAAACTCGGAGCCAAAGGGCGGGGGATGATAAATGCGCAATGAAATTTTACGTTGGGAGCACTCTTTATACAGTCCATGAATCCAGTTGTAGCCACCGACCCCATCGACCAACAAACGCACATGCACGCCCCGTTCGCGAGCAATGGCCAGGGCTCCCAGAATTTTCAAACCAATGGGATCTAAGTTAAAAATATAACTCTCGATGACAATGGATTTTTGCGCCAATTGAATCTGCTCTAAAAAATGCACAAAATATTCGTCGCCCGAATAGATCAGGGAAATTTTCGCAGAGCTTAATTCAGCATGGGCGGACCGCATACCCAATTATCCTGCTAAAAGGTCCAGTTGTAAAGGCACGGTGGTCGACTTTCACTCCGCTTCGGGTTCCAATAAATTTTAAATCGTTGGAGGGACAAATGAAGTCATTTCTTATCGTAGTATTTTGCCTGTCCCAAGTCTGCGCGGCCCAAACGCCGCCCGCAAACCCTGCTCCTAAAACGAGTGCCTCCGTGATTCTAGGTGTTTTTGATCGCTCCACAAAGGCGGACTACGACGCACGTGTGGCTCCAATCCTTCAGTCTGAAATCCAGGGTTGCAGCGATTGCACGGTCAAAAATTACTCGTCCTACGATGCCCACGGAAATTTCACCACTGACGCCAGCGAAGCCCACCAGCTAGAGTTATTGGCCCAAGAATCCAACATCATCTTCATTAATTTCAACGAGAGAGCCAACGCTACCAACAAAGTCATCAGCGAAGCCTTAAAAACTGCGCAAGCTGCAGGCAAATTAGTGGTCTTCGCCGCAAGCCAACCTTCTCCTGGCGAGAACTCGGCGCCACTTTCGGCCACACTAGCCGGACAGGTGCCCGGCGCATTAATCATCGGAGAGCTAGGAGAACGTGATCGCTTACTAGGAGCCAGCTTCTTCGGCCCAGAAATGCTCACCGCTATACGCCCGCCAAAAGATCAAATCGGAAAAGGGATCGCGCCATCCATTTTCGCGGGTCGCCTGACAAAAGCCTACCACAAGCGAACCGACTGGCAGAAATATCTAGCAGAGAAAAAAATCGCCAACCGAAGAATCTGGCTAGAACTGAACGACTGTTTTCGGTGATCCCATTGCCTAAAAAGCCGTCGGTCATACGGTGCTCGGGTCCCTTTGGGCCCCTGCGCTCCGAGCTAGTCTTTTTAGGCAATGGGATCACCGAAAACAGTCGTTTATATGGTGATGACAGTCAGTGGATCTTCGTTTTGTAAACGACGTCGGACTGATCTAGGAGGGGCTTGGCTGGGGAAAGACAAGCTCGGAGCGCAGGGGCCCAAAGGGCCCCGAGCACCGTATGACCGAAGGCTTTCCCGAGTCAAGCCCCTCCCAAATCAGTCCGCAACAAAGACTTTGGCCAAAATATCATGATTGATCCAAGACGCCGGTGACTCTGGATGAGCTATGTCATTCAACATGATTTTTCCGCATCCTGCAAAGACGACTTCGCTGAGGAGGGCGGTGAGCTTGTCCTTTTCACCGTTGCTGAAATCATAGATTTGATCGGAGGATTTCAGCATCAATTCCAACTGTTCACGACTGGAGTGTTGGGGCCAATGTTCGAAGTTGCAGTGATCGCGAATGATCGGGTTGCTCAGATATTGCTGTGTGAATTGTGTCAGATGGGAAAGTGGAAATTCAGGCTTTAGGAGGCTCTGACATTGAGTAAAAAGTTTTTTGACCTGCTCGCTGGCGCCGCCCTCTTTTTGAAGGGCACCGATGATGGGATAAAGTGACACCTCCACCCCTTGGAAAATACTGCTAGAGTTGGTGGAAATTTCTGGGCAGTTGTACACGCAGCAGGTGACGCCTCTTTGGCTCCACACTTGGGCTATATTTTCTAATTGAATTTTAGCCCAGCCTTGCAGGTAGGGGGAATAGCTTTGCCAAACGTAATTATGACCCATGAGCACTTCAGTTCCGTGATAGCCATAGGCGCTGTAGGCGACTTTTTGGCCGCGGCTTTGCAACTTTTCGCGAAGTGCCGTGGACTCACTGATCAGCACGTCGAAGCTGGCTGCGGTGACTTCGCTGAAACTCTCGCGGCAGATTTCACCGATGTCAGAGTCCCAGAGTTTTTGGCTGGCCAAATAACGATCGCCAGTGCCTTTCACCGAGCGATTGATCAGCGGCAAAACGATTTTTGCGCGGGGAACTCCGCCGGCCATCAAATGTGCAAAAAGGACGTTGGCCTTTTCAGGGATCAGGAACTCCAATTGCTGCATAAAAGCTTGAACATTTTTTTGAAAGCGGGCGCGGCCCTTTTTCTGAGACTGATGCAGGCTTTCGCGGTCCAATTCAAAGCTTTCCCAGTCGCTGAGTTTCAATTCCTTGACTTGATCCACTGGCGATTTGCCGTTTTCCGCAGGTTCTAGATCAAAACCACACTCCAATGGAACGTTGATGAAGGGTGCCGGCACTGAAGCTGCTTCTTCGGCGGTGAGGGCTCGCAGTGTGCCGTCTTTTTCGCGGCGGCCGACGGTGGCGCGCACGATGGTCATGCCCCGGCGTTGGGCTTCTTCGACCAAACCATTGGCGTAGCCGCGATTGAAAAGTTCGCCGAACAAAACCAAAACATCGCCGGCTTTGAAGACCGTATTTTTTTTCAACTGTCGAAGAGCATGATAGTGTGCAGCCATTAATTCACTCCGCATAGACTCTCGCAAGAGTCTGTTTTTTTGGTCAAGACAAAGGAGGCTTGATGCGATTAGTTAGCAGGCGGTTTCACCCACTGGCCTGGATAGCTGCGGAAGCCTCGTCCAAAGACGCTGAGGGTGGGATCATACAGCAACTGAGACTGTTGATACTCATTCGTATATTCCTTTGGAACACCACCATGCGCATTTTGTACATAGCTAACGAATGAGACTAAATCCGCGCGTCCGCGCAAAGCCATGAAGAAAGGGCGTTCGTGGTCGCTGTTGGGGTTTGTTGCTTGAGGTGGTAGGCCCCGCTGATTGATGACATAGTAATTTTCATCGAAGGTAACCGGGTGACCCGCTTTTTCACCGGTGCAGATCATGTAACCGCGACTGGAGATCTCTTGCTTTTCAGCCAAAGTAAGATCTGAAGCCGTGTATTGAATCGTATTTTCATCCATATGCTGGTGATAGAAGTTTTTAATGCCGCTGGTAAAGCCTTTGCCATTTTTGTAAGCTTCATCTGTCAATGGAAATACAGCATTGGCATTTAGCTTAATCACTGCGCATCGTTCATAGTCCTCGGCCCGCAAGCGCAATGGGATTGTTTCCAGGCTGGCCTCGATGCCGTTACCGACATTGACGGAATTTCCCCAAGACTGGGAGTTGGCCATCGAAGTGCTGAATGAATAGCTGGCGCCGCCCGTGACACCAACGATATTACCGTACTCAAAGCCACCGCCAACGCTGGCTGAAATACTATTTGTGTCGGTGACGGAGTAGTTATTGCTTAAGTTGAAGCTAAGATAAATGCTCAAATTCCTATTGTAAGCTCCCAAATCCTTCACCATGCTTGCACGTTCAGTCATTTCATGAAATTCGATGTCAAAGAAATGCCGTGGATCATCCGTGCCGTTGCAATCGCCAAGCATTTGCATCAGTTCATATCCCGAGAAATTGCTATTTTTAAATGGACTTGGTTTGCCTGATCGCAATGGCTTGGCCAAAACATTGGACACCCAGAGCAAGCACAGGTTCGCTCTGAGATCAGGAGTCATTTTGCCCGTGGTCACCCAGTCATGAACTAGTTTTCGATCGATGGTCAACGTACTTTTCGCGGTCATGCTGAGCAGTTGCATTTCCTGATCACTGGCGAATTTTTGCCGGGCTATGAGGGTTCCCACCTTCATGTTGAGGTCACCGGTATCGGCTGTCAGTGCATCACCTGCGTGCAGGTTCAACAACTTCAGATGATGATCGCTGGCGAACCTTTCCTTAGTGCCCATCGCCTTTGAGGCTTGAAGTGCGGTGAGTTGATCTTTGCGGTACTGCTCGATCAGTCCCGGGATGATGGAGTTGTGCTCGGTGGTCGTGACTGAAGAACCTTCCACATTGTTAGCAATGGTGATGAGAGCACGTAAAGTGTTGTGCGCCATTCCCGAAGGAAGATTTTTCGGATCCTCTCCTTTTGGAACGATCTCTAAAAGTAGATAATTGGTGTTGCCAACGGATTTGATATTGGTCAGATCAAGAGAGATGGTCTCAGCGATGGTGGAATTGCTAAGTATGGTCACATCTTTTTCACCAACGGCATAGATGTACCCTGAGGCTTTGCTGTAGTCTTTCACAATCATATCGACGACAGCCCAGCGAAGAGTGTAGGTGCCTTGCGGAAGAGGTTTATTTTCCACTCCGGTGTCTGAAGTTAGGCTGGGTCGGTCCACTGACAACGTCAGTTTCAGCTGTTCCGATTTGTGAATTTGCAAGTTGAGTAATTCATCGATGGAATAGGTAATATCGACTTTGTCCAATGTGTAGGAGCTAGTGCTGGCGATGATTTTACTTTGGCCGGAGGCGCATTGGTTGTCTTTGTGATCCGACAAATGGGCAATGGTTGGCAGGACCTTTAGAAAAGTTCCGGTGAGGGTTGCTACATCGACCTCCACTGGAATTTTTTGATTGATGCCCAAGGCATCACTCTGCACGCGAATTTCCCTTTTTGTTAAACATTCCGGAGCGAAGTAGTTGTAATCGATCGAGTCCTCCGCCGTCGCACAGTTACTAACGACAGTTGTTGCCTTCAGTGTTTGACCGCCAATTCCAGTGATTTGGACAGGCTGTCGACTGAGGTCCAAGGCTCCAGCAAAACAGACCGTCAGGTTGAATTTTCGGTGCATGAGATAACCTGATTTGGGGGTAAAAGTGTGCGAGTCCGTGCTCACAGCTCCTATTCTGATGGAAGAATTTTGCATCTCCGAGCTGGAGTCTGTGGCCTCAGCACTGGTTTTGACGGATTGAGGAGTGATCGGGGAGTTGCCGATAAAATTCTCTACAGAGAACTGCTGACCACCGTTGCCTTTTAGATCGCCATCATTCAAAAGCTTTGGCGTTTGACTGCCCGAGATAACACTGGCGAAACCCAACTGATAAATGCCTTTGAAGTTCTGAACACCTTTTGGTCCGTTCACCGGGGAAAGTTCGACGGACAGATAATATTGATTGAGACTCAGGCTGCCCGGTAAATCCATATTGGTGCTCACCACCACTTGGGAAGAGATCAAGGAGTCCACCGACACCGCTGCTGGTTTTGCGACAACACTTCGATTGGATTTAGAGGCCCCAGTCAATGGTTCAGAGATCAGTTTCAACTGCGCCGTGAACTGACCTTGTTTCAGTGTTGTGAATACATTTTGGCCGTTGATATCTTTAAGAATCAATTTCGGATCAGCTTGCAATTCCACATTGTAGGTTGTTTTTCCGCCCAAATTGCGCGGAGTGAATGTCACCGTAGCATTTTGCAACCAAAGTGGTCTGTCTGCAGCTTTGCCGGTAGTACTGTCCAATCCCTGCAGTCGCGTCTGTGCCTGTTCTTTCGGTGTCAAATTAGCCACGCGTGAGTCTTTCAGCGAAACAATCTTATCTTCCCAAGGATCCACGGCCAAAGAGATCGGACGCTCGCCTTTTTGATATCCCTTCGCAGTCACAGTTCGAACTAGCTCTACAAAGGCGGGACCCGCCAGGTGATTATAGGCCAAGTCTTCTTGCCAAACGGCGCAGCCAGTTCCATCGGTGGTGACCTCTTGATCGGCCACATTGTCATTGTTCTCGCTAGAAATGATGAATTTATGATTGCCCACGACGCGGTTGTACTGCACGTCCACAACGCAGAATTTTACGGACATAGTTTTAGATGTAGGAATGGCAAAAGAATTTTGTGAGGCCACTTGCGTGAAACTGGCGTCCTGGCTAGCGATGGAAAAGCTGGCGCCGCCGGCCGCATCTTTTTGCGAACTGGATGGCAGATGACAGGCAGACAAAACGCCGGCAAAGGCCAGCAGCCACAGCCGCCGAGCAAAAATTTTCATTCTAAAAACGGTTTTAGAATTTTGCATTTTCAGTCTCCAATCCAAGTCCGTACCATGTTTCTGGGGGCTGACTTGGGTTTGCTAATATAGGAACTCGTTGTCCGTAACTCAAACTCAGCTGCACTTTGTGATTGTAATGGAACTTCAATTGTGATCGATAGCCTTCGCGATTGGTGTTCAAGAACGGATCATTGTAAATGGCCACGGTGGCATCGGACTCAATGTGATAGTAATCAAACTTAGGTTCCAGCTGCAAAGTGCGGTTGAGATCATAGGTCACAGAGCCTCCGGTGTCCCAACCTGTATTGTGGCCAGTGATGGCCGCGCTGTTTTGAATGCCTGTAGCGAAAGCTCCCAGCGACATTGAGCGCACCAGTTGGAACCTTCCACCGATCCCTGCCTCATAGCCCTGGTACTGATAGCGAAATTGATAATTGGATCCTGCGGTGTTGACGCCGCTATTTCCCAACAGCACGCTGGCAGTAGCCAAATCTTGTGAGAGTCCCGCGAACTGATAGGCGTTCACAAAAGTTTTGATATTGTAGCCTTCGCGGGCGCCGCCCAGCTGCAGTCCAATTCCTGCCATATTCAGGCTAGGCGTTGCACCCATATCAGCACTGTTGTTAGAAACCGCAGTACTGGTGGGCATTGCAGATTCAAGAAAGACGTAAGTGTGAGTGGATTTTTCTGAGCCCCAGCGGCTGACCACGCGGACAGCAGGGAAGCTTCGTCGGCTCATAAAAATATCTGAATGCAAGTGCGCCTGGTCCAAAGAGCCTATGGACGCGTTGAAAAAGCTCGAAGGCTTCAGGTCGAAAGAGGCATTGCGGATTTCCATGCGACTGCCTTGAGGATCGACCACGTCAGGCGCTTGAAGGTAACCATTTTGTGCAATAAATTGCGGGGTCAAATTCAACGACATCCACGAGTTAATATTCATATCGAACTTTAGAAGGAAAGCCATCTCCACTTCGCTCTTCTGATTTGAGAGTTCATCGGTGGCATGAACCGCATACAGCTCTGTCGCCCACGAAAACTGATAGTCTTTGCGCTCTGGACTGTCCGAAGAGATTTTCTTTTCCGTGCTGGTGCCGTCGACTGCGGCCAACGCCGCAGGTCCGATGAAAATCATCGAAATGACCATGAACCCACTTAAAATGCGTGACATCAATTTGCGACCCATACCCTGGGATAGATCAAGAATCGTACTCAGGGGGCAGGTCCACGCCGACCCCGGAAACGGATGTAAGTTATTGATATTTGGTCAGAAAAGTAGGGTCTAAAAGATCGACGGTCGTCGAACTTATCGACTGAGGGCCTCAATTTGTTCCATGAGGGTTTTGGTGGCACCCACTTTTTCTGACAATTTTTGGCGGATTTCCTGTTTTACTTTTGGCCACTGCGAAGGGGACTCATGAAGCATCGACATGAGCCTTCGCCGTAGCTCATCTGAATCGTTCAGCACCGTCACCAAAAACAACGATTTTTCATTCGAGGAGTTCGAAAAGTGGACGTCTTTCAGACGGATATTTTGAAAGTGCAGCGCCTCACGATTATTGCTGTGCTTGGGACCCACGAACGTGGGCAGGCCGGCCATCAGTGGTTCCATCACCGAATGCACTTTGCTCTTGAAGCTGCCTCCGACAAAGGCGACTTGACCCCAGGTGTAGAGCTCTTGCAGAGGACCAACTTCGTCGACCAGCAGAATTTCATCGGTGCCCCAGTGGCTGCAGCGACTGTAGCGAACGGATTTAAGATTCAACTGGGCCAACTGTTTTTCGAGTCCTCGCAAACGGGCCGCATCGATTTCGTGCGGGGCTAAAATCACCCGACCACCATGAGCAATGAACTCTGCCAAGACTGGAAGAATCACACTCTCATCTTGCGGCCAACTGCTGCCGATGACAAAGGTGAGGGGCGAAGCCCCTGGTTCCCGGTTTGGCGAAGCCCCTGGTTCCCGCTCTGGCGAAGCCCCTGGTTCCCGCAAGTCCTTCACCGGACGGGGATGCTGCAAACGCCACGAAACTTGATCATAGCGAGTGTCACCAGACACCAAGCACCTCGTGCGACTTCCGATTTTAGCGATTTCGGCTGCGTCTTCTTCGGAAACACAGTCGATGAGGTCTAGTTGGTCCAAGCCAAAACGGGTGAGGGGCGAAGCAAAGAATCCCAGACGCGAACTTTGCGTTGCCAGCGTCGCCGAAAATAGAATTACCGGGATTTTTCGCTGGCGACATTGATGCACAAATTCAGGCCATACATCCGAGCGCGCCAGCAAAAATATTTCAGGGCGAAAATGATCCAAAAACCGATGCACAATTCGGCGCTGATCCCAGGGAAGTGGCACCAGTGCATCAATTCCTGGTGTATCCAGGATCAATTTTTTTGCTGAAGTCGAATAGTAGGTCACCAAAATCATGCGCTGAGGCCACTTCGCTTTGAGCGCACGAATCAGCGGTTTTGCATATTCAATTTCACCACTGGCAGCGTGAATCCACAAAGGGCGGGAGGGCAATTTGGGCCAGCGAAAATTCAAACGATCTTCACTCATCTGATGAATTTTTTCGCTCAAAATTCTTGGCAGAAAACGCAGAAAAAAAATGATCGTGGGTACCAACAAAAAACGGTAAAAGAAAAATAAAATATGGCCAGAAACAAGCATCAAAGTCCGGCGAGAAAAATCCACGATGGCATCTAGAGACATTTCTAAATTTTAGCCTAAAAGTGGCCGCTGTCTAATCATTAGACGGTGGAACCCGATTAAGGACCGTCTATTGGCCACTGTCAGGGTCCATTTTTTGAAGTTAAATAGTCCTAGAGGTGTGTGTGCGCATAATGGTTGGGTGCTTATTTTTGATGATATTGCCGTTGTCGTCATTGGCACAGGTATCGTCCTCCTCTGTTTCTGCAGCACCGGTGGTTCAGAACTCAGGATCCCATCAAAATCATTCGGAAATTTCCCTCATGTCAGAGTCCTTCATCAGTCCGGATTATTCCTCGTCGGCCGGAAGCAGCTTCCAATTTCTGGGAGCTAAATTCCAGAGCAGTCCCGGTGCTTTCAATGCCAATGTGGCTGGCGCTTTTTCACCGCAACAGTCCGTCCTGAGTTACGCCAACGTGAAAGAGCTGTATTACAGCACGGGCGGTCTGCAGCTGGGCCGAAAAAAATTCGACTGGAGCCTTTTGGACGATCACTGGCACCTGGGTTTTGTCCAGCCACAATTTCGCTGGGATCCCTTGGTGCCTGAATCACAGGGTTTAACCGGGATATTTTGGACCATTGGAAATGACGATCAGACCCACCCCATGGGTCTGCGGCTGTTTGTTTCTGACCTATATCTGCCGGACCAGGGTGCTTCGTACCAGTTGCAAAACGGAAGTTTTCAATCCGTCAATCCGTGGTTCCAGCAAATGCCGACTCAGATTCAGTTCGACGCCTCCGGAAAAGTGGTCAATCACCTCAACTGGGACGTGCAAATTCCAGACACTTCAAAAGTGGTGCTACGTCCATCGGCGATGGCCCAATATTTTTACGGCCACGAACACAAAGATCTCTATGCTGCGGCATCGGTGGGCTACAAGCCTTCGAATCAGTTGTTGATGGCGGTGAATTCAGGCACGCTGCCGACTCCGCAAACCGATGTAACCATTGTGCCGGAAGTCTACAATCACACAGTCGGAGCCATCGATATCCGCCAGTCCTTCCAATCATGGTATTTGGGCATGAGTGCCTTAGTCGAAAATCCAGCTTCTCCAGAGTCTTTGCCCTCGAACTTGAACTATCGAGTTTATAATTCACGGCAGATGTATTCCCCCACAGTGGGCATTAAGACCAGTGGCCTAGAGATCTCCGTGAGTTATTTAGACATTGAAGGGCAATCGGATTTTGTCAGCGGACCACAATCGCAAGTTCTTGCGCCCTATCTTCCGCAACAGATAGGCTTTGGCAGCGCAGTCCAGCTAGAAGCGTCCTATGTTTTTGGCCGCAGATTTTTGCCTGGACTGAAGCTTTCTTCCACTTACTTGCAAGGGGCACAAGATGACTTCGCCCTGTGGAACAGCAGTGCTCGCTATAAGATCAGTCGGCAGTGGAGCGTGGATGGCTCGGTGCTATTGGTGCGAGCAGCGGCTAGCTCGGCAACAGCGTCGTTGTTTCAGCAGTTTCAAAACAATGATATGACGACCATGGGGGTGAACTATGCGTTTTAGATTCTTCACTCTTATATTGGTTCTTGTTTCGCTGACAGCCTGTGATCGTTTCATTCACAGCAATGGCAGCAAACCCCCTGGTGTGATCATCGCCAAAACCAAAGAATTTGAGTGCCTGAAGGCCTGGCCGGGTCAGTTGAAGTCCTATTTTCAAGATGATCTGGATTCGGAGCAGACGGCGAAGCTGTTCACCTGTGTGGATGGTGCACTGGGCACCTTCGAGAAATTTGCCAAGGGCCGCACGGCTGGTCAGTTCTCCTCTGATGAACTGCAAGAGTTTCTCAATCGCTACATGCTGAAGGAGTCTGAAATTTCCACAGCATTTATGGTTCAGTTGATGAACTTGAAGGTGTTATTTTTAGGAGGCTCTTCAGGGCTGATGTCTGCTGAAGAACTTCGGCGTTCGCACCAGCTCATTTCGTTGTTATCCACACAAGCCCAGAGCCTTCGCGGCCACTGGAAAATGCTGTTGTTTGACGCGGATCCTGCGGCTGTCAACTTTAAGGACATTGAAGCTACGAAGCAGTTAGTTTTGAGCACGGTGACCACCTTGATTGATTTTTCAAAAATCGAAAGTTCCAATTATAGCTGGGTGGACTTCCGCTCTTTGTTGGACGATTCCGAGGCTTTCATGGGTGCGGCGGGGCTGATGAGCAACTTGGAAAAGTGGATGCCATTCACTGATTCGGTGCGGGAACTCTTTTTAGGTCAGGCGCTGGATCTCAGTAAAAAAGCCGGTTGGCAAGAGAGTGGCCGTTGGACTGTGGAAGTTTATGCTGGATCAGCGAAGGTGTTTTATGGAACCAGACATGCCAACTGGTCGTCGGCGACCTCGTGGACAAATTTCATCGACTTTGCCGACTTGGCATTGCAACTCCTGAATTCGTCCCCGCAATACAACAAAAATCAGGTTCTGCATGTGAGCGACATGGACCGTGTGGTGGAAGAAGTGGTCAAGCTGGATTTATTGCCGGTGGCTTTGACTGCGCCAATAATGAAGGATCTCTACAAACATTTTTTCGCCATTCTTAAGCAGGGGGAATCCATGACAGGCGCTGGCAGCGTCGATTGGACCACCATCAAGGAATTTGACAGCGATATGATGGGCAACCTGATGATGGAATATCGCGTGTGGAAATTTGCAGAGCTACAGATTGTCAGTAATTTTAGCAAGGATGAGGCTGTGCCCTTGAGAACAGTGATCCTTCACGCGGGGACCGTGGATGCTGGAGCACTGGTCACAAAGTGGAATCTAGATCTCGTGGATCAAGAGCGACTGCTGCGCTCATGGACCGATTGGAAGGGAATTTTGAACACCCGACATCCGCTCACATTTGTCAGCGGCACTCATCTAGTGATTCCAGCAAATCCACTGACCGTCACGGCCGACGTTTCCTCCCTCACGATTTTGAATTCACTGCGCACGTTTGTACGTATGGTGGAAATGGGCTACGGACTTAAACAGCACCCCAGCGACGATCTCTGGGACGGTGTCATGAGACAAGGTCAAGCCATCAGCTGGGAAAAGGACTTTGAGGCCTTTGGCCGCGCCATTCATTTTCTGGATCCCCGGCAGAACGATTCGGCGCAAAGATTTTACGGTGACTCTGGGTATTTTGCTTTCTCTGCGAATGGTGCCACAGCTCGAACTTCTCAGCAAATGTTGGAACTGATTGCTTTGATGATCAGTGGTGGGAAAGTGGTCGCGGATCAGATGATGAAATCCCTCGAGGCCGACCATTGCCTGACGCAGATGCGAGATCCAAGTTTTAACGAGCCCATGGCCGATCAGAAATGTTTTGAACGCAGCCTGTACTTTCACGTCGAGGAGCTATTCGCCAATCTGCCCGGCCTCTTGCAAGACATCAGGAACACACGAATGAGCCGAGGTCAGCTGATCCAGGAACTAGAAATTATAGCCCATGATGCGACCAAGCCTGCAGGTTATATTGAATACGGAGAGATCCGCACCATGGCCACAGTTCTGCATTATCTGGAGGCCTTGATGGCGGTCTTCGATACGAATCACGATGAATATCTTGATCAGGCCGAAGTCACCGCGGCTTATCCACGGTTCAAGCAGATTGTGGCCTCTGTCAGTCCCATGGGTGATCATATGACGGAAGACGCATTTCTTTACCTAGTTTATCGAGGCAAAAAACCCGTGGTCACTGGCTGGAAATCTGGGGCCTCTGCCGCAGGAGACTTCGGTGTCTTCGTTGGTGAAAAGCTGTATGGCTTGGGTAAAGTGCCCCGCATTCAACTACTCAAGGTCTTAGCCGTGTTAAAACAAAGTACGGATGCGCAGAACATGGTAGCGACAGGAAAAAGATCTGCCACGTTGCCGCCTCCATAGGTCCAGATGAAACAGACGTATCGCAGTTATATTCTATTGGCCTATATGAGCTTATTTGTGCAAGGGCTGTCGGACAATATTCGCGGGCCTCTCTTCCCGGATCTGCTGGACTATTTTCATTTGGACAATCGCACGGGCTCGCTCTTCTTTTCCTTATCCAGCGCTATGGGAATCTTGGGTGGATATCTTGGTGGACATAGTCTTGATCAATTCGGGCGGGTGCGCACTATGCGGGCCGCAACGCTGCTCATGTTTCTTTCGCTGTTAGGAGTTGGCTTGGCACCTTCGTTTCCCTGGATTCTGTCGGCGATTTTCTTTTTTGGCTTGAGCTGTGGCTCCTTGGGGGTGGCGCAAAATGTGATGGTGATCGAGGCCGGCACTCCAGCAGAGGTGCAAAAGTTCCAGGCTGGTCTTCAAAGCATGTACGGGCTTTCCAGTTTGAGTGCGCCCCTCTTGGTCAGCCTGATGCACACGCTGGGCTATGCTTGGCAAACATCCTTTTTTTGGGCGGGTGGTTTGAGTTTGGCTCTGTTTGCGGTCTCTTTTAGAATTTCGGAAATGCCGGTGAGGTCCCATCATCAAAAAATTCCTGGCGGCGAAGCCCCCTCGCGCGAGATCTCCTACTTCGCGCTTCTGTTAGCCTGTTATGTGGCTGCAGAAATTTTGGTGTCCTCGCGTTTAGCGCAGTTTTTACGAGAGGTCTTGAGCTGGGATGTGGCTTCGACTGGGATTCTGAATTCTCTCTTCTTCGTCGGTATGTTCACCGGAAGAGTGCTATTTATTTTTTGGCGTCCAAAGATGAGCTTGAAAACCCAAATGGGCATCTGCCTGGGACTCACGGCCGTGTGCATCGCTGCGGGAGTTCTGCTGCATCCTTTGGCGTTGGCGGCCTCTGGCCTAGCTATGGCACCTTTTTATCCCCTGTGCATGACTATGGCGGGAAGACTTTTCCCTAGGGACCTCAGTCGGGTGACCGCTCAGTCCATTGCACTCAGTGGTGTGATGATCGTGATCATGCAAACACTCGTGGGCTTTATTGCCGACCATTATGGGCTGCGCCTAAGCCTTTTACTGGGGCCGGTGCTGGCGCTCATATCCTTGCTGATGATTTTCAGCTACCAAGCTCTGTTTCGACGGAGTATGAACTCGCATGCTTAGACAATTTTACGTCGTAGGACAGCCGGGCTTGGAAGAAGAAATGCAGCAAGAGATTCTGGAAGTTTGGCCCTATCTTTTAGAGACCGATGCCAGACCCAATTCTACGCCGCCGATATTTCTGCAGCAAGAAACAGGTGGCTGGCTCATTGAGGCCCCGCTGATTTTAGGGCTGCAGCTGAATTATTTTTTACGCGTGGCCAGTCGTGTGTTGCTGCGACTGGATGAATTCAAGGTGCGGGATTTTTCTAAATTGAACGATCGTCTACGAAAAATTCCACTGGAATCATATTTTTCGAAGCAAGATTTTCGTGTGGAAGTCGCAGCGTCGAAATCACGACTCAACAACGAAAAGCGAATTTTAGAGGTGGCGACCAAGGCTTGGCCGAAGATTCAGGACGATGCCACGGCGGCGCTGATGATTCGCATGTATGACGACATCTGCACGATCAGCGTCGATACCACAGGTGTGCACTTGCACCGGCGCGATCCGATGGATTCTGATAAGTGGATCGGTGAGGCCCCGATCCGCGAAACCCTGGCGGCCTTTTGCTTGCGCTGTTTGGGCTCGGATCCAGAAGCCACGCTTTGGGATCCCATGGCAGGCTCTGGCACGTTTCTCAAAGAGGCGGCACTTCAGCGACAAGGAAATTTTCAGCGTTCCTACAGCTTTCAAAAATTCGCCATGACCCCCAAACTGCTCAAACTAGCGGCGCTAGAAAAAAATTACCCCGAATTTTCAGCGCCCTTCCAGTCCTACTGGGCCAGTGATAATGACGAAAAGATGCTCTCTGTCCTGAAGAAGAATTTGTCCGAGCTTCCGCAAAAAAAACTATTTCGACAGGATATTTTCACAATGTCTACGCCGGGCGAACTCCCGCGCAAACTGTGGTTAGTGACCAATCCCCCCTACGGGGAGCGACTGGAGTTCAAGGAAGGTTTCTCCCAACTGGGAGCCACCTTGGGAAAAATTCCCGCCGAGCGTCTTGGGGTCATCCTACCCAAAGGTCGCCACGGCGAATTTTTTAAAGGACTTAACTCCGCACGGGAATGGAAATTGTTGCGGCAGAATTTTTTTAAAAACGGTGGCATTCCCGTGGAATTTTCAGTCTTTCAGTGAATAGAAATGTTCGCAGGAATCCACTTGGAATTTCAGGGAACGGGCACGAAGCTCAATTTGCTCGATCTTGTCCCAAGGATCTTGGCCTCCGTAGATTTTGTCTCCGATGATGGGATGTCCAAGCTCAGCCATCTGTGCACGAATCTGATGAGTGCGCCCAGTGATCAGGCGAATATCAACCTGTGAGGTGTTGTCGCGGGCATCGAATTGCACCTGCAAAATTTCCAGCAAACACTGTTGCCACGCCTCCACCGGAGTTTTAGAGACCCGCTTCGGCAAGTAATTGCTGGACTCCATGTAGTGTTCGACAATTCCTGTTTGTTGCAAAGAGCCTGCGACCTTGGCCAAATATGTTTTTTCCACGCGGCCATTTTTTAGCGCCAGATTGAAGGCTTTTTGCATCTCTTTGGTCTTGGCCAAAAAAAGCACACCTGAAGTGGCCACATCCAATCGATGCGTCACATGAGTCGCAGTCTGCAAAGCCAAACTGGTTTGATGGGCAGCATTTTCAAAAAGGTTGTCCACTGTCGCGTGCGTCGGCACGCCAAAAGGTTTGTTGATCACTACGAAATCTGCGGTTTCGGCGATCACGCAGGACTTCCAATCGATTTGTGCTACGGGAAAGCGTCGGGGCAGTGAGTGAACACGAAGATAATCACCTTTTTTAACAGCGACCTCCGCAGACCGAACTCTTTGATGATTGTGGTAAATGGCACCAAATTCACAGAGCCATTGGCCGTGAATGGCGTCGATGGCCAAATCTGTCTGTAAAATAGGCAAAATAACGCCGTCTTGACTGGCCAGTGCATGTTGAATCATGAATCTATTTAATAGCACAGCGAATAATAAGTCTCAAATTGAATTCAAGAATGATAGAAACTGAGGTTTAGGAAAAAATGGGAATTTCACACGAACCTCTATTTATTTGGCTTTCACAATATGCGTATCAACCGCACATGGTTTATATTGCGGTGGTCGCCGTGATGATTGCCAGCGGATTTGGATTGCCAGTGCCTGAAGAGGTGACTGTGGTGAGCGTAGGCCTTTTGACCTACATCGGCGCCCATCCAGAACAATTTCCTCCTCCTTATCCAGGAGCACCTGTGGTGCATGGCTATGAGGCCGCGATGGTGACATTGATTGCGGTGGTGTTCGCGGATTGCTTGATTTTCAGTTTAGGGCGGATTTTCGGGCGAAAGATCATCGCCATGCCTCGATTTCAGCGCGTGTTCACTGAGGAACGCTTGGGAAAAATCAACGGCTGGGTCAAGAAGCACGGCATGTACGCGGTTTTTGTTTTTCGCTTCACAGCTGGTTTGCGTTTTCCGGCTCACATCATTCTTGGCATGAGCCGCATTCGTGCCTGGCAGTTTGCCATGGTCGATGGCATCGCCGCGATGATCAGCATTCCCACGCAGATTTTACTGATCTACCATTTTGGAGAGCCTATTCTGCATATATTTCACGAGTTCAAGATTTGGATCATGTGGCTGGTCATAGCCGCAGTGGTATTCATCACGCTCAAAGTTTTCGTCCTGCCAAGACTCAAAGTTCTTAGGCGGCGGCACTAGTCGGAAGGTCTTTTTCGGTGATCTGGCAGTTCACTGATAAGTTGTGCGCTGGCTGATGAGCTTTTCCATCAAGATCGAACCAGAAGATTTTCTCATAACCCTCAAGCAGGCCGTAGAGCTCTTCACGAATCCGAAACAATAGGCCCGCATCGGTTCCCAGCAGCCAGTCCATCTGTGCCAAGTAGAGCGTGTCATCCAGGTGTTCCGCAGACACCGATTTTAAAAATCCTGCGGGCAAGCTTTCTACTAAGCAAGTGGCGTTGTGCGAATAATCCACGAAGGCCTTCACCATTTCACTGACCACATTTTGTGGCATGTGTGCGGATAACTTTGAAAACTTGTAGTACAAGATGGCGTCATTCACCACATATTCTGACTTCGGCAAATAGTCAGAGATCGAATCCACCTTCAGAGCCTCAAACGTCGGATCTTGAACATAAGCATTGTAGTCCATGGCAATCAAAGTTCGCAGGCTGAATAAAAATGAATGCAAGTGCAACAAAGTTTGGGCTGTCTTGCGTGAAAACTGAATATTAAAGTTGTAAAGCAAAGCATGGGATAGTTTTTTCTCTAGCACATCAATGTGTGGAATCAGTGCGGTGAGCTCGGCAAGATCGACACCCTGGGCGCTGACAGACGTGGACAATACTTCGGTAAATGCGTCTTCAAAACCTGTGATGGCTGGTGCGGCACTGGGCTTAACGAATTTTTTGATGACCTGAATTCGCGACTGGCAACGTTGGTGCATTTCATGGTGGGGCTCTAGGGCCAACCAGCACTGATTGACAAAAGGAAAATTCACGCTGGGACTTGAAAAAGGATTTTGCGAATTTTGATTCAACAGCAGCAACGACAGGCCGGCCAAAGCATCAGCTTTATAATGAAACGGTGCCTCTGGCTGGTTATTTTTGAATTGCTGATCCTTCCAGTGGGTGACCTGGGTGGGTTGTAACACCGATCCGCTAGAAGTTTGAATCTCAAAACCCATCCACAGTTGATTCTTTTTCATGAACAATCCTCCAAAGACCTTATAGTGACTTTTCGGCCCAAAATAGGTGCCGCAAGAGTCTGGTCTTTGGTTTCTTTTGGCTTTTTTTTGGCCTAAGCTGGGCTTAGATGTCCTTCATTGATATTCACAGTCATTTGGCCGATCCGCGTTTTGATTCCGAACCAGACGTTCGTCTTGAGCAAGTGATCGCTGAGGCCAAGCAATCTGGTATTTCCACATTTGTTCAGGGCGGAGTCGGCCCCGAGGACTGGGCCCGACAAGAGAGCTTAGCGAAAATCCATTCAGAGATTATTCCTGTTTTTGGTCTGCATCCGTACTGGGTCAGTGCGCACACTGCCGATGAGTGTGAGCAAGCTTTGGATGTGCTAGCGCAAAAACTGAAGACGGCGGTGGCCGTTGGTGAGATGGGTTTAGATCTGCGTTCGCCCTACAAAAACTGCGAAGGTCTGCAGTTGGAAATTTTTGAACGACAATTGGAGCTGGCCAAATTTGCGAACAAGCCGGTGGTGCTGCATTTGGTGCGGGCCCATGAGGAAGCCCTGCGGGTTTTGAATCTGTTTGGTCTGCCGGATGCCGGAGGATTCGTTCACTCGTTCAATGGCTCATTAAAAAAGGCCAATGATTTCATGTCATTGAACTTGTCCATTTCGGTGGGCGGTGCCCTCTGCCGCGGGAACAACAAGGTTCTTCAGCAGGCAGTGGCGCAAATTCCGCTGGAATATTTGCTGCTCGAATCGGATTCTCCGGATCAGCCTCCAGAAAATTGGCCGATGCCACTCAATCATCCCAAATCCATTCTGCTAGTGGCTGAAAAAATGGCTCAGCTTAAAGGCATCAAATCGCGGGAAGTTCTTGACAGAACAAGCCAAAACGCTCGAAAACTCTTGGCGTTATGAGCACCACACAAGTCGAATCAAATTATATGCTGCATCGTCGCTTCGACCGCTTCGGCCGCCTCGTCGGTGACGAGAAAATGGAAAAATTATTTCGCGCGCACGTGTGCGTGATCGGTTTGGGCGGAGTCGGATCCTGGGCTGCAGAAAGCTTGGCCCGATCTGGAATCGGACGGCTCACTGTGGTGGATTTTGATGACATTTGCATCACCAATGCCAATCGCCAGTTGCATGCTCTGCAAGGATTGGTCGGGCAGAAAAAAGCCCAGGTCATGGCGGAACGTCTGCGAAAAATCAATCCTCAAGCCAAAGTCGAAGACTTAGTGATGTTCTACAACCAAGAAACTTCGGATGAGATTTTGGGTCGCAAGCCGGATTTTATTTTGGATTGCATCGATAATTTGACGGCCAAGTCGCATTTGATCACGCGGGCATTGGAGCTTGGGATTCCGCTGATCACAGCCACCGGAGCAGGTGCCAGGTTGGATCCTTCGAAAGTAAAAATAGCGGATTTATCGGAATCCCACACAGATCCGATGGCCGCACAGTTGCGAAAAATTTTGCGCGCCAAACATCAGTTTCCTAAAGTGGAGGGAAGCTTTGGTGTCCCTTGTGTTTTCTCGGACGAAACTCCAATGCAGCCAGTGGCTCTGCACTATGACAATGGTGAGGGTTTTAAATGCGTGTGTCCTCAGGGGCAGAATGATCTGCATTCCTGTGATCGCCGCAATGTGATTTATGGAAACGCCAGTTTTGTTACCGGAACTTTTGGTTTTACCATGGCCTCTTGGGTGGTGCGAAAGATAGTTGGAGCAGCAGTATGATCGTAGCTTTGTGGTTTCTGATGTGTCTGATGATTACTGTGGCTGGATTTGTCATGCTAGGAATAGTGATCAAAAAAAATTGGTTTCCTTCATCGAAAGTCGATAAAAATCCCACGCCCGCCGAGCCCACCAAGCTGGCCGAGATCAAATGATCCGATTCTTCCTGCTGGTCCTCATTTCGGTAATGATAGGGTCGACACCGTCTTTGGCTTTGCAGAGCATCGTATCCCCCAGTTTTCGTATGTACCCGGTGGCTGGAGATCTAACGGCCACGGTCAAACAAGAAAAGCTGTTGTGGGATCAGCGCACGCAGTTTGATCCCACCAACTACAGTCTTTTGCAGGTGCAGGCCTTAGCTGATGCCGGTGGCGCCATTGAACTGGGCGTGAGCTATTATCCGATCTCGTACTTTAAGCTGATGGCGGCGGTGGGCGGGGCCTATCGTTACTACAACAATCCCTCTTTCAATTGTGCACTCACCAATTGCCAAGGTTTCTTGGTGCGCAATCGCATCGGATTTAGTTTTTTAGGAGCCACTGGCGAAAATCATGAGTGGCTAGTGATTCCAGAGTACAACATGCTTTTGGTCAGTGCCTCGCAGAGCAATTTGCCCATCGCTGATGAGGTCGAGGTCATCTACGCCAATGGACAGGGCGATGTGATGGATCGTTATCAAGTGGTGGCAGGAAAAAAGCTGAACAATCAGTTCTTCGGAGCCATGATTCGCGTGGCACAATACCGCTCTTCGGGTCAACGCAACGAATTGGACGCCATCATCGGCAAAGTGAATTGGCGCGATTCCAACTTCGTGCTGGGAGTGGGTCGATACGCCTCAGATCTCTATTTGCCAGGCCCAACATTTTTCGTCAGCTACGAATGGCGCTGGGGCTATTCACAGGCCTTGTTCTAAAGTGTAAACGTGGGTTCATGGGTGGGTTAGGGCTTTCCCTCCGCCGGCTAAATACTCAGACATACGGTGCTCGGCCCTTTGCCTTTGTTGTAAACGCTCGTTCTTGTTGGGCCTGCGCTCCGAACTCGCATTTAGCCGGCGGAGGGAAAGCCCTAACCCACCCATGAACCCAGATCACATTGAAAAGGCCCGAAATTTGGGGGAGCTGAATACTGTTTTCAGAGTTCAGAGCGCAGTTGCCGGAATTTTTTTCTACCAGATTTTCGAGGTATGGGCGGATGGGGGCCTGGGTGTTTTAATGGAGGGCGCTCCTGAAAGCGTGACGCGTTTTTTTATCGTACTCGATAAAAAATTCAGGTGAACCCACGGAGGGGTGGGCCCCGGAATTAAAATACCCAGGCCCCCATCTGCCCATACCGCTTGACAAATATTCTGTGTGTGAGAAAACTTCCGCCAACTACGCGGGAGTTCGAATGTCTGTTTATCAGGGCCAAAAGGGCGCTATTACTAATTTTATTAATCATCATTATCGGCATTTTAATGCGGCGACTTTGAAGGATGCGGCCGAGGGTTATAATCTGCATCTGAAAAATGGTGGTAAGATGATGGTGACTCTTGCTGGCGCTATGAGTTCTGGCGAGCTTGGCCTATCTTTGGCAGAGATGATCCGTCAGGACAAGGTTCATGCGATCTCTTGCACTGGTGCGAATTTGGAAGAGGATGTCTACAACTTGGTGGCTCATGATCACTATGAGCGCATTCCCAATTACCGCGATTTGACTCCCGAAGATGAAGCTAAGTTGCTAGAGCGTCATTTGAATCGTGTGACAGACACTTGCATTCCTGAAGAGGAAGCCATTCGTCGCATCGAGGGCGCGATCATTGAAGAGTGGACGAACGCCGACAAAAAGGGCGAGTCCTATCTTCCTCATGAATATTTTTACAAGGTCTTGTTGTCTGGTAAATTGGAAAAATTTTATCAGATCGATCCCAAAAATTCTTGGTTGCTAGCTGCGGCTCAGAAAAATCTTCCGATGGTGGTTCCTGGATGGGAAGACTCTACCACTGGAAATATTTTCGCCGGTCACACCATCAAGGGCACGATCAAAAACGTGAACACCATGAAGTCTGGAATTTTCTATATGCGCTCACTGGCCGAGTGGTACATGGCCGCTTCTAAAAAATACGACATCGGATTTTTCCAAGTGGGTGGTGGTATCGCCGGCGATTTTCCGATTTGCGTGGTTCCGATGCTTCATCAAGATTTAGAGCAGACCGACACCAAAGTGTGGAAGTACTTCTGCCAAATCAGTGACTCGACAACTTCTTACGGATCTTACTCGGGCGCAGTTCCTAACGAGAAAATCACTTGGGGTAAACTAGAGCCCCACGGTCCGAAATTCATCATCGAAAGCGATGCCACCATTGTGGCTCCGCTGATGTTCGCCTACATCCTAGGCTGGTAATAGCCTGGTACCGGAAATGCAAAGAGCGAGACTGGGTCCAACTCCCAGCTCGCTCCTGTGTGGAACCTCTTCCTTAAAAAGGGGGTCCAAATGATGTTAAAACGAAATGACTATCGTTTTATACGGCATTTTTTGAAGTTAGCTAAAGAGATTTTGAGCATTATTTTATTGGTGCTCGAGATCGTCCGGCGAATTTCGGATTTTCTGAGTTAGTTTTTTCGTTAATACTTCAACGTTGTTACAGCGGTGAAATTAACTCGAAGAGTTTCTGTCAGGAGCGGCTGGGGTTGGATCCACCTGTCTCCCGATGAGACAGTGATCACGAACTGGCCGACGTGTAAAAACGTAGAGCCAGCTTCCAATAGCGAGAGCTGCACCAGATAAGAAAAATACTCCAGCCTACGGTCCAAGCGGCCAGGCCCCAGTCGGGTGGGCCGACCACGAAACGGGCGGGCACACTAGCGATCATGGCCACGGGGATCACTGACAACACGATCATGCGCAGCCAGCGAGAATAAATCTGATCGGGGCGCATCCCCAAGCGATAGACTTGATGCCATAGGAATTGCAGATTGTCGGCTTTGGTGAAAATGACGGAAGTGGCCGAGATCATAAAGCGCACGGAGTAAAGACAGACCAGGCCACATGGAATCATCAGTAGCAGCCAAAGCAGTCTGGGCACGGAAGCGTCCGGCAACTGCGCAAAAGAATATCCCAGAAAACAAATGCCCATGATCAGGTTGGTGATCAGCGACGTAGACACGCGTTGCAAACTGACGATGAATTGCGAGTTGATTGGTTTCACCAAAAGTAGATCCAATTCGCCTTTTCTCACCCGGTCGGTGAGTTTGTCCAAATTGTCGGACAGCATGATCATGTAAATAGCATCAGCAACGAAAAGCAGACCTAGGAACACGCGGGTTTTTTCTGCATCCCAGCCGGCGATGGACTTGGTGTGGGTAAAAATCACATTGAAGCCGATGATCTGTGCTGCATACCAAACTGTGTCCGTGACCACGCGAAAAAGAAAATTGGCTCTGTATTCCATGTCAGCAATGAAACCCGTGCGAAAAAAAGACCAGTAAATGCGCCAGTATTTTCTCATGCTCCGGTTCCCACATAGCGGCGTAGGCCCCATTTCCACATGGGGTAAGCGATGGCGGAAAGGGCCGCGATTCCTACACTGATGGAAAGCACTCCCGAATACAAAACAGTCGCGTCCACACGACCAGTGATGTAGGCGACCGGGATGAAAACTCCGCTGGAAAAAGGAAGATGAATCAGTGCCGAGCGGTAGGGTTCAGGAAAAATATCCAGAGGCAAGAGCTCGCCTGAAAAAATCCACAGGGCCAGATTCTTGGCGACAGAAATACCTTGAATGCGGGTGAGGTGAAAGGCAAAGGTCACGACGATGAAGCTCATGATAAAGAGGAAAACCAGATAGTACACGGCTAACCCCATGGCAGGAAGCAGGCGACTCCAAATCATCGGAAAACCCAGCGCCACAGTCACCGCCACCGGTATCGTGAGAGAAATCAAAGTGGTGACAATCTTATATCCCAAAAATTGACTGAGGTAATATTCAAAGAAACTCATCGGTCGCACTAAGAGAGTGTTCAGTCCGCCGGATTCGACCTCTTCGATCATGCGAAACTCATACATCCAGTTGACCGAAATTCGTGCCATGAAAGAGGCCCAGATGGCGTAAGCCATATAGGAATGCAAATCGAAACCAGCGATGGTTTGCTGGCCGGTGGAAGCGAAAATCGCGGACCAAAATGCGAGTTCCACACCGGAGGTGACAATGGGTTGTCCAATGGAATCTAAAATATAATTGAACCGATATTCCAGGTTGGTCACTATGGCCAGTTTAAAGAAAGCCCGGTTTCGACGCCAGAAGGACATTCAGCCCCCACGCATGAAATCGTGAATGACCTCTTCGAAGTCGACCTGCTCCAGGCGCAAATCGGTGATGCCTGTCAGGGAGGTGATTTGATTCATTGTCGAAGGCAATTGATGGTCGGTGACCTCGACGGAAAATTGCAGTGTGCCTTGGGGAAAATGTTGCTCGGCCAAGATCAATGGATGGGCGCAGGGTTCCGTCAAAGCAAAAGTGATTTTCTGTTTGGATTTCGATTTTTGCGCAAACCCAGGGACGGTTCCATCGTAGACAATCTGACCTTTGCTAATCAGTAACAGGCGATCCGCCAGTTTGGCGATGTCATCCATGTAGTGGCTGGTCAAAATCACCGTGGGTTTTTTCTCTTTCACGTATTCGGCTAGAAATTTTCGTATTGCGGTCTGGGCGACAATATCAAGTCCGATGGTGGGCTCATCCAAAAACAAAATTTTCGGGTCGTGAAGCAGGCAGCCGATGATTTCCATTTTCATGCGCTCGCCCAGGGACAGCCTGCGCAGTTGAGTTTTCAGCACGGACCCGCAATCCAGAAGCCCGGCCAATTCTTGCACGCGGTTTTTGGCTTTGCCGCGATCCAGATCATAAATATCAGCCAGCAGTGAGTAGCTATCGTTGGGAGAGATATCCCACCACAACTGATTTTTTTGTCCCAAGAGAACCGTCATCTGTCGCAAATATCGGTAATCGCGTTCCCAGGGTGTGAAGCCCAAAACTTTGGCCTGGCCTCCAGAGGGAACAATCAATCCCGAAAGAACTTTGATCAGAGTGGTTTTGCCGGCACCGTTGGCTCCGACCATGCCGACGATTTGACCGGGTTCGATTTGCAAATTGGTCGCAGCCAAGGCCATTTTTTCAGTGTATTTGCGATTCCAAAATCCTTGCAGGCTTCCCCAAATTCCGGGATTTTTTTCGTAGGTGCGATAGCTACGGAATAAATCTGTGGTTTCGATAGCGAAAGGCGAACTCATGCTTTAGATTCCGACGACAGCTTGAATTTCAGGAAAAATTTCTTTCAAGCGAACTTCAATGCCCTCTTTGAGAGTCACACTTTTGCTAGGACACCCAGCGCAAGCGCCTTTGAATTTGACGTGAAGGACTCCGTCTTCGGTCATTTTGGCGAAGTGAACATCGCCGCCGTCATAGGCCACAATCGGACGAATTTCGCGATCAATGGCGCGCTTAATTCGCTGAACCAAATCAGTGTCGCCGGCTTGAACGGCATTGGAATCTGAATCCGCCGGCGCCGAGGTGCTCGCAAGCTCCACATAAACGGGAATATTTTGGCTGAGATGATCGCGGATCAGTCCCGACAGAGGCTCTGCCAGATAATCCCAGTCCACCCAATCTTGCTTGGTCACTGACATAAAATCCGGACCCAAGAAAACAGAGCTGGTCCACGGAAAGCCAAAGATTTTACTGGCCAGAGGCGAGCTTTCGGCCTCTAGGGCTGAGGAAAAATCGATGGGTGCGTCCACCACAGCCTGCGAAAAACAAAATTTCATCGTCGCAGGATTCGGAGTCGCTTCCACGCGCAAGGTGATTTGGCTAAGATCTGCAGAGGTGGCTTGAGGCATGTCGATGTTATGCGTCCAAGACCTCGGCTAGTCAATCGAAAGCCTTGATTTGAATGCGATTTACCCATAGTTTCAGAGGCCTCAAAAACCTGAATGAAGGATGCACAAAATGACGCCAAGAGTTCGAGAAATTTTAAGCTGGTACGGTTCAGACACTCCAGGAGTTCTATCCAATTTGGCCAGGCTGATGAATCATGGTCGCCTCAAGGGCACTGGAAAATTAGTGATCCTACCTGTGGATCAAGGTTTCGAACATGGACCCGCGCGCTCTTTTGCGAAAAACCCCGATGGCTATGATCCTGCATATCACGCCGAGCTTGCCATCGAGTCAGGTTGCAACGCTTACGCGGCTCCACTAGGAATGCTCGAGCTGATCGCGCGCGATTACGCCGGTGAAATTCCGTTGATCTTAAAAATCAACAATTCCGACACCTTGTTTTCGAATAAATCGCCCATTTCTGCATTAACCTCCAGCGTGGACGATGCCTTGCGCTTAGGTTGCTCGGCGATCGGTTTTACCATTTATCCGGGATCGTCCTTGCGAAAAAACATGTACGAGGAAATTCAGGCGTCCGCGCGTGAAGCAAAAAAGGCAGGACTGGCCGTGGTGATTTGGTCCTACCCTCGTGGAGAGCAACTGAGCAAAGAGGGTGAAACCGCCATCGATGTGATCGCTTACGGAGCCCAAATCGCAGCCCAACTGGGCGCGCACATCATCAAAGTGAAACCACCGACCGCACACATCGAGCAAGAGGCCGCTCGCAAAGTCTATGAAGCGCAAGGTATTAAGGTGACGACTTTAGCTGATCGGGCTCGCCATGTGGTGCAGAGTTCTTTTAACGGCAAGCGCATCGTGATTTTTTCTGGCGGTGAGGCCAAGGGCACTCCCGAACTATTGGCTGAAGTGAAAGATCTAGCACAAGGCGGAGCTTTCGGATCCATTATGGGCCGCAATGCCTTCCAACGACCGAAAAAAGAGGCCATCGAACTTTTACATCAGGTTCAAGACGCCTTTGCCGGTAAGGTTTTGAATGAGCGATAAAATTGAAAATCCATTGCGCGCGGAAAAACGCCGCAAACTGACCGAGCTGAGACAAGCGGGGATCAATCCCTTCCCTTATTCCTATGAGCGCAATATGTCTGCGGGTGAGCTTCGCAGTCAGTATGACTCGAAACTTCAGGCGGGCGAAAAAGTTTTGGATTCCAATTTTAAAATTGCTGGTCGCCTGATGACCTTGCGATCCATGGGCAAGGCCAGCTTCTTCAATATTCAAGATCAGACTGGAAATATTCAGGTCTATATCAAACCTGAGGAGCTCACAGAGACCGAACAAAAAGTTTTTTCACTTCTGGATCTGGGCGATATCGTCGGCGTTGAGGGTTATGTCTTTCGCACTCAGCGAGGCGAGCTGTCTCTTCACTGCAAACACCTGGATATTTTGACCAAGACGCTAGAGCCCTTACCTGAAAAATTCCACGGCATCGCCGATGTAGAGATCAAGTATCGTCACAGGCATCTGGATTTGATCAGCGATCCGGACTCGCGCAAAGTTTTTGAAACACGCTCTAAGATCGTGCGGGAAATTCGCAAGTTTATGGAGGCCAAAGGCTTCCTCGAGGTAGAGACTCCGGTGTTGCAACCGATCTATGGTGGGGCCGCGGCCCATCCATTTTCGACTCATCATCGGGCTTTGGATATGAAGCTGTACATGAAAATTTCGCCAGAGCTTTATCTGAAGCGCCTGGTGGTGGGTGGTTTCGAAAAAGTTTTCGAAATCGGCAAAAATTTTCGCAATGAAGGTATCGATCGCACTCACAACCCTGAATTCACGATGATGGAGTGGTACGAAGCTTACACCGATTACAATTATCAAATGAACCAGTTCGAAGAGCTGGTCTCTCATTTGGCGAAGGTGATCACCGGTTCTACCACGGTGATGTTCCAGGGTCAGGAGATCAATTTTGCTCCGCCGTGGAGAAGACTCACCGTGTACGATGGAATTCGTGAGTACGCCAAGCTTGATCCTGAAAAAGCCACGGACACAGAGATTTTTGATGCTTGCCGTGGGCTTGGATCCGACAAGAAAAAACCGCGCAGTCGCGGCGAGATGTTGATGGAACTCTTTGAGCTTTCGGCTGAAAAACATTTGCTGCAGCCAACATTTGTCATGGATCATCCAGTCGAAATTTCACCACTGACAAAAATTCATCGCAAAGATTCACGGCTGGTCGAGCGCTTTGAGCCCTTCGCCGCCAGCATGGAGATCGGGAACTCCTTCTCTGAGTTGAACGATCCGGAAGAGCAATATCAGCGCCTGAAGGACCAAGAGGCCAAACGTGTGGTCGACGAAGAAGCCCATCCAATGGATGAAGATTTCTTGCACGCGATCGACACCGGCATGCCACCGACGGGCGGGGTGGGACTGGGTATCGAGAGGATCGTGATGTTGCTGACAGACCGACCGAGCATCCGGGATATCATCTTGTTTCCGACCATGAAATTTAAATGAACCGAAAGCTCATTGCGTCCATCATTTCGATTTTGTTGATGAGCGGCTGCCAGGCGCCGCCGACCAAGTCCTATGACTCGCAGCCGATTCAGCCAAGAGTGGTTTCCACCACTATCCCAGTGATCACCGAACAGACGGTGGTGATCGATGCGCGAAGTCCTTTTGAGTTTTCATTGTGGCATTTGAACGGTTCCATCAATCTTCAGTGGCAGGATTTCAATCAGAAGACGAAGCCATTTTTGGGATTGCTAGAGCTAGACACGTTTTCATTGGCACGAAGATTCGCCACCTACGGGATCGGCCCGAACACACCAGTGGTCGTCGTCGGAAAAGGCCCGCACGGAAATGGCGAAGAGGGACGCTTGGCATGGACTCTCAAAGTGTTGGGAGTGAGCAACGTGAGGTTCTCTAGTATCGAGCTGTTCTCTCAGCCAAAGACCAAGGAAGAGGCTCCGCCGCGCAAGAGTGAGACTTTGTGGAAGCCCGTAGTGGACGACACGCTGAGCGTAGACAAGGATCTGTTTCAACATCGGCGTACTGCGGTCGTGATCGATGTTCGAAGCGAAGCCGAATATCTCGGCAAAGACGCGGCCTCGCCTTACGCGAAATCAGCTCCTGAGGTCGGTGCTTTCAACATCCCGTGGGTTCAATTTTTCGATGAAAAAGGTTTAGTGAGCCACCAAATACTATCGCGGCTTCAAGCAGTGGGTATCACGCCAGATCGTGAAATCTATGTGGTCGACAATGTAGGGGTCAGATCAGCTGCAGTCACCCTAGCTCTGCGTGAGTTGGGCTTTGCCAAGGCTGCCAACTTTGCGGGCGGGTATATGGAACTGGTTCACTGATTCGCGGGTTTACGTAGCGACTGCGTGTCCTTTTCAAACGGTTGAAACTGAGCCTGAGGCGAAGTGCTGAACTTGGCTTCGGCCTTCAGGCAAGCGATGCGCTGCTGATCACCCATTTCGGTCACTGAACAATGATCGATCTTTTTCGGATCGAAGCTCGCGACTTGTGAAAGCTCCATGCAATCCCAGAACGCATCATCGTCGAATTGTTTTTGGCAAATGCCACTCAAATAGGAATCCGCGTTGAGTTTCTGGATTTTCTTTTGGCAGAATTTCTGATCGTCGGAATTCACGAAGCGATCGCAGATGGTTTCGGGCTTGACGCTTTCGATGGCCAAAACCATCAATGGGACTAAGGAAATTGCTGCGATTGTTTTTAAGCTCTTCATATTACGCCGCCTTTAATTTAAATAGGACCGAGTGCATGGCTTTCAGCATCTCGGGATCGTATCTGCCAGCCAATTTTTCTTTCATCATCGTCACCGCATCCAGTGGTTTCATGGGAACATTGTAAGATCTCTGAGTGGTCATCGCATCGTAGGTGTCAGTGATGGCCACGATTCGGCCAAACGGGTGGATGTCTTGGCCAGGAAGTTGTTGCGGATAACCATTACCAACAAAGGACTCGTGATGTTCAAAGCAGGCCGCTTTGACCGCGTCAGAGACATTTTGTTCGTTCAAAATGATCAGGCCATACTGGGGATGTTTTTGCATTTGCGCCCACTCGGCATCGTCGAGCGGGCCTTTTTTGGTCAGAATGTCTAAGCTCACCTGGCGTTTGCCGATGTCGTGAAAGAGCGCGCCCAGGCCCATCTCTTCCAATTCTTTTTTGTTGAAGCCCAAAGCGTCGGCCAGGCCCATGGAATAGATCGCCACGTCGAGGGAGTGATTGTAGGTGTAAAAATCATGTCCAGAGAGTGAGATCAAATGCGCCATCGCCGTAGGTTCTGTGTCCATCAGATGCACGAACTCTTTCACCATGGGCCGTGAGTGTTCCAGCGCGATACTGACATCCGGTTGTTCAAAGAGTTCTTCCATGATGGTCATGGAAGACTCCCGCAGAATTTGCGCTTTTTGAAAAGCATCGAATTGATCCGAATTTAGCTGCTCATGCACATAGTCGCGGTAACCCACGCGCTCGGTGTCGCGAATGTAGAAATGACTTCCAGAATCTTTGGCCGACAGACGATCGACTTTGTCTTTGGTCAGCTGATCGCCGTTCCGTAGGTACATGATGATTTGGCCGGCCACGCGCACGTACAGATCGAAGGTGACTGGCTTCCCGGGGATCAATGTGTTAATTCTGACTTTGAAAAAATTCGTGGCATCCATGTTCTAATATTGTGCCATTTTCTAGAGCTATTTTACCAACACAATGAGCAACAAAAATGAACGGCGGAAAGTTCGACATTTTGTGTGAAAATGACTGGGCCAAAGGCTTGCGATTGACTCAGATAAATACAGACTCTAGTCTAGAAGTCTATGTCCAGTCCCGCGAAAAAGCCCGCACTTAAACTTGAGACCGACGTGCAATTCCTAAAAGGAGTCGGTCCACGCTTGGGCTCTGTTCTCTCTAAAAGAGACATTCGCACCGTGGAAGATCTTTTGAACTATTACCCCAGAGTTTTCGAAGATCGAAGAGCGGCGCGAAACATCGGAACGCTCAGGGCCGGCGACACCGTCAGCGTTAAAGTCACGGTGATAAAGGTCGCCAGTTTTGCGATGGGACGATCCAAAAGAAAAATCTACGATGTGTTGGTGCGCGATCAGTCCGGCCAAATTCACTGCAAATATTTTCGTGTTCCATACAAGGGATATTTCGAGCGCTTTCAGCCCAATCAAGAAGTGCGTCTAGTGGGAAAAGTGATCGACTACCGCGGCCGCTTGGAATTTCATCACCCAGATCTGCGCGACATAGAGCCCGAAGAAGAAATCAAAGACGATCTGATTCCCATTTATCCAGAGATCGAAATTTTAAGTTCGGTCAAAATTGCACGGATGATTCGTCAGGTGCTGCAGGAATTGCCGGACGAGGCCTGGGGCCCAGAAAAATTCCCACCCAGTCTAATGCAGTCGCTGAATCTGATCCCGCGAAAAAAAGCGCTGCTCAATCTGCATCAACCACCGGTGGCTGAGGCCGCCGATTTCCATGCAGAAAAGTCATCTTCTCATCGTCGCATCATCTTCGAAGAATTTTTTTGGCTAGAGCTTTATCTGGCGGCTCGCAAATCTGGACTTAAGAAAGAAAAAGGCATTCGCATCGAAAACCCCGGCGAAAAATGCAAGCAGCTACTAGCCAGCTTGTCTTTTCAAATGACTGGTGCTCAAACCCGTTCCTTAGAAGAGATCAAAAAAGATTTGGCCAAACCCCATCCTATGCATCGCTTAGTGCAAGGGGACGTCGGCAGCGGAAAAACTTTGGTGGCCCTGGCGGCCGCAATCACTGTGGCAGAAAGCGGCTGGCAAACCTGCCTGATGGTACCCACGGAAATTCTAGCAGAGCAGCACTTCCAAAACGCTCAGCGAATGCTGACGCCGCTAGGTCTGCGGGTCGCACTTCTGACGGGAAAAAGTAAAACCAGCGAGCGCAATGAGCTATTGCAGGAACTTAGCGACGGAAAAATCGACTTGCTGATCGGCACCCATGCCGTCATCGAAGACGAAGTGAAATTCAAAAGCCTGGCATTGGTCATCATCGACGAGCAACATCGCTTCGGAGTGCGCCAACGCGGAATCCTCAAAGAAAAAGGCCTATCGCCCCATTTTCTGGTGATGAC
>Ga0206924_1017_pt1 | contig 45580 bp, 47 predicted proteins | sample Alteio_BWOrgHeat_61_FD_152947 | JGI IMG/M metagenome (GOLD analysis project Ga0206924, IMG submission 152947) | Enriched cells from forest soil in Barre Woods Harvard Forest LTER site, Petersham, Massachusetts, United States -... | ecosystem: Environmental > Terrestrial > Soil > Temperate forest >...
TGGCTGAACGCCAAGCACTTTTGGCTAAAATCAGCGGCCATTCTGTGAAATTCAAGGCTGCTGCCGGGGATTCCGACAAACTCTTTGGAACTGTTACTACAACAGACATTTCTAAAGAATTGGAAAAAATGGGACACTCGATCGACCGCCGCGACATTCACCTGGAAGAGCCAATCAAGCTTCTGGGCACACATAAAGCCACGATCAAAATGGGTGATGGACTAGAAACCACACTTCAGGTCGTTGTTGAGCGCGCATAGTTTTTTGTTTGTTTTGAGGGCCTCACGCTTCAGCGCCGGGGCCCTCGTTTTTAGATAGCGATTGCAGTACGACATCCTGAAGGATCGAGCCCGTGGCTTGGCGAATCTGCTCTAGGGACAAGGCTCCTGTTTCCGCTGGAAACGAACTTAAGATAAATGCGCGAACCTGCTCTTCAGGCAAACTCCAGCGCTCCACCATCAATTTAATGAGATCTTCCACCATGATGATCCCCCCTATTTTATGGACCGAAATCCATGAAACTAAGGTTAGTCAACATCGACGAATACCCCTAGCGCTTATCTTTTTTGGGACGGTTTTTGGACCTAAGTCGGTCGCTCTGTGAACCTTTTTCAAAAGAGCTCTGTCTGCGATAGGTTCCTGGGTAATGCGTTTGAAGTTGCTGGGCCGTGATGGTACCTGACCACTTGGGAATAAACCCGGGGGACCACAATGAAACAGCTCACCATCATCGCAATCATGCTGATTTCAAGCACGGCTTTTTGCCGAGGCCCCAACAGAGACAACAGAGACGTGGTGATCGTTATTGCATGCACTAACAATGTGACCGTCTATGCTCGCGGAGAGCCCGTCGAAGGCATGAGCGTGCTCATCGAATTTCCAAGCGGAACGCAGTTAGTTCGTGAGGACGGAGTCCTTGCCATTCGTTCTGACAAAAGCCTTTTGGCCAACTCAAAGTCAGCCGTTGTTTATGGAAACCAACAGAGCTCAGGCTATTTTATTCTAAGCCCTGCACGTGACCCCTATCCGGGCCATTGCCAGTCTTTCTAAAAGATCAAAACTGATGCGTATCTTTGGCTGCCTGCAGAGCGCAATATATACATGTTAGAAACCTGTCAGTGGATCGTATGGCTGGAGCCTGATAAAGTCCTTTGAACCTAAAGGAGACTTCATGAAAAACGCTTTTTTAATTTGTGCCATGACACTGATAGCGAGCTGTTCGGCATTGGCTTCAAGATCTTTTCCCGTCACCTATGATTGCCAAATCCAGGCGGCAATTGGTGCACCAGTTGTCTCTAAAAAAGTGACCTTTACGGCCCAAGATGCCGCCCAAGACGCGGCCGCCCTACTTGTTCAGGCCGGTGGCTACAGTTATGAGTTGGCTCTGACCAGCTGGGCAGCAAACATGACTAAAGACGGTCAACCCCACATTTCGCTGAGCCTTTGGAAAAAGGAGGCCTCGGGCCTAATTAAAACAAACATTGCTGCCGCTGATGGCGTCCATATTGAAGATAACCTTGGTGAGTCCATTGGAGATACCAATACGGTGATAATCACTTGTCGCCCCGAATAAGGAGCGGACTAAAGGTTCGCGCCTGGAGCGAAATTTTTTGGCTTACCGAAATTGCCGGAAGTTACCGTTGAGCTTGGTGGTGGTGGTGGCAGCGGATGTTGACTTCCGGAGTCTGCGTCCCTGAAGCGACCGTGCTCGGCCTCCCAACGCAGCTTCACGGTGCCGGTGGGACCATTGCGCTGTTTTCCGATGATAACTTCGGCATTGCCCACCACTTCGGAATTCTCTTTATCGTAATAGTCCTCGCGGTAGAGCATCATAATGACATCGGCATCTTGCTCGATAGAACCAGATTCCCGCAGATCGGAAAGCATCGGACGCTTCTCTGTTCGACCTTCGACTCCCCGGTTGAGCTGAGCCAGCGCAATCACAGGAACATCAAGTTCTTTGGCCAAGGCTTTCAGTGCCTTAGATATTTCAGAAACTGCGCGTTCGCGGTTCTCAACTTTGAGCTTCAGATCCATCAACTGCAAGTAATCGATGATGATCACATCTAGTCCGTGTTGCGCTTTGAGCCTGCGGGCGCGGGCGCGAACTTCTGTCGGGCTGATTCCGGAGCTTTCATCGATGTACATCGAAGAGTCACTGATATGACCCGCCGCCTGAATCAGCTTAGGCCAAGCAGAGTCGCTAATTTTCCCAGAGCGAATGTCGTTCATTGAAATTCTGGCCTCTGCAGCCAAAAGCCGCATCATGACGGCCTCACGGGACATCTCTAAAGAAAAATAAGCCACCGTCTTTTTGTTTCGAAGCGCCATGTGCTGCGCCAAATTCAAACTGAAAGCGGTTTTCCCCATGGACGGACGAGCGGCAACAATCAAGAGTTCTCCACCATGAAGTCCAGAGGTCATTCGATCCAATTGTGTAAAGCCCGTTGAGACACCAGTGATATCCGCTTTGCGACGATAAAGGTCCTCGATCTTAGCAACGCTGGATTTCACCACCTCCAAGGGATTGATTAAACCCTCGGTGCGTTTAGATTGAGAAAGTTTGTAAAATTTTTCTTCGGCTTGATCGATGAAAAGATCCACCTCAGCAAAGTCCTCATTGAAAGCGTTATCAATAATTTCGTTGCTGGCAGAGATCATTCGACGGAGCACCGACTTTTCCCGTACGATTTTAGCGTAGCTTCCAATATTGGAAGCGCCGATGGTTTTGTTCACCAAATCCACCAAATACTCTGTACCACCAGCGGCCTCGATGTCGCCCTTGGTTTGCAGGTGATTAGAGACCGTGATTAAATCAATCGGTAAATTTTTCTGATTCAACTCAGCAATCGCTAGGTAAATTTTTTGATTTTGAGGCTTATAAAAGTCGGCCGAGGTCAAAACATCGGCAACCTGATCCCAGGCTTCCTTGTCCAGCATTAAGCCGCCAAGGATCGACTGTTCAGCCTCTAAATTTTGCGGTGGTATACGAGCAGCCATAAAAAAATGTCCCCCCCGAAACATTGGAAAGCGATAAAAAGCTTGGATCCTTCGTTGGTCGTTCGGTCGCCGTCGAACCCTTGGTTCGCTTTCAGCGAAACGACGTGCAGTAGCACGCCTTCGCGCTGTCTTCCTCTCGCCTTCCATCTTCGAACGCTTTAAAAAAGGCCGGATCAGCCAGCACTACTAAGAGCGTTCTGAAAATTTTGCGGGCCCTGTGGATTAGGGTCGTACTGGATGTGGCCCGTCGATGTTGTTTTGACTTAACCTGCGATTTCTCGCGAGTTCAAGACAAAACTAGCTTATGAATTTAGTTTTTTGACTCGAATTTTGTAATTGTCGATTTTCTTTTTTAGGGTGTTGCGATTGATGCCAAGCATTTGCGCGGTTTTTACTTGGTTGCCGTTATGGGCGCGCAAAGCGATCTCTAGAAGAGGACGCTCTACTTGCTCCAAAACGATGCTGTACAAACCTGTTAATTCCACTTGTGCGTCCTGTTGCTGTACAAAAAGGACTTCAAGTTTGCTCTTAATTAATCTTTCCAAGCTGACGTTGGTGAGGTTGGCGACAAAAAGATTTTCTGAGCTGTTCAGGTTCGGCGTCATGGCACTCCTACATAGAATTTTGGATTAAGTGTTGTTCTTTCTGGTCTTAACTTTACTCGACGAAACAGCAAAGATTGAAAATTTGATGTCTTCATACTCCGCGTGTTTCGGAAGACCAAATATATTTATGTAGCTGCAAATGCAAGCGTGCAGTTGATTTTTTTTGAAGAATTTTTTCCGCCAACCATCGCGGTTCGACATTTCGATATGATGGACTGTATAAAACCATAAACTTTTCGAAAATAAGGTATTGACGACAGAAATTTTCTGACCAGTCAAAATCGCGCTCACTACAAATTACAAACTTAAATTCGATATCTGGATTTGTGATCAAAAGATTTTTTAAGTCAAAAGAATCAGCCGCACCACTGTCCGGAGTTTTCACGTCGAGCACTAATTTCACTCGAGGATCCACCTCTGCACATGACAAAGAGCCACTTGTTTCCAGAGATACTTTATAACCCTCATCACAGAGGCTGGTCATCAGAGGTAAAACTTGTTTCTGGAGGAGGGGCTCGCCGCCGGTGATGCAAACATTGGGTGCGCCAAAGCTACGAACCCTATCAAGTATTTGAGAAAGGTCCTGATGCTCACCTTCGTAATAGGCATAAGTGGTATCACAATAAGTGCAGCGCAAATTGCATGCGGTGGTTCTTACAAAAACTGTCGGCACTCCGACATAAGAGGACTCGCCTTGAATGCTATGAAAAATTTCATTGATTTTTAAACTCGGCATTTGGTCGAGGACCATCTGCCATCCGAGGTGGATGAAAGTCAAGGTTGTGGGGCTTGCGGCGACTAATCCTCCCCAGATGCCTGAAAATATTTGTAAAATTATTCGATGAGCCGCTTATTTCAAAAATTCAGACAAGACATCATCGGTATATTGCTTTTGGCCTCCGGCCTGTTTTTGGGGCTAGCATTATTTAGCTTTAACCCCAGCGACCCGTCGTTCAATTCGACAGGCAAAAGCCTGCAGGTTCTCAACTACTGCGGCTATGTGGGCAGTTTTGTTTCTGATATTCTTTATCAGGTTCTGGGTCTTTCGGCGGTACTACTGGTCCTTGGCGCGGTTCGCATGGGCGTATTGAGCTTTCAGGGTCAGGCACCGTTCTTTAAGAGTCTACGCATGATTTGGGCTTCGGTATTGATTTTGACGTTCACTTCGCTTCTTTCGATCTATCTGCCGAACACTCGTGTCTTCCACGATCAGATCATTGTGGGCGGACTGCTGGGCGTTGGAATTTCCCACGCGCTGATTAGGGCCCTGAACCCTGTGGGCGCTCAAGTTGTGCTGTGGGCGGCGGCAGCGATGCTCACGGTCTTTTACAGCGAGAAAACTATTCACGAGTTGCTGAAGATTCCTCGGGTTGCCGTCCAGCTGTTGAAGAGGTTCTTTCAGGCTCAGTGGAAAACTCTCAACCAGCAGCGTAAAAAGAAAAATGTGGATAATTCTGTGGGAATCGCCGCGAAACCCGCAGAGCGCAAGCTTTTCGCGCTCAAGCCCGAGGTGGCCACTTTAGAGCCCAGCCAGCTCTCACTGAACCCATCGCATGAAATTCTAGATCCCGATGAAAGCGCCGATGAAGAGGCCCATCCTTCTGACTTCGGCCGGAATGACAGTGCCGGGGCGGTGCCCCCAGGGCCCATCAAGCGACGCAAAGTGGTTTTGAAAACGCCCGTGCAGCGGCGAGTGGAAAACTGGGAGCTTCCCAAGCTCAGCTTGCTGGAAGATCCACCGGCCTCACGTGTTCGTCTGGATGAAAAGGAGATCAAGCATAAAGCGCAGATTCTTCGCGATAAACTGGCGATCTTCGAAGTTACCGGCGAGGTGGTTGCCGCGAAACCAGGCCCCGCGGTCACCATGTTTGAGTTTCGGCCTGATGCCAATGTTAAACTCAGTGAGGTCACTGCCCTCGAAGATGACTTGACCCTGGCCCTTTCCAGCGAATCGCTTCGTATTTTGGCGCCGATTCCTGGGCGGGACGTGGTGGGTATTGAGACCTCGAACGTCAATCGTGAAACTGTTTACTTCAAAGACATGTTAGCGGACGACGAGTTCTGGAAAGAGGACATGAAGCTGCCAGTGGCCCTGGGGAAGACCTCCACCGGCGAATCCAAGATCATCGACCTGAGAAGGTTACCGCATTTAATGGTGGCGGGAACCACTGGTTCAGGAAAATCCGTGTTCACGGTGTCGATGCTGATGGGACTCTTGTTTAAACATTCCCCGAAAACGCTGAAGCTCATCATTGTTGATCCGAAACAGGTGGATTATACGGCGTTTGAAAAAGTTCCGCATCTGGCTCTTCCTGTGATCAGCGATACCCGCCAAGCGGTGGTCGCACTGAAATGGGCCGTCAATGAAATGGAAAAGCGCTATCGCTCGATGAGTAAATTTGGCGCTCGCGGCCTCGAGATTTACAACGAAAGCGTGAGCAAGCTCTCAAAAGAGCAACTCGAAGAGCATGAAAAAATCAATGCAGAGCTAGACGCCACTCCGGGTAAAAAAGGCGACAAGTATTACTGCCAACAGCTTCCGTACCTAGTGATTGTGCTGGAAGAGTTCGGTGATCTGATGACCGTGAACAAACAAGATGTCGAGCACTCTGTGGTGCGATTGGCTCAGAAAGCCCGTGCTGCGGGCATTCACCTGGTGCTGGCGATGCAAAGTCCCCGCAAAGAAGTGGTCACCGGACTGATTAAAACCAACATTCCAGGTCGCATCGCCTTCAAAGTTTCCAGCGGCATGGATTCAAGAGTGATCTTAGATGAGCCCGGCGCAGAACGCCTGCTAGAGCGCGGGGACATGCTTTACAAGAGTCCCGGAAGCTCGTCTTTGATTCGCCATCACGGCCCCTACTTGAGTGATAAAGAAGTGGTGGACGTCGCTAAATTCTGGGCCGAGCAAGCCGATCCTGAATATGATCCGTCGGCACTGAAGGCGATTGAAGGACCCGAGGATGACGTCATGGGCGAAGGCGCAGCTTTTGGCGAACAAGAATATGACGAACGCTATGACGAAATTTTATCTTGGGCTTCCGGACAAAAAGCGATCAGCGCTTCGCTGATTCAAAGAAGGTTTTCCATCGGTTATCCAAGAGCTGCCCGCTTGATCGAAACATTTGAGCGCGAAGGTGTCGTTGGTCCAGCTAGTGGCAGCAAGCCGCGTCAAGTGCTGGTAAATAATCTGTCCTCGCTAGAAGAATAATGTTCTGCCTTGACTCCAAAGACTTGCCTAGATGTGATGTTAGCACATTAACAAATCAAGGAGGATCCATGTTATCAATTCGTTCCACTCTTGCTGTTTTGGCACTCGTTGTTGCCGGTTCAGCTCAAGCAATCACTATGACCGATATCTCTCACGCTGTTGCAGAGAACATTGTTGCACCCAACGCAGGTTTGGTTTTCAAAGTTGGCGATGAGGCCGCTTACAAATTGGCGATTTCAAGTTTCATCAATGGAACCATGGACATCTCTGTGAAGTCTGTGGACACCAATGCTGTTGTTCTTGATCAGTCGATTGCAGTGATGGGTCAAAACCAAAGCTGCGAAGAGACCATCAATCCAAACACAGGCGCTGTGACCAACATGGTTTGCAACGGTAAACCGCAAGATCCTGGTAGCTCTAGCGACATCGAAGTGGTTGATTCTAAAGAAGAGAGCGTCACAGTTCCGGCGGGAACTTTCGACTGTCTTTGGATCAAGGCTCACAATAAAAAAGACAACACAGACATTGAACAATGGATCAATCCTAAGTTGATTCCTGTTTTAGGTCTGGCGAAAATGAATGCTCCCACGCAAATGGGTGTTATGGTTGTTGAGCTGACTTCTTTCAAAAAGAACTAATGCCAAGAGCCTTTCTTCCTATGAAGAAAATAAAAGGGGCCGCAGTTATCGCGGCCTTTTTTATTTCTGTCGGTAGCTTCGCGTCCGACAAATCCACAGAAAAAACAGAAACCTACAAAGACCTCATCGATAAGGCTTATAATTTAAGTGTGCAGCAAGATCGCCCTCAGGCTCTGTCGATCCTGGTGGCCGCCAGCAAGCGCGAAAGTCGCCGAAGCTCACCGCCCAAAGAACTCTTGGCCGCCATCGAAGAAGTGGCCAATATTTTCTATTCTGACAAAACTCAACAGCTTCACGAGCTGGCGCTATCACTGAAGCAAAATGACCCTGCAGGGGCGTTGGCAAAACTGAATGAGGCCACCCGTATTGAGCCTGACAACTTCACCGTTCTGTTAGAAACCCAGGAGCTGCTCATGGCCGTGGGGGATTGCTCTGGCGCGCTGAAGCTGGGCGAAAGAATGCTAGAGATGAATCCGTACAGCGATGCCGCGCGATTGCACAGTGCTCAGGCCGCGGTCTGTATAGGAAAGTTTGATCTCTATCTGACTTATTCGAATTCCGGCGGCGGGGATTTAAAGGGCCCGCTTTCGATTTATTGGCAGATGGCCAACGTCGAAAGACTGTTTAAGAAGGCCGAATTCGACGCAGCCCTAGAGAAAACCGCCATAATTGAAAAGCAAAATTCTGGCTATCCAGAACCCTCCTACTGGAGATGGCGAATAGAGAACGAGCAAAAGACCAAAAGCGAAAAATCCGGGCAAAAGTACCTTTCTGCCTGCCGTAAACTAACTCCGCGTCAATTCCGCGACCTGGGGACGGACCCAAATCTCTGCCGAAGAGTTGCAGAAGTTGAAAATTGGCTAAAGAAATCACATAATCCTTAATGTGAAAACGAAACGCATTTTTTCCCATGCCATTTTGCTAATTACTCTGGGGTTTGCCTTTTGCCATTGCGGAGTTAAAGGAAAACCGATGCCGCCGCTGGATCCTCCGGTGCTTGGACGGGGAGAGCCCGTCTTCACTGAGGCCACGCAAGACATTCAACTGAAGAAGAAAGCTCCACCCAAAATTAAAGACGATTGGGATGATACCAAGGACTTTACTCCCGACTTCAACACTGACGATCGCGGCGAGAGGTCTCGGTGAAGTCTGCGGCAAAGCTCACGCGGATGTCCGGCGCGGGGAATACATTTTTTATAACGGACTCTGAAACTTGTCGGCCAGAGTCTCGGCCGGCCTTCGTGCACAAGCTGTGCAATGATTACGTCGGCTTTGCGACCGACGGAGTTTTGTTTTTGCAAAACTCCAACAGCGCGGATGCGGACTGGGATTTTTACAATTCAGACGGGTCTCACGCAGAGATGTGTGGGAATGCCGCCCGCTGTGCGGGGCTTTATTTTTTCGCCAAAATAAAATCTAAAAAAGAAGTGTCGTTCGGCACCGCGGCCGGACCAATCCTGACTCAAATCATTGATGCTAACAAAGGCATCGTTCGCGTGCGCATGCCTGAAATAGAAAAAAACTTCGGGCCTAAGGAAATTCTGGTGAACAAACGCAAAGTCCGCGGATTTTTGGTGAACACGGGCGTTCCGCACTTTGTTTTACAGCAAGGGCCCGACCAGCAGTTGGCCCAAGAGCTACGCCAGTCGAAAGACTTAGGCGAAAAAGGCGCGAACATCACTTTTGCTGAGTTCGACTCCGGAGATTTTATCCAGGCGGTGACTTTCGAGCGCGGAGTGGAAAATTTTACGTTGGCCTGTGGAACCGGCGCCGTGGCCGCAGCAAAATTTCACCGAGCTTGTCACCCCTCGGCCACCGTGCAGACCGTAGAAATGCCCGGCGGATTGCTACAAGTCGAGTGGCAAGGTGACGTCGCTCTTTTGACCGGCCCAGCAGAGTTCCATTTTGACCTTCAACTTTACGAGGACTGACGATGAAACCATTTTCAGGAGTTAGCACTGCGCTGATCACCCCTTTTCTGAACGGAAAGGTGGACTATGTCTCTCTGGAAAAATTGGTGAGGGATCAAATTAAGAGAGGCGTTCAAGGCTTTGTCGTCAACGGCACAACAGCGGAAAGCCCCACACTTCATGCCAGCGAGCGCCGCGAAATTTTTCAACAAATTAAAAAATGGGTGCCGGCGAAGTTCCCACTCATCATGGGAACGGGATCTAACTCTACCGAAAATACAATTGAAGAATCTAAGGTGGCCGAAAAACTAGGGGCCGATGCGATTTTGGTGGTTGTACCTTACTACAACAAACCGCCACAAGAGGGGCTTTTCCAACACTTCAAGGCAGTTGCAGATGCAGTGAGCATTCCAGTGATTCTTTACAACGTCCCCGGAAGAACTGTCACTGCGCTAGAATTGGAAACGGTGAAAAAACTGAGCGCCCACCCGAATATTGTCGGAATTAAAGAGGCTTCTGGAAATATCACTTTTGCCAGACAGATTCGCGAAGCTTGCGGCAAGGAGTTCATCCTGCTTTCTGGCGACGATGCGACTTATGATCAGTTCATGGCAGCCGGCGGCGACGGCGTGATTTCTGTCTGCTCACACATCATCCCAGAAGCCATGCTTCACACGAAGGCCAGTGATTACTTGGATCTGATCGGAGCACTTTTCATAGAGGCCAACCCGATTCCAGTGAAGATGGCGCTGAAACAATTAAATCTGATTCAAAGCTCAGAACTGCGGCTGCCCCTGGTAGCGATGAGCGCCGCTGGCACAGAAAAGCTGAAGCGTGAAATGAAAGCAAAGGGTTTGCTATGAAGAGCGTCGTGGTCGTTGGTGCTAGCGGAAAAATGGGACAAGAAATTTTGCAAGTTCTGGCTGAAAAAAAAATAAAGGCGGCCGCCTGCGGGTCGAAAACCCCACTCACGAAAAAGACTTTGTTAGGCAAGAACCTGGTGATTGATTTTTCTTCCCCCGAAGGCCTGGAGTCTGCGCTAGCACTCTGTGTAGAGCTGCAGATTCCCCTGGTCAGCGGCACCACTGGGATTAGTGACAACCAAAAAAAGAAACTAATGACGGCGGCAAAAAAAATCCCCGTGCTGTGGTCGCCAAACATGAGTCTTGGCATTGCTCTGTTGAAAAAATCCGTGCATTTGTTGGCCAAACTCGAGGGCTTTGATTTTCAGGTGGAAGAATTTCATCACCGCCGAAAGAAAGATCGCCCTAGCGGAACGGCGCTTGCTTTGCAGCAGTGCCTGACGGAAGCGCTTCCTCGGAAAACCACACTTCCCGAACCTATAGTCATGCGCGCGGGCGGAATTGTGGGTATCCACAAAGTCTATGCCACATCGGAAGAAGAGATGATCGTCTTTGAACATCAGGCGCTGAATCGCCGAGTTTTTGCGTCTGGTGCCGTGCGCGCTGGGGAATGGCTCTGCCAGCAGAAGCCGGGTCTTTATCAGATGGAGGACCTCTTTGAAGTCTGAAATCCCGCAAGAAAACTTTGCGCTGGTGGCCTTCATTGGTGACCCAATTAAGGCGGAACGAAATCTACAGAAGCTGTTGGCGCAAACAAAAAATTTTTGCCAGATCCTGCAACTTTCCAGCATCTACAAAAGGGATCACGAAAATCTGACCAACGTTCATAGCCACACCTCTGAATTGGTGGTGGCCGCACGGGTGTCCACCGCCCTACCCAGGCAGGAGTTCTCTGACAAAATCATGGAACTCAAGATGACGGAGGCCAGCGTGACCTCTTACGCCATCCTTTTAAGTATGAATCGCGAGATATTGATGACACCTGGATTCACACTTCCAGACCCGAGGTTGGTTCAAGATCGCTTGATTTTATTGTGTGCCGCGGAAGTTTGGGGCGATTATGAACATCCTGTGCTGGGCCAGTCTTTGACAGAGTTAGTTAAGTTGTATCCAGTGAGAGATAGGATTGAATTTTTCAATCAAGGCACCTACCTTTACTAGGCGAACGTCGTAAAAGACCCGGATCCTTCGTTGTTCGGTCGGTCGCTTGTGCGGCCTACGGGTAGTAGGCCTCCGCGCTCGCTCCCTCTCGCCTCGGCTGCGGGTCTTTTACGACGTTCGCTACTGGCTTTGGGAAAATGGGAAAGGGAACAGTTTATGAAATTTTTTATTGATACTGCTGAGATTGAGGAGATTAAGGCTGCTAATTTGCGCGGTTGGGTTGATGGGGTTACTACGAATCCTTCTTTGATTGCTAAGTCTGGGCGGGTTTTTTTTGATGTGATTAAGGAAATTTGCAAAGAGGTTAAGGGGCCTGTTTCGGCGGAGGTTATTTCTCTGGAAGCTGAGGGCATGCTTAAGGAAGGCCGAGAGCTGGCCAAGCTTGCTGATAATGTTGTGGTTAAAATTCCTATGACAGAGCAGGGCTTGATTGCGGTTCGTAAATTGAGTTCGGATGGAATTAAAACCAATGTTACTTTGGTTTTTTCGGCAGTTCAGGCACTTTTGATTGCTAAGGCTGGGGCCACGATGGTTTCTCCGTTTGTCGGTCGACTGGATGACATTGGACAAAATGGCATGGATTTGATTGCAGACATTCTTCAGATCTATGAAGGCTATGATTTCAAGACGGAAGTTCTGGTGGCCAGCGTTCGTCACCCAGTTCATTTACTAGAATCTGCCAAAATGGGGGCTCACATCGCGACCATGCCGTACAAAGTGATGCAGCAACTTTGTCAGCATCCCCTGACGGACAAGGGCATCAAAGCCTTTATGGATGACTGGGCCAAGGCGCAAAAGAAATGAGAAACGTTTTTTTTGGCGTTCTGGCGATTTTTTTGTCCGCCTGTCAGTCAGTTGAGGGCGTTTTAATTGCAGAGCAGCCATACTCATTGAAGGAGATCTCCCACGCGGTCGCCGGGATTTCTGGCAAACCTAGGGAAGTCAGCGACAACCAGCGCGAGATACTCTCGGCTTATTTTGGCCGGAAAGTGGGTGCCGCTTTTGATCCCAACACGGCCAAAGAAAGACTTTACGCCCATTTTTATATCTTGGGCGATCGTCGACCTTATGACATTCGCGTCCAGGTCATCGCGGAAAGAAAAACGGCTTCTGGATATTCAGAACTTGGTGAAGACGTGAATATGTCGCAAAAAGTGGCCGACGAGCTCAAGGCCAAGCTTGTCCAAAGTCAAGACGGCACCAATGTCATTGACAGCTTCCGGCCCTTCTAACCAAAATAAGGGTATTCAAGACTGGATACCCAATGCTTAGATCCTGGTCAGTACATACCGCAGAGAAAAAAATGCTGGCGACGGCACTGGGCTCGGCTTTGGTTCTGACTTTTTTTCCTAAGACTTTGACGCCGGTGTTTTTTCGAACGACGTCCAAACCGATGACGATCCGAGTGACCCGCGAAGCTCCTCCGAAAGAGGCCTTCGATCAACTTTTTTCAGTGCCGGAAATAGATAACGAATGGAAAGAAATCAAGGACTCGCCCAGCACGAATTTGAACTTGAGCAGTCAGCGGGACAATTCCTGGAATCCGTTGGTGGCCTTGAACGAAAGAAAAGTTTCTCTCCCGAAGATGGTTTTCACTCGAGAAATGGTTTCGGCCAATGCAGAGCCAGCAGATAATCTTCACTGGATCGCGGAACTGCCAACCTCTGAGCGCTTGCGATTGCAGGCGGCCGATGATCGAAGTCAAGTGATGTCGCAGGACTGGCAATTGCCATCATGGCGTGAATCAGTGGCTAAAAAATTAGATGAGGCCCGAAAAGCAGCAGGTCCTCGGTTGAACAGTCATCCTAATGTATTTATACCAGGAAAACCTCTGGGCGGTGGCGATGTGGCGATGAGGGATCTCCCCCCGTCACACTATAACATCACTGGACAAGTCAGACTCCCTCTAGGTTTAGCACTTGGTGATCGACCGCTGGAAATCCGCAGAATCGTCGACGGAGTGCGCGTGGATGTCGGAGAGATCGACGCCCCGAAGGGCACCTTCTCTATTCCGGTTGCCGCGATGGAAGGAACCCTATCCATCGAACTATCTGATAAAACTGGTACGGTCATAGCTTCCGCCAGTCATCGATTGGGACCTGAGGACGAACGCGGCAACTTGTTGATGCACGTGACAGCCAAAAGCCAGTTCGCCGGAACTTTTGTTAGCTTTAACAAAGAGCCCAATCATCTTTTGGGAGAGAAACTTTTATCCATTCGCGGAGAACCCACTGAAATTTTGTACGCCACGCTTGGAGTGCACGACAACAGTGATGCGTTGGGCTCTTTTGCCTTTCCGAAAATATCCGAGTCCTCTTTCGGGCTTATCCGCGCCCGATCGAAAGGCTTCGCCGACACCCTCCTTACACTAAGTGCGGGAGAGGCCAAAGGCATTTCTCTTTTGCCGACGAAATTCATCTCTGCACTCAAGCAGATCATCCAAGGGGAGCAGCACCAAGACTTGGAAAATTCGGGAATGATTTTTGGGCAAGTGTTGTTTGACGGCAAACCCATGTCAGGAGTTTCGGTCACGCTGGATGAAAGCGCAGAGCAAGTACCAGTCTATTTGAGTGGCTTTATTCCACTCCAAGGCGTGGAGGCGACCACCGAAAATGGATACTTTGCCTTCACCGGCTTATCCAAAGGGATGCACACGGCGGTCGCCACCCGGAACGGCGAATATCTTGGTCATCTGAATTTGGAAGTCGATGATGAGGCTGTTTCGATCGGAAATCTGGAAGCCTCTACCAAAAATCAGACGACACAAATCAAAGTGTATGATGCCTTTGAGGGAACCCCGCTGTCAGCCAATGTGCACATTCAAAGTGTCAAAGACTCCATGCAGGTGTTGGGAGTGGCGGAAGTCTATCTGCCGCAAATTCAGCGGCTCAGCTTTGGCTATGTACAGCCGGACCAAGTCGATTACTTGCCCTATCAGATGGCCTACAGTGACAAGGATGATTTTATACACGTACCCTTGGTGAAGGCCGACTGGTTACAAAATATTTTCACCGAACGAAGGATCACCAACGTTCCTGACAGCGGAATCGTGATCGGCTTTGTGCCAGAGGATGATTTTGAGGCGTATTTAAGCCATGAAGAGAGCTACGACAGTTCGAACATCGTCTATTTTGATATGCTAGGCAGAATCGTTCCTGCAGGAGTGACCGGCGGTGGTTTTGTGATGTTCAATGTTCCATCCGGCACTCAGAGCATTGTCGTCATGTCGAAGAAAACAGAGATGCTCTCCACGCAAGTCATTCCAGTGGGAGCAGACTCTACGACCATTTTAAAACTTCGCTTTTAGTCTTTCGAGACAAAGCTTCGGAAAAACTCGCCCCGCTCTTCAAAATTTTTGAATTCGTCGTGACTGGTTCCGCCGGGACTCAAAAGCACGGTGTCGCCCGGATGCGTGATCGTGTGCAGGGACTTTAATGCCAAGCCCAGTTTTGGAAAATAAGGGCCCTCAAGACCCGCGATCTTTTTCGCCGATTCCCCAAACTCACCAAAAAAAACAAAACGCAGTTCTGCAGTATTTTTGAATTTCTTCAAGCGGTCCCAGGGAAGATTTTTATCATGCCCGCCCAAGAGCAAAATAAGTGTCGTCTGGGCGGGAAGAGTTTCCAAAACAGTTTCCGTTGCGCTAATCACGGATTCGATGGTGGTGGCCTTTGAGTCATTGATCCAGCGGACACCCTTTCGCTCTCCGAGGTTTTCCAAACGGTGGGGAAGCCCAGAGAATTTTTTCATCGCAGCGAAAGCGGGCTCTGGCCAAGAGGAAAGTTCAGCGATTTTTGCAGCGACGGACAGGTTGTCTTTGTTGTATTCTCCGATCATTGAACACGGCAGCAGATTTTTGCTCTTTAAAATATCGGAATTGCGGTCCACCCAAACCAGAGACGGGCCCGTCGCACGGCCCTTGAGGTCCCCGCCAAGTGAGTTCATCACTGCGGTGATTTTAGTTTTCGAAAGCAGTGTCAATTTTTGCTGATAATAGGACTCAAGGCTTGCGTACCGCTCGAGATGATTGGGCGTTAGATAGGTGATCGCCGAAAAATCACAAGACAGATTTTCAAAATTTTCCAACTGATAACTAGAAAGTTCAAGGATGACCCATTGGGCACGTGAGCTAGAATTGTTTAAAACTCGGACCGCATATTTCGCCAGAGGTACGCCAAGATTTCCGCCGACAAAATTGCTTGCGGACATAGCCTGGGCCCCCACGCCTAAAAGCGAAGTGGTCGTGCTTTTTCCGATAGAACCTGTGATCGCGATGACCCGCTCCGTTGTCAGTAGAGAAAAGGCCAGCGTAAGCTCACTGCTGATGCGACAGCCCTGTTTTTTAGCGGATTGAAGCCACGGTGTATTCAGCGGCACCCCCGGGGATATCAGTAAAGTTTTTGGGCCCTGTTGCATAAGAGCGAGCGGATCACGAAATTTTGCAGAGGGATCTTTGTCGTCGTAAGTAAGGATTTGCGAGTCACCGACACCCAGCGCGTGTAACAGTTCCACCACCGCCTTGCCAGTGACGCCCATGCCAACGACAGCAAACGGTGGCGGAAGAGATTTAAAATAGGTCAGATCCATTTGTAATGGATAGCACAGCTTTTGGTTGAAATTAAAGGAATATGACAGACAATAGAAGCATGTCTTCGACAGAGTTCAGTCACGCCACACACACAGCCATCATCAGCGACTTACATCTCTGCGAGGCAGAGCCCGTTCACACGAAATATCCCCTGTGGAAAAAATTTAAAACCAGAGCCTTCTTCTTCGACAAAACGTTCGGAGAATTTTTGCAGTACATAGAAAAAGAAGCCCAGGGAAATTCCGTAGAGCTAGTACTCGCCGGCGACATTTTTGACTTCGACAGTGTGCTCAGCTTGCCCGAAGAGCCCGTGTTCCGTATCACCTGGCTTGAGCGGCGTCGCGGACTACGGCCAACGCCAGAGCGCTCCAAATACAAAGTGCAGATCATACTGCGCGACCACGCCGAATTTTTTCAACATCTCAGAGAATTCATTCTGCGCGGCCATCGTGCTGTGTTTATCATTGGCAATCACGATTTGGAGCTGCACTTCCCGCACGTCCAGGCAGAAGTTCTTAGCACCTTAGATCTGCCCGAAGACAGAAAATCGGCGGTGATTTTTTCCGACTGGTTCTACATCTCTAATCGCGATACTCTGATCGAGCACGGGAATCAATATGACCCCTACTGCATTTGCGAAGATCCGATCAATCCGTTTTCTCAGGGCTACAATTTTAAAACCATGCGCCTGCCCTTTGGAAATCTGGCGTGTCGCTATTTAATGAATGGCATGGGATTCTTCAATCCCCACGTCGACACCAATTACATCATGAGCCTACCCGAATACTTTCGTTTCTTTTTTAAATACATGGCCCGGGCCCAGCCGGACATCGTACTGACCTGGTTTTCGGGATCATTGATCACGCTGTGGAAATCATTTCGCGATCGCCTGGACTTTCAGATTCGAGATCCAATGAAAATTGAGGACCGGGTGAATCAGATCGCAGCCAGGGCCAATGCTGAACCACGCATGGTCCGCGAATTGAAAGAGCTCTTTGCTACTTCCGCGGCCGAAAATCCATTTTTAATTGCGCGCGAACTCTGGCTAGATCGGGCTCTGCTGATTTTGATCGCCTTCGTCGGCATCTTGGAGCTGATGATTTTCGTCCGCCAAGTTTTCGAGCTCTCCTTTTTCTGGGCCTTTATTCCGCTTTTTGTGATGTTGCCCTTTTTTCTTTTCTACAGCCGGTCCATCACCTCCAGGGTTTCAAGCTATAAAGAACCCGACGAGCGGGTTCTCTCCACTGCGGGGGCGATCACACAAACCAGTCGCATCGTATATGGTCACACTCACCACGCCCGGCATGAAATGATTGGTCCCATTGAGCATCTAAATTCCGGAACCTGGTCCCCCGCCTTCTTGGACGTGGAGTGCAATCACTCCATCGATAATAAAACCTTCGTGTGGATCACTCCTTCCGAAGAGGGGCAGCGCCGGGCCCAACTTCTGACATTCAAAGATGGAAAAGCCACAGAGGCCATGGCCACAGCCAAGGAGCAAAGGAAGAAAAAGGCCAAAAGGCTCTCAGCTGCCGCGGCGCACTAGTCACTGAAATCGATTCTATTTGTTTTTAAGTCCTCCATATGACAACCTTTTTCAGTCAAGGAGGAATTATGGCAGAAGTTTTAGTGGTGACTAGCAAAGTGAAAAAATACATCAAAGAAAAAGGCGAAATGAACACTTCAGCAGAAACTGTTGACGTGCTTAGCAAAGCCATCGAGCAACTCTGTGCTAAAGGCATAGAAGCCGCAAAAGCAGACGGTCGCAAAACCGTTATGGCCAGAGACATCGTCATCGATCACCTTTAGATTTTATTAAGTTATGACTGATAATCCTCAGGGCGCAGTTTGTGCCTTGGGGGCGTACATCATGATTTTGCCATTTTCTGGAGCTCTTCCCAAGAAATGATGGCCACCTCGAGTTCGCGCGCGCGTTCGACTTTGGATCCCGGATCATCTCCGACCACCAAGTAATTTAATTTTGAAGATACGCTCGAAAGAATTTTCCCACCAAGAGATTCGATGAAATCTTTGGCTTCGTCTCGCTTTACGGGAAGAGTTCCGGTGATCAAGAAACTGGTTCCGGCAAAGGCACCGGTGGTTTTGCGCTGAAGTGATTGGGGCTCGACCCCAAGCCTAATTAAATCACGCACATCTTTCAGCAGACGTTTGTCTTGCAGCCAATCATAAATGGACTGCGCCACTTTCGGGCCGATGTCGGGCGCTGTTTGCAGAACTTCCAAGTCGGCATCTAAAAAGCCATCCAAGTTGACGAAGTGTTCTGCTAGCGTTTTTGCGGTCTGCTCACCTACGAAGCGAATTCCGAAGGCATATATTAAACGGGCCAAGGGAATTTTCTTACTTTTTTCGATGCTGCTGATGATGTTTTGCGCCGACTTTTCGCCCTGCCGATCCAGGGACAGCACGTCCTCTTTTCGAAGGCGGAAAAAATCACTGAATGATTTTAAAAATCCAGCATCACAGAGGGCTTCGATGATTTTGTCGCCAACCTTATCGATGTTCATCGCTCGCCGAGAGGCAAAATGTTTGAGCGACTCTTTTAAAATCGCAGGACACAGTGGGTTGGTGCATCGGAAGATCACCTCTTCCTCGGCCTTTTTTGCTTGAGAGCCACAGATAGGACAGCGCTCGGGAATTTTGAAAGGCGTCGATTTCTTCGGACGGTGATCAAGAACCACAGAGACGATCTCGGGAATAACGTCTCCGGCGCGTTGAATGATGACCGTGTCACCGATGCGAACATCCTTGCGATCAATTTCATCTTGGTTATGAAGAGTGGCGTTGGTCACTGTCACCCCTCCCACTTTCACGGGCTTCATGATAGCCACCGGAGTGAGGGCCCCCGTGCGCCCAACCTGCACAAGGATATTTTCGACGACGGTCGTGGCTTGTGCGGGCTTGTATTTCGCGGCAGTGGCCCAGCGCGGACTTCGCGCCACAAGTCCCAAGTCGTCCTGCAGGCGAAACGAATTCACCTTAACCACAATTCCATCGATATCAAAGGGCAGTGACGTTCGCAGTTTTTCGACATCATGATAAAAATCGATCACGGCCTCAGAGCCTTGAACTGTCTTGCGAAGCACGCCGGATTCTGCCACGGGCAGACCCCATTCGTGAAACTGGTTTTCACAGTGCTCCTGGCTTTTGAATGAAACGCCCTCTGTGGCGCCCAGGGCATAAGCGAAAAAGCGCAGCGGTCTTTGTGCGGCAATCTTAGAATCCAGCTGTCGAACCGCGCCTGCCGCGGCATTTCGTGGATTGGCAAAGGTCATCTCTCCAGCTTCTTGCTGGCTGTGGTTGAGTTCAGCAAAATCTTCTTTGAACATGATCACTTCACCGCGAACCTCCACCAGTGCCGGAGGCGACTTCGTCTGCAGACGTAGAGGAATGCGTCGAATCGTTTTAATATTCTGAGTGACCTCTTCGCCAGTGGTGCCATCCCCGCGAGTCAAGGCGCGGACAAGCAAGCCATTTTCGTAGACCAGCTCAATGGCTAAGCCGTCAAACTTAGGTTCACAAAAATACTCCACCTCTTTACCTTCGCCCAAAAGCAAAAATTTCTTCACACGCAGATCAAATTCCGCCAAGTCTTCGGCAGAGTAAGAATTGGACAGCGATAGCATGGGCACACGATGAGGAACCTTTGAAAAAACATCCAAGGCCGCGCCACCCACCCGATGGGTTGGAGAATCTGAAGTGTCTAATTCGGGGTGATTCTTTTCTAGCTGTTGAAGTTCAGAAAAAAGTTGGTCGTACTGATAGTCTGTGATCTCTGGCCGATCCTGGACGTGATAAAGAGAATCATGATGTGAAATCAATTTTTTCAACTCTGAATGACGGTCGCGGACCTTGCTCATAAACCCAATCTTCCAGAGGGCGATTCCAAACTCAAGGCCCGAGTCACGCAAGTAGGCGCACTGCAACGGGAGCGCGATAAAAGAGGCGAATTCTTCGTTTTCACGATAAACCTTATACACGATGTCTCAGGATAAAATCAGTGTTGAGGAAATTTCACGGATAGCGAAACTGGCGCAGTTGCAGCTGAGCGCCGAAGAGGTTTCCAATTATAGTCAGCAGCTGTCTAAGGCGATTGGCTATTTTGAACAGATATCGCAGGTGCAGACAGCGAGAGTTGAACCTCTGGTGACTCCCACGGAAATTGAAAATATTTTGCGCAAAGACGAGGTTAAGACAGAGACTTCTAGCGAAGAGATTCTTCGAAATGCTCCTCACAAAACGGGTTCTCTTTTCACCGTACCTCCGGTGGTTTAGGGCTGCATGGATCTTCTAAAAGCCTCTCTCAGCGAAATTGCAACAGCCGTCCGATCTAAAAAGGTCTCTGCCCTAGAGGCCACACAGTTTTTCATGAATCGCGCGAAGAAGTTGAATCCGAAAATCAATGCCTTCATCAGCTTCGACGAAAGCGCGCAAGATCAAGCGCGGAAGATTGATGAACAAGTGAGTCGCGGCGAAGACCCAGGCCCCCTTGCGGGAGTTCCATGGGGAATCAAGGACATGTTCTGCACCAAAGGACTAAGAACCACAGCGGCCTCCAAAATATTGGAAAACTTTGTTCCGCCCTATGATGCTACTGCCGTGGCCTTGCTGAAGAAAAATGGCGCGGTGATTCTAGGCAAGCTCAATCAAGACGAGTTCGCCATGGGATCGTCCAGTGAAAACTCTCACTTTGGCGCGGTGAAAAATCCGTGGAACTTGAACTGTGTGGCCGGGGGATCCAGCGGAGGCTCTGCGGCGGCGCAGGCGCTGCGAATGGTGGCCGCCAGCACGGGAACCGATACCGGCGGATCCATTCGACAGCCAGCCAGTTTTTGCGGAGTCGTCGGAGCGAAACCCACCTATGGACGAATCAGCCGCTACGGAATTATTGCCTATGCATCATCATTGGATCAAGCAGGCCCGTTAACAAACTCCGTCGAGGACGCAGCGCTGTCGTTAGAAATCATGTGCGGAAAAGACATCAAAGACGGCACAAGCTCTTCACTGCCTGTCCCATCATGGAAGAAAAATCTAAATCCATCCATGCGGGGTCGAAAAATTGGAGTGCTGAAAGAATATTTCCAGGATGGTGGATTGCATCCCGAAGTACAAGCGGCGACCGAAAAAGCACTGTCCGAGCTCAAACAGCAGGGCGCAGAAATCGTCGAAGTCTCGGTTCCGCTGACGAAGTATGCTATACCGATGTACTACTTGATTGCGGCCAGCGAGGCCTCCAGCAACCTATCCAGATATGACGGGGTCAGGTTTGGCTTTCGCTCTGAGTTCAAGAGCCTGGCGCATATAAATCTATCCGAATTTTATTCTAAAACTCGCGGCGAGGGCTTCGGTGCAGAGGTTAAGCGTCGGATCATGCTGGGAACCTATTGTCTTTCCGCCGGATATTACGAAGCCTTTTACAACAAAGCCGGGCAAGTTCGAAGAATGCTCCGGGATGAGTTCTCTCTGGCATTTGAAAAATGCGATGTCATCTTGAGCCCCGTCACTGCTGCTCCGGCGTTCAAATTGAACGAAAGAATTTCAGATCCTTTACAGATGTATTTGAATGATATTTTTACCGTAGCCACAAATTTAGCCGGCCTGCCTGGCATGAGCGTTCCGTTTGCCACATCCAAAGAGCGATTGCCGATCGGAATCCAACTGATGGCAAATCATTTTCAGGAACAAAAAATGCTAGATGCGGCCTTGGCTTTAGAGGGCATCTCGGGATTGAAGGGCTTGGTGGCGGATGTCCTTTGAAGCCGTCATTGGTCTTGAAATTCATGCTCAGCTAAAAACACAGAGCAAGATTTTTTGCGCGGACTCCACGGTCTTTGAGGCCGGTGACAATGAAAATACGTCGCCAGTCAGCGTCGGGATGCCAGGCACACTGCCCGTGTTGAATGAACGGGTTGTGGAACAAGCGATCAAAGCGGGCTTGGCCCTGAACTGCCACATTCGGCCAAAGTCAGTCTTTGCGCGAAAAAATTATTTCTATCCGGATCTTCCCAAGGGTTACCAAATATCTCAGTATGATCAACCGATTTGCGAACATGGCAGTGTCGAGTTCAAATTGAACGGAAAAGTTCACCAAATCAAGATTGAGCGGGCCCACCTTGAGGAAGACGCGGGAAAATCCAGTCACTTCGGCGATTACACGTTACTGAACTACAACCGCGCCGGAATTCCACTGCTAGAAATAGTTTCCGGACCAGATTTAAGATCGGCCGCTGAAGCCGCCGAGTACGCTCGCACCGTTCGGCAGATACTTCGCTACCTCGATGTTTGCGACGGAAACTTAGAGGAGGGATCTCTGCGCTGCGATTGCAACGTGAGCGTCCGTCCACGAGGACAAGAAAAGCTGGGAACGAAAGTTGAAATCAAAAATATCAACTCTTTCCGATTTATAGAAAAGGCCATCGAGTATGAAGTCGAGCGGCAGATTGAGGCCACGGAAAGAGGCCAGAGGATCATTCAGGAAACGCGGCTCTGGGATCCTGATAAAAACAAGACTTTCAGCATGCGCACCAAAGAGGATGCCCAAGACTACAGATATTTTCCCGACCCCGATCTGCTGCCGGTGATCGTTACAGCGCAAAGTTTAGAAAAAATGCGGCAAGAAATTCCAGAGCTTCCCCTGGTTAGGGCCCGTCGTTTCGTCAGCCAACTGGGTCTTTCGGAAAACGATGCCGATGTGATGGTTTCTGAAAAGGACGTGGCCGACTACTTTGAAAAGACAGGCGCCCTCTGTGGAAACTACAAAGCTGCCGCCAACTGGATCATGACTGATCTGCTGCGAGAGCTCAACGACGGCAAGTTGTCCATTCGCCAAAGCAAAGTGACGCCAGAAAACTTAGGGGCTCTGATCCAAATGATCGATAGCGGAAAAATTTCAGGGAAAATCGCAAAGACTATTTTCGCCGACATGTGGTCGACCGGCGACACGGCAGACAAAATCGTGAAGGCCAAGGGCCTTGTACAGATCTCTGATATCTCAGTGATTGAAAAGATGATCGATGAAATTTTGACGGGCAACGCCTCTCAGGTGGCCGAATATCGAGCGGGAAAAACCAAACTTCTTGGATTTTTTATCGGCGCGGCAATGAAGGCTTCCAAAGGTCAGGCCAATCCTGACGTCGTGAACCAAATTTTGTTGAAGAAGCTCCAAGGTGGATCGTGAAGGTCGCGGCTTTGGATCTAGGCACGAACACATTTCTTTGTTTGATCGCCGAGGTTCAATCGGGAAAGATTGGCCAGATTTACGAAGATCAGGTGCAAGTGGTCAGATTGGGGCAGGGAATGGGTAAGACCTCCACGCCGAACATCCGACCGCAATTTCATCCAGAGGCTTTGAAGCGCGCCGAAACGTGTCTCAAAGAATTTTCAAAAGCTATTCAGAAGCATCGCCCAGAAAAGATTTTGGCGATGGCCACTAGTGCTGCCCGTGACGCCAGCAATGCCGAGGACCTATTTCGAATCGGTCGTGAACTACAGATACCCATCGAAATAATTCCTGGAAGCCGCGAGGCTGAAATCACTTACCAGGGTTCAATTTCTGGGCAAAAAGACTTTTCCAAAAATTTCGTGGTCATTGATATCGGTGGTGGGTCTACAGAAATTATTTTCGGTAAGGGGTCAGAGCTCAAATTCTCGCAAAGCCTAGATATCGGTTGTGTTCGGCTCACAGAAAAGTTTTTGGCGACACAGCCGGCCTCAGCAAAGAGCTTGCAGGACCTTCGTGGGTTCATCGCGCAAAAACTCGATGGCCTGATACAGGCGGCGCTAAAAAAAGTGCCATTTAATCCTGCCGCTGATATTGCCCTGGCGGTGGCCGGCACTCCGACAGAGCTTGCGCGCATTCAAATCGGTGGCGAGTTCACTCCCGAAAAAATTGACGGATTTGCTCTTCAGCAGCGGCAGCTGAACGACTGGTTTTCTGAGTTTTCCCTGTTATCTTCGGAACAGATCACGCAGAAGTTTTCAGTGACCCCCGGCCGTGCCGATGTGATCTTAGTGGGTGTGATCATTTTGCAGGAGTTCTGTCGGACTCTAGGCATCGAACATATTTTAGTTTCTACTCGCGGAGTGCGGTTCGGTGTTGCGCTTGAGATCGAAAAACGAAAGAAGGAGTCCCTATGATGAAAAAAGCTTTCTTGCTGTGTGCGATGGGTCTTGGTTTCATGTCCACCCATGTTTTGGGATCAGAAACAAAGTCCTCGGGCGTTCATTTCACCAAAAAAGTGATTCATGTGGGGAGTGAAAAAATCACTGCCGAAATAGCGAAAAGCAAAGATCAACACGAACGTGGGCTCATGTATCGCATGGAACTGAAAGACGGCACGGGCATGTTGTTCATCTTCGCGGACGAACAACCGCGAACCTTTTGGATGAAAAATACGTTTATCCCGCTCAGCATTGGCTATTTTGATGCCAGCAAAAAGCTGATCGACATTCAGGAGATGCAGCCAGTGAAATCGGAAATGGATAATCATCCTCCGATTTATCCCAGTGCCGGTCCCGCCCAGTACGCGCTGGAAGTTCCACCGGGTTGGTTTCAGCGCAAACATGTGAAGGTGGGCGACGCGCTCTCTTACTAGTACTTTGTCCAGGTCCGGGCGACCGAATTTAGTTTTGCATCACCTTCGAAATATGTTCTAATCGTTCACAGGGTACAGAATGTCCCTCGAGCAGACACATCAAGGAAGAGGCTATGAACAAGATTTTATCAATCGCAGCTTGCATCTACCTAACAACCCACTTGACCGCCTGTACGAATTCAAAGACAGAAGAGGCCAACGGCGATCAGCCCGCCGCTGAAACCAGTTTGGAAAATCCAGATGGAAGCCCTCAGGCGTCTGCGAAACCGGCCAATCCTGATGAGGCCCAAGCGGGATTCTTGGATGACCAGCTTCCAGAAGATTCTATGGGAGCTAAAAAATCTGATACTCCTACGGACACGCCAGCAGTGGCGGCGAATCCCACTCCAGATGCAGCGCCTTTGAGCTTGGATGAAAATCCTCCTCCTCCAGCGACAACGGACAATGCGGTTGCTGCTCCCATGGACGGCGATAAAAAAGAAGAGCCCGTAAAGCCGGATGAGGTCGCTAAGACTGAAGAAGCTCCGAAACCGAAGGCTTCTCTACAGAAAATTAAAGACGCTCCTTTTCGTGAGGGTGATCAGTTGCTCAACGGAGTGTACATCGCTAGACCCGGTGATGATTACGCCAAGATCAGCAATATGGTTTATGGAAATGGCGATAAAGTGGCCGATCTTAAAAGTGCCAATCCGGGCATGAAAAAAGTGAAGCCAGGAAATAAAGTTTATTACAATTCACCGAAGCGTCCGACAGACGATGCTAAGATGATGAACTACTATGAAGAGGCCGGAATTCCTGCCGAAACTTACGTGGCTAAAGATGGCGACGACTTGAAAAAAGTTTCGAAGGATTTGGTCGGTTATCCAGAGGGTTGGAAGGAAGTTTGGGCCACGAATGCGGTGGAATCCAAAGGTAAAATTCCAGCTGGCACCGAGCTAAAATATTGGAAGGGTGCACCTGCTGTTGCGGCCACGACTCCTGGAGCGCCAGATGCTGCAGCGCTGGGATCTGTGGGAGCCCCGCCTCCGATGACGCCTCCGCCGGACATGCCACCTCCGCCACCGCCTTCGGAATTGGCGAACAACGCGGCTCCGCCTCCACCACCGAATAATATGCCACCGCCTCCTCCAGACAATGCGATGCCGCCTCCGCCTCCGGCCATGGATGCGCAAAATGCGATGCCACCACCTCCTCCGCCACCACCGGTGGAAGTGGCGCCACCACCTCCGCCTGCGATGGCCATGGGTAAGAAACCGAAAGTTCCAGTGGATGACGGTATGCTGGGTGGTTTAGATCAAGAGACTTTGACTTACTTAGCAATGGGCGGAGTTGTTGCTGCGGCAGTAGCGGGATTGATCATCGTCCGTAAGCGCAGAGCACAGAAGGCCGCCGGAGCAGCCTTCGAAGCACAGGTCAGTTAATTAATATTACGCGACTTTTTTGAAAATCAAATCCAAAACGTCTCGGGTTCCCGAGCGTTTTGATTCCACGTAATAGATCAGATCATCAACAATTTGCACATCGCGATTGTTTTGGGGCAGGAACTTGATTCCGGCTCCGAAAGAATTGCTCCAAACCACGACGGCATTGATGTCCCGCTCGCGACCTGCGACGGAAAAACTCATGTGCAGTTTTTCGCCTGCCCGTAAGAGCTCCACACCGTGAGTTAAAAATGCGCCGGTCAGGCTGATGTTTTTCAGCGTGCCAGTCACATCCTCACGAGCATAGCTTCGACGAAAGGAAACGCTAATGTTCAGTGGGGTTCTCTGTGCGGGGGAATTATCAGTGTTCACGACATATCTCCTTCAAATGAGTACTGTCCCTTCTTCGGATTCCCGAGATAAAACTTAATCATTGAATGAGTATCGTCCTGAAAACTCTGATCTTTCTAATTCTACCGGAGGTTCAAATAATATCCTTAAAAATCAAATAGTTGTGTCAATTTAAAACGTCCAGTGATTAGAAGTTATCCGCTTTCCGGAACTTTAAATTTGACAAAAGTCCAGGCTGTCTAGATAATAGACTCTATAAAACGCCATCGTTTTAGTGCCTCAAAAGTAGATAAATACCCCCAATTAAGAACCAACTCTTCCACCAACTAGCAAATAACCCACGACAAAACCAATCAACAAAATTTTAAATTCAGGTTTGTCATCCAAAGGAGTCCTCCTTGTCCGAGAAAAAGGAAACCGAAGTTCCCAAAAAACGCAGCCGAAAAACCAGCGCTTCTGATTCTGCCTCCGATGCCCCTGCCGCAGAAGCCAGCGCACCCGCCCCCAGAGAACAAAAATCAGAACCCCCAGCACCAACGCCTCCCGAAGCTTCAGCAGCAGCACCGACAGCTCCCGCTGCTGAGGGTGGTGGCAGCGGAACAAACCCAGGATCTGGGTCCAACCAACAACAGCAGCAACAACAACCACGCCGAGACAATCGACCTCGATTCTTCGAGAAAAACAGGAATAACAACAATCAAAGATACCAAAACAACAATAACAACAACAATAGTCGCCGCGACTTCCGCGGGGGCAGCGATCGTAATGACCGCAATCACGACCGTGATCGGAACAACGACCGTAACCAAGATCGCAACAGCCAAGATCGAAGCGAACAACGCCGATTCCACAGTCACCAACAAAGAGACGACGGCGGTGGCATGATCGACACTTCACCCGTTGGGCCAGAGACCGAAGCAGATTTGGCCGATGTGGTCTTAACCGCTGAAGAAAAAAGCTGGTTAAGTTCCAAAGATTTAAAGTCCCGCAACATCACTCAGCTCACAGAGCTAGCGACGAAAATGAAGATCGAAAATGCGGCGGGCTTTCGCCGACAAGACCTAGTTTTCGAAATCCTCAAGCGCGCAGCAAAACTGGGCGAAGAAGTCATGGGCGCCGGAGTCCTAGAAATACTTCCGGATGGCTACGGCTTCTTGCGATCACCGGATTACAATTACCTTCCAGGTCCAGATGACATTTACGTCTCCCCATCACAGATTCGACGTTTCGGTTTGCGCACGGGGGATTCGGTTGCGGGAACAGTTCGTCCTCCCAAAGAGGGCGAACGATATTTCGCGCTGATCAAAGTCGACAGCCTGAATTTTGAAAATCCAGAACATGGTAAAGACAAAGTCCTCTTCGACAACTTGACGCCGCTTTATCCCGACAAGCGTTTAAAGCTGGAACACCTTCCGACCGAATACACGACTCGAGTTGTGGATTTGATGTCGCCCATCGGGAAGGGCCAGCGCGCCCTGATCGTGGCGCCGCCGAAAGCCGGAAAAACCATGCTCATGCAGAATATCGCTAACGCGATTTCTACCAATCATCCAGAAGTGAAGTTGATCGTGCTACTGATCGATGAGCGACCGGAAGAGGTCACGGACATGATCCGCTCGGTGAAAGGCGAAGTGGTGAGCTCCACTTTCGATGAACCACCGACTCGTCACGTGCAGGTCTCTGAGATGGTGCTCGAAAAAGCCAAGCGCTTGGTTGAGCACAAACACGACGTGGTGATTTTGCTAGATTCCATCACGCGCCTGGCGCGCGCTTACAACACGGTCATTCCACCATCAGGAAAAATCCTATCGGGTGGTGTGGACTCAAATGCACTTCACAAACCAAAACGATTTTTCGGCGCCGCCCGAAACATCGAAGAGGGCGGAAGCCTGACGATCATCGCGACAGCCTTGATAGACACGGGCTCTCGCATGGATGAGGTCATCTTCGAGGAGTTCAAAGGAACCGGCAACTCCGAGATCAACTTGGATCGCAAGCTGATGGAAAAACGAATCTTCCCAGCCATGGACATCAACAAGTCCGGCACACGAAAAGAAGATTTGCTGATGGAGAAAAACGACTTGAACCGGCTTTGGGTTTTGCGAAAGGTGCTTGCACCTATGAACGTTGTTGATGCCATGGAGTTCTTGCTGGGTAAGGTTTCCCAGACGAAGACGAATCAGCAGTTTCTGTCCAGCATGGGCGGCGGCGGGGGCTGATTCGCCCTTCGGAAAGCCTCTTGTTCTAAAAATAAATAATTTCAATTGGTTATCGGTCGGCGTAATCGCTGGCATTCCTTGCACTTACAACACCCCAGTCAAATCTTGACGATAGTTATAAAATTTTATAACATGGAGTTGTTGAATGAAAGTACTCTTCGCAAGCCGCGCGATGGGAGATATTCAAGAGGAAACGGTTGAGATTAGGGACGAACTACAAATTTTGTTTAAAAGTCTTTCCTTAGGATTGAACCTTAAAATGCCTGTTGCCAGAAGCATTTCTGGTTTTCCAGGCCTGAGGGAGTTGCGGCTTCGAGATGCGCAGGGTCTCGTTAGAGTGTTTTACATTCAAGAAAAGGGTCATGTGTTTATTCTGCATTTGTTTCGAAAGAAAACACAGAAGACGCCGAGGAGAGAAATTGAAACAGCGATACAAAGATTCAGGAGATTGAGGGAAGAAATTTATGGCTAAAAGAAAAATAATGGTGTGCTTTGATTCGGCAGAAGATTTTGCTCGCCACCTCGGTGCCACTGAGGCTGAGGTTGAACTGATATCTATGAAAGGCACGCTCCTGGCTCTGCTTGATAAAGAGCGAGAGCGCAGAGGCATGAACAACACCGAGTTCGCGAAATTTTTAGGAATACCCAAATCCCGTTGGAGTGGAGTCTATAGTGGTCCAAGCAAAGTAACCCTCGATTATATGCTGATGCTAGCTGCCAAATGCGGAGTTTTATTTGAGCTCACTAGAAAAGCGGCTTGAGCCTAATATTTAAAATAACTCAGGGTGATTCCCACGATCTCTTCATCCGGAGATGGCGTGATCTGTCTCTCTATATTGCTAACGGTTTTAAGCAAAATTTCTTTGATCGCGGCAACGTCAGCCTTCGCTAAGCTCAAAGCTCCCGAATAATTGAAATCACCTTCGCGGCGCTCACCGATGGAGCGCATGGCCTCCATATGCCAGTTGCGGTGATGTTGCACGATGAAGGGTGATTGTGAGTCCAAGTGCAAACGAGTCACACCAGGCTCAAATCCCACTGCAGTTTTTTTCACAAACTCCCACTGGGTTAGAAACTCCAGACACTCTTGCACCGATTTTTCCGAAAGATTTATTTTCTTTGCGATCTTTTCTACCGTTCGTGTTTCGGGACACATCACCACCGTATGAATGGCAGAGAACACCCAGTCTGAATAATATCGCGCTTGAATTTCCACCGGAACAGTTGGCGTCGGACCAACCCGCGTTTTGATTTCGCGGCGGCCTTCCAGCTCTGTCTTGATTTTTGTATGATAGTAAGAGCGCAGCTCGGAAGAGCTCGCCCGCTCGTGGTGATAAAGATGAAGTAAAAATTCAGTCTCCTTGGCATTCAAATGAAGGAATTGAGCGGTCTTGAACACCATGTCCTCGTTGAGGTGCGCACGCTCGGTGAGAACCAAAGAAATAAGACTGGTTTGGCAGCTCAAGATCGCGGCCAGTTCCCGCCGCCGACCTCGGCGCTCACCTTTGCTCGGAAACATTTTTGCGAGAAATTCTCGATACTTATGTGAGGAAAATAGCTCGTCCATAAAATTAGTATACCTAATTTAATTTAATAATAAATTAAATCTTTCATCTATCGGGTGAGCCTGGCCCTAAGTATATTGACGCCAAGAGTCAACCAACCCAAAGGAGTTCAAAATGAAGCTTTCAAAAATTTCGATGGTTCTAATTATGTGTAGTGCAGCCTCAGCCGCAGTGGCATCCGACTATTCTTGTACGACAATAGGTCACGCCAAGCCCTTCGGCGACCGCAGCTCGCATAATCAAGACCTGGGCACAGTTACGGTCACGCCATCCGAGTCACCACAAGTGGTGTATGGCCCCGATGAAGACGGCGTTGTATTTACCTTGCACACAGAATTGAGGGGCCCAACTTTAACCTCTCCTCTGTTCCTAGCGATCCACGCCCAGAAATACGGGAGTAATCCTAACTATAATCTTGGCAGAGCAGAGACAATGCTTGGCAGTCTTATTGGGCTTGAAATCGAGCAATATGATTTAACTGTGGATTGCTTTCCTGAATAATCCTGAAACTTCAATGTATTAAGCTAATAAACCACAAACCATAAAGGAGTTCCCATGAATACATTAATTCTTTCCCTGCTTTCGATGGTCGCAATATCTTCTGCTGCAAAGGCAGATCCATCTTTGATTGCTGTGAAATCCGTGCAGATCAGCCATCCAATTCAAATCAGCATGTCCAATGACCAATTCGATAAGAATGAAAACTACGCATATATGCAAGACGGAAAGTTACTTGAGACCATGGATATCAATAAATCATTTTGCGTTGTTGTTGTGAATGCAGATCAAAATGAAGGAATGATTTTGCCCACAGCTCTGACCATTGTGTCTAGCGACCAAGGCGGTCATCAGCCCTCGATACAACTCGGTCAACGAGCCGTTAATTTCTACTTCTCGGATATTCTGATTAAGCGAATCATGTGTGTTAGTGCTCTTGCAGGTGCTGATGTTGTCCCCACCATTGAGAACGCACAAGAAGCGGTTGGCTCTTACATACAATTCTCTGAATAGATGGCACGCCCCTTGAACATAACAGAGACAGGAGAATAAAATGCAACCCCGACCTACGAAGACCATTAATCAGTGTCTAAGTATTGTACTATGCTCAGCAATTTTTGTTCCGCTGGCGGCATTGGCTCAGACTGATTCACAACAAAAGGTAGACCAGAATCCCTCATCTAAGATGGCTTCAATTATTAAGCAGTTAGATGGTAAAACAGATTTGCCGGCGAAAGCGAAAATGGTTCAAAATCCCACTCTCACAAAAACGCTAGATGCCAAAAAGATCTCTGACCAACAGATTCAAATTCAAAGTGTGGGTGGTGGTTCTACCGGCGGCGGCCAAGACACGGTCTCCGCATTTAATACCAACGTGTTAACAATTGTCGGCTGGCTAGACAGTGATCGCAACAAACTTCAGCCTCGGGTGACAGGCAGACAATTTTATTTAGCTGCCGATCCAAAGGATATTGTTGCGGTCAATGACCTTGCTGATCCCGAACGCGCAAGGAGCAGTTATTGGGCGGTCACCAAACAATGCGATGGGAAATGGACTGGCAACAGTGATGATCTCAGAACTGCTTGCTACAGCGAGAGCACGCACAAAATTTACTTGAGCATAAACAACTATTCCACATATCCATCGCCTGCGGTGATAGCGGTAACGGCACATGAAGTTTTTCGAAAAATGGGAATAGAGACCGACGCGTATGAGTTATCTCGTCAAATGGATATAGCCGTGGTTGAACCTAAGACGAAAATCACCGAATTCAGAGATTTGCTGGTCAGCAATGACACAGATAAGTGTCAGTTTTTTGTTGATTCAGAAGGCTACCGCCCCACGGGTCATGGTGATAGTGGACAGAGCGTTTTGATGACCCTGACTGTGGATCGCAAAGTTGTTTTCAGCGAGCGAAGAAACAATGCCTGTGGCGAGATGGAAAAGGAAAGCGTCTGGGCGGGGCAATATCGCGATTCATGGTGGGCGTTCCTAATATCAGGGAAACCTAGATGGTCCGGATGTATGGCTTACCTAGGAGAGGGCTACAATGAAAAACCTGATTTTGGGCTTCGCGATACAGTTCTTCAAATGGCAGAAAAAAATAACTGCTTTAAAAAGAAGACGACTCCGGAAAAGCCTCAGCCACATAGAAATGAAGATCGTAACGTCCTATTCTGCCAAATTTCATCGGCTACACCCGGAACGCCATGGTCATGGGACAATGGATTTGACCTTTCCAATGAGTTCAATGATGAATCGGATCATTTGGTCAAATTACCATCAGCGGGATATAGCGGTCACAATGGCAGCAGATATTATGAAGCTTCCTTTACAGGTCCATCTGGTTACTATCTGAAGGAAGGAGACCGGGCTGTATACACGGTTAATTTTGATGGTCGCACCGAAAAATATTTGTTAGCGGCCAGTGGCGGGAAAGTAACTGCGACTACCACGTGGATTGATGAAGCCTCTCCGAAGCACGAGAGCTATACGGCTACCTACTCTTGTCAGCAGTAGGCCAACATGATGATTTCACCTGTCGTGCGACAGGTGAAATCACTATAACCCATTGTTTTCATTGCAAACCCTGTGAATTTAATGCCTAAAATTCCCTCAAAAAACAATTCGACACCCCCACCGGGCTGTGTTAAATCCCTGGGCTCACTAAAACGCTGTACCGGCCAGATACTGATTGCTGACCGAATGGCAAGAAAAGGACTGCTCCATGAAAAAAGATCTTCACCCAAAAATGCATGACGTTGTTTTTAAAGACGTTTCTTGTGATTTTGCTTTTTTGGGCAAATCCACTCAAAGCTCTAAAGAAACTATCAAATGGGAAGATGGACAAACTTACCCAATGTTGAAAGTCGAAATTTCCAGCGCTTCTCACCCATTCTTCACTGGTAAACAGCGTGTGATGGACACTGAGGGTCGCATCGATCGTTTCAACAAAAAATACGGCAAAAAAGCTTAGATATTACATTTAAAAAATCTTGAAAGTGCGGTCTCATATTTGAAGACCGCATTTTTTTTGGAAAATTAGGCAGCGAAATATGTTTTCGAAATTGGACGAAGTTGAATCCCGCTACGAAGAAGTGAATCTGCAGCTGCAGAAGCCGGATATTGCGTCCAACCAAAAACAATATCGCACCTTCATGAAAGAGCTAGCTGACCTAGAAAAAGTCGTGGTTCTTTACCGGGACTACAAAAAAAAGAAAAAAGAATTTGAGGACAATAAAATTCTTCTGACGTCGGAATCGGACTCCGAATTGAAAGAAATGATTCGCGAGGATCTGAAGTCCCTAGAAACTTCGATTCAATCACTGCAAGAACGACTGAAGCTTTCGCTCATCCCCAAAGACCCCAATGATGACAAAAACATCATTCTTGAAATTCGCGCCGGCGCCGGTGGGGACGAGGCCGCACTTTTCGCCGACGAACTTTTTCGCTCCTACACTCACTACGCCTCCAATCAAGGTTGGAAGGTGTCGTTGATGTCCCGATCGGATGGTAACGTCGGCGGTGTAAAAGAGGTCATCGCTTCCGTGAGCGGGGAGTCCGTGTACAGCAAACTCAAGCATGAGTCCGGGGTGCATCGTGTACAGCGAGTGCCCGACACTGAAACCCAGGGTCGCGTGCACACAAGCACTGTGACAGTCGCCGTGATTCCAGAGCAAGAAGAGATGGAAGTGAAGATCAACCCTAACGAGCTACGCATCGATGTGACCAGATCTCAAGGTGCCGGTGGTCAGTCAGTGAATACAACCGATTCAGCCGTGCGAGTTTTGCATTTACCCACGGGAATCATCGTTTTCTGCCAACAAGGCAAATCGCAGTTGGGCAATAAAGAGATCGCGCTAAAAATTCTCTATTCTAAACTGGTGCAACTCGAAGAAGACAAGCGCACGAAAGAGGCCTCCGACGCACGCTTATCACAAATCGGTACAGGCGATCGCTCCGAGCGCATTCGCACTTACAACTTTCCCCAATCCCGAGTCACGGATCATCGCATCGGCCTGACCACACATGCGCTGAGTGATGTGATGAGCGGAAAAATGGAATTGCTGGTCGATCCACTGATTGCCCACTTTCAAGCCGAAGCGCTGAAAAACCAAACCATCAAATGACGGACGTTCAAAAAGCAGAACCTGTAAAACTAAAAGAGATTCTAGAAAAAACGACGCAGTTTTTTAAACAAAAAGATTTCGACAGCCCACGACTGGATGCCGAACTGCTGCTGGCTAAAGCCTTGAATCTTCGCCGCATCGACTTGTATTTGAAATATGATCAACCGCTGGCAGAGACCGAACTTCAGCAGTGTCGAGAACTGGTCCGCCGCCGCAGCAAGGGCGAACCGGTCGCTTATATTTTGGAACAAAAAGATTTTTACGGATTTAGTTTTTATGTCGACAAGAATGTTTTGATTCCAAGGCCAGAAACCGAACTCTTGGTGGAAGCCGTTCTTGAGCGAGCGTCCAAGCAAGAACCATTGTCGATCTTGGATCTGGGCTGTGGTTCCGGATGCATTGGACTTAGCCTACTCAAAAAACTGGAAAATGCAGAATTACAGTTACTGGATATTTCTTCGGCGGCCTTGGAAGTGGCCAAGAAAAATGCGGGGGCCCTCCAGCTGAGCGAGCGCTGTCAGTTCACTTGCGGTGACGCTAGCGAAATGCATTTCTCTGGCCAGCAGTTCGATGTGATCGTGTCCAATCCTCCCTATATCTCAAGCGACGATGAGCGAGTGCAAAAGGAAGTGGTGGAGTTCGAACCCCACCAAGCACTCTTTGCCACACAAAATGGTCTTGGTGCCAACTTCAGTTGGTCCAAGCAAATCATCACTCAGCTGAAACCCGGCGGCATCATGGCTTTCGAGTTCGGCATCGACCAGTCGCCACACGTGCGGAAGCACTTCGAAGACCTTGGAGTATTTTCAGAAATCAAAATCATCAAAGACTTTTCGGGAATTGATCGACATATTTTGGCGCTAAGAAAGGACTCTTAAGTCATGGAAAAAATGGTAGTGCAAGGAGGCCACCAGTTGAACGGAGAGGTCTCTGCCAGCGGCGCAAAAAACTCAGCGCTGATTTTATTGTTCGCCAGCCTCTTGGCTGAAGGAAAACATCGTTTTTCAAATGTTCCACAATTGATGGATGTCGATTCGGCGGCAAACCTGCTTCACTCGCTGGGCTGTGAAACCAAGCGCGACGGTAGCAACTTCGAAGTTCTAGTGCGCCGACCAAAATCCATGGAAGCCCATTACGATTTGGTCCGAAAAATGCGCGCCAGTATCCTCTGTCTTGGACCCCTGCTAGCAAAATACGGAGAGGCCGTGGTTTCCCTGCCCGGTGGTTGCGCCATCGGCACACGACCCATCGACCTGCATCTCGAAGGCATGAAGGCTCTAGGCGCAGAAATTATTTTGGAAGACGGCTATGTCAAAGCCAAAGCCAAGAAATTAAAAGCAGCGACCTTCCTTTTCGAAACAGTCACCGTGGGTGGAACTGAAAATATCATGATGGCCGCATCCCTAGCCGAAGGCACGACAGTCATGGAAAATGCGGCCAAGGAACCAGAGATCGTTGACCTGGCCAACTACCTCAACAAAATGGGTGCGAAGATCAAAGGCGCCGGCACTAGCGTCATCACCATTGAAGGCGTCAGCGAACTTAAGCCCGCCAATCACACCGTCATGGCCGATCGAATCGAAGCCGGCACCTTGGTCATCGCTGGAGCCATCACCGGCGGCGAAGTCACGGTGAAAGACATTCGCCCCGAATGGATTGACTCGCTCACGTTCAAGCTCAAAGAGGCGGGATTCAAAATTTCCATCACAGACAATTCGGTCACAGTTCACAAAAATAAATCCTGGCGTGCGGTCGACATCAACACCGCCCCCTATCCACTTTTTCCGACAGATCTTCAGGCGCAGTTCATGTCGCTGATGACCGTGGCCGAAGGCACCAGCGTGATTGGTGAAACGGTCTTTGAAAATCGCTTCATGCATGTTCAAGAACTTTGCCGAATGGGAGCCGACATCACTCCAAAAACCAGAGTCGCCGTCATTCGTGGAAAGCCCGGTGGACTCAGTGGAGCCCCGGTCATGGCTACCGACTTGCGCGCGAGTGCCTGCTTAGTTCTGGCCGGACTTGCAGCCCGAGGCGAAACTTCGGTTGGTCGGATTTATCACTTGGATCGTGGTTACGAAAAACTCGAGGCGAAATTGGCCAAACTGGGAGCCTCAGTCAAGCGCCTGGGCTAATATTTCTGATGTTACCCAGTTCAGTAAATATGTCGTCTGCGCCAACCTAATTCGATTTGATCTCAAAAATATCCAGAGAAGACCCTGATTTTGCCGAACTGGGAAAGATTGGAAAACCCCCAGGCACGCGCTACCCCCAAAAAGCAAAAAGCCCTGACCGGAGGGGGTTGGTCAAGGCTCTTATACAAGAAAAAAATAGGTCTCAGCCCGGAGGGGTTTGGGCTGAGACTCAAATATCGGTTTTCTTAACTTGTAAGAGACCGTTAATTGAAAAACACCAATCTACTAAGGTACAGCCACGTTTTCCCCACCAAATTCAGGGAGGGGGTCCTTGAGAATCAATAGGAAAACGGGCTAACCTTGACCGACGATCCTTCCACACTTCCAGCAGAAACTTCGGCTTTGGCCATGGCTGAAAAGCCAAGAACCAGCAGCACATAGATTCCGATGACAATATTTCTGATCGTCGTTGTATTCATACGCCCAGACAAAAGCAAAGGCTGTGCCATATTTAAGCACAGCCAAATCCCGCTCTTTTCGATTTGGGCATAGCTCCCGAGTAAAATTTGGTTCCATTGTGGGAGGGCGGTTCCAAGTTAGTACCAAAGTCCAGAGTTGGACAGAGGGCTCAAGGTTTCGCTGTTCTGGGAATACAATGGGAAGGCTATGGCTCAGCCGAAGGGTCCGAAAAGACCCACCAATGATCCCATCAAATGGCAATTACAAATCGAGGGTGGGAAATCCCTGGGCCCACTATCGACCGAAGACTTATTGCTCAGAATTTCCGAAGGGATTCTTGGCGGCAACGAAAAAATTCGAAAGCTTCCTGATGGGCCATGGACCGCGGTCTCGCGCGAGCCCATTTTTTACGACAAACTTCTTGAAGCTCTCTATGAAGACGGTGAAAAAGACGACGACAAAACGGTGATTCGGCCGGCCTCCGCAAACATCAAATCACCGCGCCCTCCTCTGCCAAAACCAGGCGCTAAAGCCGCCGTCCCACCGGAGGCCTTGGTACCGAAAGACAATATTTTAGTTCCATTTCAAGCAAGCACACCAGCGCTTCGTCCGCCCAGAGCCCCAGGCTTACCAGTGACCGCGCAACAGCCCATCCAGTTTCAAGCGCCGAAGAAAAAATCGCCGGCATTGTTTGTGACCATTTTGCTTTTGATTCTGTCAGTGGGTGGCTATTTAGCCGTGAGCGAAGGACTGAAGCCGTCCGAGCAAGAATACCAAGGCTTGCAAATTAAACTTCCGCGACCGAGCACGCGAACCAGCCTCACCCCAGAGCAGCAAAACAAGGAGCTCTCTGAAATTTATCAGCTGATTTTTCACGACAGTATTGCGGAATACGACCAGGCGCAGACGAAACTGATTAGCTTCATAGAAAAAGCTCCGCTGGTGGCAGAGCCTCGCGGCCTTTTGTGTTTGGTGCAACTAAATCTGTGGCCTTACGTGCGGCAAAATTCAGAGGATCTGGAAAATCTGAAACTGGCGAAAATCGCCGGAAGCCGCTTGGACCCTGTGGGTCTAGCCGGTGTCCACTGTGAAGTTTCCTTCTTGATGGTCATGGGTAAATATCGGGATGCGATGGGATTGATCGAGCACACCTCTAACCGCAGAGAGATCGCCGAAGAATCCCCCGTGCTTTACTCTACCAAAGCGGAAATTTTGGCATCAGAAAAAACTTATAAGGAAGCCGTCGGTTGGGCAGAGGCCGCGGCCAAGCTTTGGCCGCAGTGGGCGCACCCCTTTTATCAGGTGGGCTTGTACAGTTTTGAAATTGCCGAAAATGCCAAAGCTGCCGAAGCCTTTGAACGAGCACTTTTCCTAAACCCCAAGCACCGCCAGTCACTGATTGAGTACGGAGTTCTGATTTACTTGCGTCTAAAAGACTCTGCCAGGGCCGAGCAGTTTTTATTGGCAGCAACGAAAAGCGCCGATCCGATCTCTAAATTCCAAGAAGCGAAAATGTACTATTACCTGGCCAAGATTTCCGGCGACAAAAGTCAGAATGACAAGGCCTTAGAGTACGTGCAGAAGGCCTATCAGTTAAATCCCGGTGACTTGAAGGCCCGCGATTATTTGATCCAGCTTGGAGGCTCTCCGACGCAGCTGATACAGACCACACAGAAAAATGAGTTGGTTTTCTTGGGCGATCAGTACGCCAGAGCCGGGGATTTTCTGGCGGCACAAGCAGAATACAAAGCCGCTTTTCAGTTGGATCCGAAGAATGCATTGGCAGCCATGAAGGCCGGCAAAGCTTTGTGGCAACTGTACCAGGCGGAAGAGGCCCGACTGTGGTTGGGTAAAGCTATCACTGCCGATCCGAAGCTTTCCATTCCTTATTTTCTGATGGCGGATTATTACTCTCAGCAATTTAATTTCGCGGGTGCGGGTGAAATTCTGGGAAGGGGCGCCAGTAAGCTGCCGAACAACGTCGACATACTTCGCGGTTACGGATTGGTGGAGCTTCGTCGAAATAATCACAAGCAAGCCATTGTCTATTTGGAAAAAGCGCTGAAGATCACAGAAGATGTCGACACACTGATGCTGCTAGCGAAAGCATATTTGACCTCCAAAGACGCGCCCGATCCGCAAAAAGCGATGGCTTACGCGACCAAGGCCATTCAGCTCGAGGACGCCAACCCGGATGCGCAGATCGTCTATGCCAAGGTTTTGGCCGCGCTCAATGGAGTGCCAGCGGCAGTGACCTACATGAAGGAACGGATTCAAAAATTTTCCTACACCACGGACTATATTTTGGGTCTGGCTGAAATTTATCAGGAGGCCGAACGTTATAGCGATGCCCAAGCTGAATACGAAAAAATATTTTTGCTAGATAATAAAAACAAACGGGCGCTCCTGGGATTAGGCACCTGTTATCAGGCCCGGGCGATGCTGGAAAAAGCTTTGAAAACATTTTTATCGGCAGCGGTTCAAGATCCTTCAGATCCAGAGCCCGTGTTCAAGGCCGGAATGGTGTACATGGATGCCGGTCGGGCTCGGGAAGCACTCAACCAATTTCAGCGGGGCGTGAACATCAACAAATTTTATCCCAAAGGCTATATTATGTTGGGTCGCGCAGCTTTGGCATTGAAGGAAATTCCGATGGCCTTGGGTGCTGCAAACCAAGAAAAGAAAAATAATCCAAGCCTGGCCGATGCCTATATTCTAGCCGGGGACGTGTATAAAGAATCACACGAGTTCAGCAAGTGCGGCACCGAGTATCAAAACGCCGTTCGCCTGCGACCCAAGGGTGCCGACAACTATGTGAAAATGGCGCAGTGTATGATTTGGGCGGGCAATTTGGAGGTGGCAGAAAATATGTTGGCCATTGCTAAAGATCAGGAAAATGGATTTGCCGATATTTATAAATTACAGGGCGCGATCTTCGAAAAAAAGGGCGAAAAGCAGGAGGCCTGCCAGGCGTACCAGAATTTTTCTTCGCTAGCGCCCAACGCCCCGGACAAAAAGGACATCGAAGACAAAATAAGTCGTCTGTGCGGTGGCCGATAAGGCAATTTTACGTTAGAGTTCATTGAGGGAAGGAAGTGATGCATGGGAATATCGGACAAAGTGGGACAACTGGTGAACTCCGTCCAAAGCGGAGCTAAAAACGCTTCTTCCTCCGTTTTCGTCTGGATTCTGAAAGCCATCACGGCATTTTTCGTTGCACTGACCTTAGCGATGGTGGGGCAAGAGCTGGTGACCTACGGCACGCTCTCTTTCGTTTTAGTTCTGTTGGTGGCGGGCTTTGGCTTGGGGAAAATCATGTCGGGTTGGTCCCTGGGATCCGTCCTAATATTTGACTTGATCTGTGTGCTTGTGGCACTTCTGCTGCGAATGTACGTTCTTATCGCGCCATAATTTGAGGTAGAAATCATGATCGACATTAAGATGCTAGAAAGAAAGGCCGAGACCGGTCCTTCTTATTACGACGAATACAAAGCAAGCCTTATCAAACGCGGCGCAGACTTGAAGCCTCTGGAAGAGGTCATGGAACTCAATACTTTGAGAAAAAAAGCCATCACCGAATCTGAAACCGTTCGCGCGCAACACAATAAATTGGCGCAAACCGTAGGACAGATGAAGCGAGAGGGTAAGGATGCAACAGCGATCATGGCCGAAGCATCGGCTTTGGGTGAAACTTTCAAGTCCTTGGAACTTCGCACTAAAGAGATGGACGAAAAAGTGCACGCCATTATGGCGACCTTTCCGAACAAACTGCATGCTGATGTTCCGAAGGGCGAGTCTTCCGCACAAAACGTAGAAGTGAAGAAAGTCGGAGAAGCGAAGAAATTTTCTTTCAAGGCGATGGACCACATTGCCCTGGGAGAAAAATTGGGAATTCTTGATTTCGAACGCGCCGGAAAAGTCACCGGAGCCCGATTCACATTCTTGAAAGGTGCTGGCGCCCGACTGGAACGTGCGCTGATTCAGTTTTTCATGGACATTCACTCTGAGCAGCACGGCTACACGGAGATGATCCCCCCATACATCGTGAACTCTGCCAGCTATTTCGGTACAGGACAGTTTCCGAAATTCGTCGATGACGTTTTTCACCTAAGTGACACCGATTATTATTTAATTTCTACGGCAGAGATTCCGGTGACCAACTATTACCGCGAAGAAACTTTGAAGGAAGAGGACCTGCCGAAAAAGTTTTGCGCTTTTTCTCCAAGTTTTCGTTCCGAAGCCGGCGCTGCCGGACGCGACACCCGCGGCCTGATCCGCCAACATCAGTTTCACAAGGTGGAGCTCATGGTGTTCGCTCATCCCAGCCAGTCTTACGAGTTGCACGAGGCCCTCACTGGCCATGCAGAAAAGTGCTTGAGCGAGCTTGGCCTTGCTTACAAGCGCATGCTTCTGTGCGGAGGCGATATCGGCTTTGGCTCTGCCAAATGCTATGATCTAGAGGTTTGGCTTCCTGGCGCTGGTGAGTACAGAGAGATTAGCTCTTGCTCGAACTTCGAGGACTTTCAGGCTCGTCGGGCGAACATTCGCTTCAAATCGGCCACTGGAAAACCACAGTTCGTTCACACGCTGAATGGCAGCGGTTTAGCTGTGGGCCGCACCCTCATTGCTGTGCTTGAAAACTACCAGCGTGAGGATGGCTCCATCGAGATTCCGTCAGTTTTGCGAAAATACATGGGTGGCGCGACTGAAATTCGTGGCTAGACGGACACTGAGCGTCGCGCTGCAAAATCAGTAAAAGTCATTGCCTCGGCCCCCGCAAAACCATAAAACCGTCGACGGAGCGATGGTAGAGCGGTTGAATACACCAGTCTTGAAAACTGGAAGACTCGCAAGGGTCTCGTGAGTTCGAATCTCACTCGCTCCGCCAACTTCTTCCCCCTATTCAAATACTCAGACATACGGTGCTCGGCCCACGACCGCTGGTTGCTTTCAGCAACTTCGCTTGGTTTTGTGCTTTCGAGCATGTTGCTTTTGTTGGGCTCTGCGCTCCGAACTCGCATTTGAATAGGGGGAAGAAGTCGTCTTCGGTTTTGTGGTTTGCGAGACCCGTGAGCGGAAAACGGTCGGAAACCAAATGAATCCAAGTCGCGGGCTAACCATAAATGCGCTGACTTTTAGTTCAGCCGGTTCGAAAGTATCTCTATTTTCTTAGGCCGGAGATTCCAGGTTTATTGCCTGGTACAAACGAACACATCAGTTCGATAGGGAAGCTCGATCTCCCGCCGATTTTTTGTCATGGCATGATTTGCTAGTAGTTCCCTTACCTCGTTCAATACTTTGGCTTTTGTTTTTGGAGGAAGAGCCGAGATGAAGCTGATCGACGCCACTCGATCCACAATCATGTCCGGAGAGCCCTTTTGAACATATTTAAAGTTTTTTTCGCTTAGGGATGAGAAAAGACTGGTTTTTTTGAAAGCTTTTTTCCAAACACCGTACTTGTACCTAGGAGCACCCTTTTCATGGGGGTCAATGATATCAGTCAGCTTGGAAACCCAATCGACAGATTCGTCCCTGGCGTTCCAAATTAGCCCAAGTTTCCCGGCGGTCTTAAGAACTCGATAAAGTTCGGGAAGGGCTTTCTCTCCGTCAAACCAATGAAATGCCTGGGCAACAACGACAGCGTCAACGGAATGATCGGGCCGAGGAATTTTTTCCGCAGAGCCCTCTATAATCTTTATTTGTGGAAGCAGTTCAGAAAATTTTTTTCTCATGCCCTCGACAGGTTCTATGGCAAGAATTTCTGCGCCGGAAGAAACAATTAGTTGAGTGAATTTTCCAGTGCCTGCTCCCAAATCAAGGAGGGACTTTCCCGGTGCAATCCCAAGTTCCTCAGTTAAAAAGCGAATGGCCTCTGCCGGATATTCAGGTCGTCCTTTGTCGTAAGAGTCCCCGGCGGTTTGATAACCTTTGGATGCGGCTTCATGAATGGTCATGGGGCCTATCTTATTCAATGCTGACCTTCCCTGTCCATGGTTCAACTCAATTTTTACCATGATTTCCAGGTTTACTCCGGATGGATCAAAGACATAAAAAATGCGGTACTTGTTTTGTCCTCTTAAAAACTCTGAAGGGCCAAGAGGGGAATTCCTTGGCGGCATTGAGCGTGGTGACAAGCCCATTTTTTCTGCATGAGCAAGAAGGTCATTGAACCTGTCAAGGTCGTCCACCTCAAAAGCGAAGTGAGCGGGATTGGGCATCTTTTCGGCAGGAAATGGAATGATCAGCAATTCGCTACGGTCATGTTCGAGCACCTGACCGCCGGCGGCACCTGGATCGTCAGAGGTTTTTCTAAACCCCAAGAGCTCACAGTAAAAATTTGTGGATGCGTCCACATCTCCAGAGCCCACGATCAGATGATTGATGACCATGAGTCATTTTATTGTACTGCTTTGGCTCAAGTCAAAGGCAGCCTGATGCTAAGATTTCAATGCCAGCAATCTGGGGACACGTTCCATTAAAAGTTGGGACTGCGTAGTTAACCCGAGCTCTCACAAAGCAGCCATTGGTGGCATCAACCTCGTATTGCCCGGAAATATATCGGACGGCCGCAATGTCCTGACCACCAGATTTACGCAGCTCAGTCATAACGTCAGGTGATTCTAAAACAGCTCTATACTCGCTTGGTTGAACATAAGTCTTATTGGGTGGTGGTGCACATGCGAAAGCCTTTGTTCCCGAAGCCAAACTTAAGATAACTAAAAGATATTTCATCACTCTATTCTCCTCTGCGCTCATCGATGCAAAGAAGAGGCCATGGTTATGGAGTCATATCGACACTTGATCGGCCTCTCCAGACAGGAAGGACTGACCTGTAGCATGGAAAATGCTACACTTTGTAGCAAATTTTCTGGGCTATGAAGGAAATCTAGTCTATGTATTCATCGATGCAAAAGGCTGTGCTAACCCACAATACAGAGCAACCAGTGACAGATTTTCTGAGCTGGTTTCAGCGAGAGTACCTTCGTCGCCGTCAAAAGAACCAGAGCTACTCTCTGCGCGCGTTCTCTAAGTATCTCGATATTTCGCCGGCCACGGTTTCTCATCTGCTTTCTGGCAAACGCGTGCCTTCGGCGAAATTTGCCACCAATTTGCTGGCGCAGCTGGAGGTCAGTCCGAAAGAGAAAAAGATCATCTTGTCTTCTTTGGACAAGGGAAAATCCTTCGGCGATTTAGACACTTCGGAGCAGCCAAATTACCAAGTGATTGCCTTGGACTCATTTAAGCTTTTATCGGACTGGTATCACTTTGCCATCCTAGAGCTGACCTCGGCGCAAGATTTCACTTTCGAGTATCCATGGATCGCACATCAACTTGGAATTTCAGTCACCGAGGCCCGACAAGCAGTGGAACGGCTACTTCGTCTGGAGTTGGTCCAAGAAAAAAATGGCACTCTGGTAAAGACTCAAAACTTTGTCACCAACGGTGACGACGTATTGACAAGTTCCGCCCATAAAAAATTGCAAAAACATATTTTACAAAAAGCCCTGGACGCCATCGACACGGTTTCAGGTGACGAGAAAGACATCTCGTCCATGACCATGACTATTGATGAGTCTAAAATTCCTCAGGCAAAAAAACTGATCACGAAATTCCGCCGTGATCTTTGCAAGTATTTAGAAAATGGAAATCAAACCAGAGTTTATAATTTAGGAATACAACTTTACCCCATCTCCAAAGGGATGAGGAATAACTAGGAGTACACATGAATCCATCCATCTTAAACCGTATCTGTGGCATGACTGTCACTCTGATGCTGTCATCGCAAGTTCTTGCCGGGTCTGAAGGTCGCGGGGGCCGGCCCACTCCGCCTCCACCAATGCCCAGTACTCATCAAATTTGCCAGAATGAAACCGCCATCATAGTCGACGCAGTGGCAGAGTGTCCGCAGCAGCTGGCAGAGCTGAGCCAGCTTGGCCAAGCCAGAGCCTCTTCTCATGAATGGATTGTAGATCATGAGGTCTATACGATCAGTTTTGTTAGCCGACCACTTCCCCCGAGATTTATCGTATGGCCTGTTGGTAAACTGATTATCACGCGCACTTTTGTCCCGAGCCCCGGCCCAACTCCCGCCGACGGCCCCGGTGGAAAAAATGTCTATGAATGCACTGTCAGCAAGGAGGCTTTATGAAAATGATCATCGCAATTTTACTGGGCTTAACATCCGCAAATGCTTTCGCCCGTAACATGGACTGTTCGAATGCAGATCACAGCTTCAGTTACCGCTCGTTTAGCAGCAATGGCGGCGCGTATTGGGCCGGAAGCGGCCTGACTTATAATGACGTGTCGGTCGGATCGGACATATCTGGACGGAGTAACGGCAAATACTCAATATCTTTTGATTCGCAAAAAACGGTCCTTGTGGACAACGATGGCTATGGTGCTGAAATCTATTCTGTACTGGCCACTGGCAGCATAGAGAAGGACGGTCAAACCATTGCTATCTCAGAATGGGTGATCTGTAGGGAAGCTATATTTGTCCCTCGGCAATGTCCTTGCCCTCCGTTGAAACCCTAAGACACTTCTTCCCCCTATTCAAATACTCGTCGAACCATAGGTTCGCCTTTCAGGCGAAAACGGTGCTCGGCCCTTGGCGCTGGTTGCTTTCAGCAACTTCGCTTGGTTTTGTGCTTTCGAGCATGTTGCTTTTGTTGGGCTCTGCGCTCCGAACTCGCATTTGAATAGGGGGAAGAAGT